>JAEEGL015866827.1_pt1 | contig 11108 bp, 5 predicted proteins | sample 9134231 | NCBI WGS metagenome assembly JAEEGL01 (sample SAMN16246548, study PRJNA631951) | gut metagenome | biome: gut microbiome; feature: rumen; material: fiber-attached | host: Bos | place: Iran: Karaj | collected 2018-10
TAATTCCAATTTATTAGGAGAAGGGGAGTACATGGTATAAATAACTTCTCATTTTTTAACTTTATCTCATAGTTTTTTGTTTAGATAAATTCAAGCCTGATATTGCTTAGGAGCTCATAATCATCTAACCATAGTGTTTAACAGTTTCATATCGACTTTTTTGATAATACAATCTTTTTCAGCCACTATATCATGCGAAAATTTACCAAGTTGGATATCTTCTGATTTTATATTTGGATTTCAGTTCTGTATTTTTATGATTTCTTGCATTTTTCTCCGAGCTTCTCCACTTGTTAATTGAGATTTTACAATATTTTTGGCTCATCTCATAGTCTTTGCTTTTCAACATAGAAGTAAAATTCTGGACGCCAAGAAAATAGCTTTTTCTTCCAAATCATTAGACCTATCCTCATGTTGTTGTAAGATCCTAAGCGCCTCTCTAGCTTGTAAACAGGCTCAAATTCACTTACCAATAGGTTGTTTACCATCAGTAATTTCTACATCCATTTTAATTCATAAATATTCTCATATTTCCCTAAAATGTTTTGCAACTCTTTTGGCATCTCATAATGTTGCTACTTTCGCTGTGGGTCACATAGGAATATCAATTAAGCAATGATTTATTCACATTGCATAATTTTTTGCCATAATTGAAGAAATCATCCTAGCATAAGGCTCCATTCAAAGAGGAGATGATACTTTAATTATTTTATCATTTACTGGTGCTAAATTTAGTTTTTCGTTTCGTACTAAACAAGCTCAAACTTTGTCAGTAATTCTAATAATTTCTTGTTTATCAAACTCAATATCCATTAAAACGTCTACACATTCTCCAGTTGCAGCAGGGGAGGTGATCGCCTTAGAAAAACTTTTAGGAACTGTTATTCAAAGTGATGCTAATATCGGAACAACAATCATTGTTGTTTCATTTCAAGGAACTCATCATATACAGTATTTTCAAGCAACAATTCATGGGAAACGATACATATCTCCTGTGTATGCTGTAGCTTTTGTTGTGTAAGCTAATTCATGTATATCAGATTTATAAAAGAAACTTGTTGATACATAATATGCTAAAACTAAATCATGAATTTTATTATCTTTAACATCTTCAATAATTGCATCAATTTCTTCTTCATTTAATTTTTTTCATAATAGCTTTTTTCTAATTGCTTGCATAGAAAGAGGATTGTTTTTTACAAAACTTACTAATACGGTATCTCATTCCATGATTGGATACTCAGCAAGGAAATCCTTTGTAACTCAAATTTCGTTTGCATGTACGTATTCATTGGTAAGAGCAACATCAACTACAAATTCTTCTCCCTTTCTTATTATGGAAATTTTGTCATCATCATTAATTCCATAATTTGCAGCTTGTTCAGCATTTATCATTGCAATATGTCAGCTTCAATTTTGAATATCAAATGGTATGACTTTTGCACTAAAGATTTCTTTATTTTTTGTATTATCAATTTGCATTTTGATATATTATAACAAATAAATTATATGTTATCTAACTGATCTAAAATTTTATCAGGATTATCTTCTATATCTTTGCCAATTTCTTTGCCACTAGCTAAACTATTTAAGAAATTATCCATTTTCGTTTTATCGAATTTAGCATTAGCAATATTATTTGGATCCGTATTTAAGACATTATTTACTATCAACTTAGCTATTCATAATGGACGATCTGACCTAAAATCTTGATTATTACTTTGAGATAAAGCTAAACTTTCATTTCTTAAATTTGACAAACTTTGTTTCAAGCATCAGCGAGCAGAATTTTCATTGTTTTCATCAGCTTCAGAAACTTCTTTATACATTTTATTCTGTTGCTGATCCATTACATTATTCTTTCCCCAAGTTAGTCCTCCGTATGTACATATTTCTCACATAAATTTTGAGAATTCAGATAACTGAGATAATTCATCCTCTTTGTAATTATTTATTATATGTAACACTTTATATATGTCAGAATCTTGATGGAATTCCATACTTTTAAGACTTCCATCTTTTTGTGTCCCATCCTCCTGCGTTATATTGAATGTTTTTAAGAAATTTGTTACGATATCATTTTTCTGAGCTTGAATCTCTGAATATTTTTTAACTTGATCTCATATTAAATCTATAGTGGTATTTATCTTATTTTGAAATATTAGTTTGTTTGTTTCTATATTGTTTTGATAAGTTTCTCATAAATTATCGGATAGTTGAGGTCATGGTCTTTGTTGTAATGGTTGTTGTGGCCTAGAATACCTAGGATCCATTCTTTGTCAGGTTTCTCATCATTTTGATCATCTCCTTCTCATAATTTTCCTCCAAAAACCTCATCATCTAGGTCTCCTTCCATTATTATCTATTTCGGTAGGTTTATTTACAGGATTATTAAAGTTAGGATCTTCTTTTACTTGATTTTCACCTCCTCCGACTTGGTGATTGTGGTCATTATCAATGTTTTCAAATTCGGTTGATATGTCAATATCTGATAGGATCTCTTCAAAAGAATCGATCGATCAAATCTTTTTATCGGCTTGTGGATAATTATCTCAAGCATCCCAACGATCTCAAATAGTAATTGTAGCAAGATTGGTTGATTCTTTAATAAAAGAGTTCATATATAAGTCACCCTCTCTTAAATCATAACATACTTTTGTTTTTGTTCAATTTATAGAACCTTTGATAACTAGCATATCTTTTCAATCAATTTTTGTAATTTTTACAGGTTCTTTTTCGTCATATAAAAATCATTCATATAGTTGTCATAATTTGAAGTCTTCTCATAATTTATCAAAGATAGCTTTGATACTATCAATAACTCCACCGATAGCATCTATTTTGGAGTTATCGCGCAACATTCATTTTTCAAGAATATAATTTTCTGTAAGAGCATCTACTTCATCATCCATATAATTTGCGAATCCCAATAATCTGTCATGTATTTTGTTTAATTCGTTTACATCTATTTCATCTTTAAAATCATCAAGTAATTTTTGTTTTAAATCTTTCCACGCAGTTTCATCGATACTATTATTTTCAAAATCATAGATTCATTTTTTATCAGGATTTCATATCATATGTAAATCAGTGATATATCATCAAACATCTTCATTATCTTGTATAAATTTTCACCACGCATCAGAGAAAGCGTTATTTCTCAATTTTTTTAATTCATCATTTGATGGCTCAAATTTATCATCCATAGAGTAGTCTTTCAAATCGTCTCATAATCATGCATTTCTTGCAATATCAGTTCAAGATGCTGTTTGTAAATCTATTTTCCCCACATTTACTTCCTCAAAATTGTCTTCAACAGTATTTTTTTCGGAAATTTTTTGGTTCCTTGCTAAATTCCTTTTTTTTAAATCGTTAAAGAACTTTGCTTGTCTATTTAATATTGAAGAGTCTTGTTGTATGTTTTTGATAATACTGGAATCACGTAATTGTTTTGGTACCTTATGTCATAGATTATAAAGAAAGGTTCCGAGAATCTTTACAATATCTTTTCCATTTTCAAAATTTCTTGAATATGATTTTAATATGCTTTTTAATTTTTCATCCGAATTTATCTGTTCTTTAAGTTTTTCATATGCTTGTTTAATACCAATTCCTGATAAATTTAAGTTATCCCATTCTCATATTATATATAATATATCATCTAAGTGTTTTAGTCTTACATTCGCTAAAACCGTTTTTGAAATATTCTTATCCAAATTTATCGAATTATATCCATTATTATTTATATTCTCAAAATAATTTTTTATACTAAGATAATCGGTAATTTCAGAGCCATTTAAATTCAAACTCTCAGAAATTTCTTCACCATCTTCATTGTCTCATGCAATGTATTTGTTTATAATATTTTCACATTTTGTTGTTAGTCTTTCACCATTATTGATTAATTGTTGTGCTTCATTCTCGCTTATTTCTACTTCGCTTATTTTTAGACAATATCTGTAAAAATTTGCTATTTTTTGAGAATTACTTTGTTTTATGCGTTCAGATTTTTTTTCTGGATCATTCTTCGGATTGTTTTCTGAATTACTCTCTGAATTGCTTTCTGAATCTAACCTGTTTAGGTAGTGTGCTATATCACTAGATACATCAAAATTATTCACAAATCCAGTAAGTGTAGTTCCCCCTTTTACTATATCATTTCTAAATTCTTTTATAAGTTTCACTTTATGTTCTTCTGATTCACACTGATCCAATATAATTGTTAATTGTTCTTCCAATTCTGGATTGTTTTTTAATTCATTTCCAAAAAATTTATATGCTTCTCATCTCCAGCTATTAGGCTTATTTCAACCTTGTTCGGGGGTCTCTCCCGGATTATGTCTGGCATAATCAGTGACTGTGGGAGGTGTCTCTGATGCGTTGCTAGATCTAGAGTCTCAATAATATATTCATAGTTGGATTTTTTGATCTTCAGATAAATTATTCCCCGAGGTTATTTCTCAGGCTAAAGCTCATAGGTCTCTACGAGTCAATTCGCATATATAGTCTTCTTCGTTTAATTGAGTTTCTAAATTTTCCATTTAGTTTATTTTTGATAAATTTTCACATGTATAATGATATTTAAAACTATCAAAAAAAGCAAAAAAAATCCGACTTTTTTGTTATCGGATTTCTTATAAATTTATGCAATAATTATTCTTTATTTTCCTTCATTTTTGCTAACACAGTTTCTCAGTCTACAACCTTATCTCATATTTTAGCTACAACATCTACATTTTTATCAAATATAATCGTAACTTGTGATCAAAATTTGATTAATCAAATCACTTCTCATTGCATGACTTCATCATCTATATCCATGAACGAAACAATTCTTCTGGCTACAGTTCATGCAATTTGAACTATCCTATAACGAGTTCAGTTTTCAGTTTCAAACAACATTGCATTGTACTCATTTTGTAATGTAGATTTCATAGTTGGGTCTGTTTTCATGGCGTTACGTTTCCTTCAGTGAACGTATACTTGTTCAATCAATTTTGCATTATTCGGAGAACGTTGATAATGTACGTTTGCGGGGGTCATCATTATAGAAATCATCGTAGCTCAGTCACCAATTCAATCTACAAAATGGTCTAGTACATAATGGTTATCTTTATATATAACAGTATTATCCGTTGGGTTTTTAATAATAGCTATAACTTCACCATTAGCAGGACTAACAAAAATATTTTCATCATTTGGGACATTGCGCAAAGGCTGGCGTAGGAAGTAACATCTATAAAAACCTATACAAAAAACAATAATTAACATCAAAATCCAAAAAATCCGCCTTAAAGTCATTTTAATTTTTCTTATATAAAATATTCTCATTAATTATAAATTCCTGTTAAACATAATTGTAACGGCCATATAATACCAATCTAAAAAACAAAGGCAAGTGTATATTGTTATAACTAATAGTTATCTCTTAGAAAATAAGGCAATAACCATTGTTAAAAAATCTTACGAAAAATTTGACAAAATTTTCTATTTGGGTTATACTTACACAGTCAATGATTCACCAAATATATTTTATATCAGGTGTGTAATTGACTGAAGAGTTCTTTAAATTATACAGAATGGTCGGTGATTACTTGATTTGAGATTATATCTACAAACAAGAAATCAAGGAATTTGTTCGATTGAAGGTGTTACTTTTATTCCGTGTTAGGGTTGTAAAATTCTAACTCCTTAAATCATATTCTATAATTAGAATGATTTAAGTGATAAAAAAAGTACACAAAACACAAATAAAACGTTACCATCTTACCCTTTCATTAAGCTGTGCTTTTTATTGGGATCTGAGCAATTCGTTTCAATACGGTTAAATTCTTAGCCAATCATTCGATTATTTACTTACTGAATTTCCATCTTTTCGACATCGGTAACTAGGGAAAAGATAAAGGGATCGGCTATGCTTTCTGAAAGTATATTTAGAAATCAAAAAGCTAAGTACAATAGTTCATTGAGAGGATATTTAAGGATAGCCTGAAATTTCTCTCAGGTTGCAATGCGGGATACTCATCCTTTCTTGTTGCACGTGTATAATTAACCTTCATATTCATTCCTCCCTTCCTTTTTAGAAGGGAAATGAAGAATAGGCTGAATGGGGGCGCTCATTCAGCTTTTTTCAAAAATAAAAATACTTTATAAATTATATAGTTATACTTGAAACATAAACTAAAAATATTATCCTTTAATAGAGATTTACTTATCTAGATATGTTTTTTATGAAACCAGAAGAATTACAAAAATTATTAAAGCTTACAGCAATTGAATTACCCGAAGATCAAAAACCAGCTTTTTTAGACTATTTTAATTCTATGAAAGCTATGTTTGATGATTTTGCATCTTTTCCACTTCCAGAGTGAGATATAGATGTAGAAGATGATGAACCAATTACATGTTTTACAGATCAGAAAGATTTTGATTGATTAGATTTAGTGGAAACTAATGTAATTCCAGATCGTCAGGTAAATCATGCAATTCAGGTAAATTCAGCAATTTGAGAAGAATAATTTTTTATATATCATATATATATTACCATGTATCGTACGCACACTTGTGGAGAATTGAATAAGTCCTCAGTAGAACATGAAGTTACTATAGCTTGATGGGCTAATAGAGTAAGAAATTTATGATGACTAACTTTTATAGATCTTCGTGATCGTTACTGAATTACGCAGATTACAATAGATCCTAAATCAAACTTTGTTTGTGAAGGATGAAATATAGAAGATATAAAATCTGAATATGTTTTGCAAATAACATGAAAAGTGGTAGCAAGGCCAGATAATATGATCAATAAAGATATGGCTACATGAGAAGTAGAAATAAATCCTTCTAAAGTAAAGATTCTTTCTACATGTGCAGAATTACCATTTACTATCGATAATGAAAATGCAGTATGAGAGGACTTAAGATTAGAATATCGTTACCTTGATCTTCGTAGAAAAACACTTCGTGATACTATGATGGTTAGAGACGCCTTATTCTGCAATACTGTATCATTCTTTCATGATAGAAATTTTGCTTATTTTGAAACTCCATGTTTCACTAAGAATACACCAGAATGATCTCGTGAATTTGTAGTTCCTGCAAGATTTGATCAATGAAAATTCTTTGTTCTTCCACAGTCTCCACAACAATATAAACAAATGCTTATGGTTGCATGATATGATAGATATATCCAAATCGCTAGATGTTTCCGTGATGAAGATCCTAGATGAGATCGTCAACCGGAGTTTACCCAAGTTGACTTTGAAATGTCATTTGTAGAAGAACCAGATGTATTGCAAATTATGGAAGAGTATTTCATAGAAATGACTAAGCAATTCCCAAATAAGAAAATTAAAAATCAGAAATTCCCAATTATAAAATGGAAAGAAGCTATGGATAAATACGGTAGTGATAAACCGGATTTACGTTACGAATGATTGGCTTTTGTAGATGTATCAGATTGGGCTAAAAAAGTTGATTTCTCTTTATTAAATTGAGCTAAATGTGTTAAAGCTTTAGTTGCTCCAAAACAATTTACACGTGGAGAAATAGAGAAACAATTAGAACCTGTCATTAAAGAGAACGGTTGAAAATGATTATTATATCTAATTCTAGATGAAGCTGAATGACCTAAATGATCGTTATCTAAGTATTTAACACCAGAGTTACAATCAGAATTGTTATCTCTAACTTGAGCTAAGAATTGAGAAACAATTTTCTTCCAGGTAGGAGAGTGGATTGATGTAGTTGAATTATTATGAGCATTAAGAATTAAATTACTCAAAGAATTAAAACTAACTGAATGACTAGAAGATTTATTAGATTTTGCATTTGTAGTAGATGCTCCAATGTTTGAATTATGATGTGATGGTCAACTTGGATCTACACACCATCCATTTACTAAACCTAAGGATGAACATATTCCATACCTAATCGAACTAGCAGATAAGATGAGAAACGGATACAAATTAACAGAAGAAGATATTGAAAAACTTACAACTATGGAATCTGATTCTTACGATATAGTTTGAACATGATATGAAATCTGATGATGAAGTATTAGAATTCATGATCAGAAACTTCAGCATGCAATATTCACTATTCTTTGATTAGAAGAAAAAGATATTCAATTCAGATTTGGTCATATATTAAAATGTTTCACATTCTGAGTACCACCTCACGGATGATGTGCGTTCTGACTAGATAGAATGGTTATGGTATTTACATGAAAAGAAAATATTCGTGAAGTAATTGCATTCCCTAAGAATCAGAAATATCGTGATCCAATGTTCTGATCTCCATCAGAGATTGATGACCAGTTATTGAATGATTTAGGGTTAAATCTTATTAAAAAATATGAATAATTAATATAAAGGAAAGCTACCTTAAAGGGTGGCTTTTTTTTGAAAATCAGATTTTTCTTTCCTTGCATTTTCGCTATGAAAAACTATCATTCAGTCAGATTTTTCTTATATAATCAAAATAATGCCATTTGAATTAAAAGCCGATTATAAACCAGCATGAGATCAACCAAAGGCAATCAACCAGATTGTCGAGGCTTTTAATAAATGAAAGAAAAATATTACATTACTCTGAGCTACTGGAACATGAAAGACTTTTACAATGGCAAATATTATTCAGAAAGTTCAAAGACCTACACTAGTTATTTCCCACAATAAAACATTAGCAGCTCAGCTTTCTACTGAATTTAAAGCATTTTTTCCTAATAATGCTGTGCATTATTTTGTATCATACTTTGATTATTATCAACCAGAATCATATCTTCCGTCATCATGAACATATATTGAAAAGGAAGCTACAATTAATGACGAAATAGAGATGTATAGATTGGCTACTATGGCTAGTTTGCTTTCTCGTGATGATGTAATCGTAGTAGCATCAGCTTCTTCACTTTATGGTTTATGACAAAGTAGGTTTTTCCAAGAAAATATGCTTCAACTCAAAGTAGGGCAGTCTTATGATTTTAAAGAAATCAAACATCAACTCCTTCATATGCAATATAAACCGGTTCATGGTAAAATTGAAGCCTGAATGTTTGAACTTCAATGAGAAAGATTAGACGTATATTCTTCTACGGAAAAATCAGTTTATCGCTGCTTCTTTGATGAAGATATAATTGAGAGAATTGAAATTCGTGATTCGGTTACTTTTGAACTAAAATCTCAGACTAATCAGATTATCCTTTGGCCAGCTACCCAATATTTGCAAGATACAAATGACCTGGAATCGATTCTTCAACAGATTGATTTGGAAAAAGAACTTAGGATCAAAGAATTTGAAAAAGCTTGAATGCTAGTTGAGGCAGAAAGAATTAAAAAACGTGTAGAATATGATTTACGTATGATCCGTGAGACGTGATTTGTTAATGGTATCGAGAATTACTCATTATATTTTGATAAACGTTTGCCATGAGAAGCTCCTAATACGATTTTTGATTATTTTCCTAAAGATTTCTTATTAATTATAGATGAATCTCATATGACAATCCCTCAATTAAATGCTATGTCACAATGAGATAGAGCTAGAAAGAATAACCTTATAAGATATTGATTCCGTCTTCCATCAGCTATTGATCATCGTCCATTACGTTTTGAAGAATTAGAGGCTACATTATGATGGAAATCTCTAGACGAAATTAAATTAGATCAAGCTACAGAAAATCTTGATTTAGTTTCAACCACACACCTTCAAGTTATAGAAGGTGAAAGATGAGCCACAAAATGACAGAATAGTTCGTTAATAAATAGGAAAGCTCGTGCAGAAAATCAGCATGCTAATCTTAAGTCTAAAATTAAAACTTGAGCTAAATCTATATTCCTTTCAGCTACTCCTGCTGAATATGAATTACAGCTTTCTGATGAAGTTGTTGAACAAATAATTCGTCCAACATGATTATTAGATCCAATAACCTATGTCTATCCAAAATCTTGAGATTATGCTCAATTATTAGGTAGTATTGATAAATTATTAAAGAAGAAACCACAGTTAGAGATGTACTTAACCGATAAAGAGTCGAGAAAAGATGAGAAAGATATTTTGAAGGATTTGTTTGAAAACGACGTAGGTTTATAGATTTTAATTAGTTGTTTTTGTTGTTAATATTGATAAAAAATAAATATTGAATTTATTACATAAATAAAAATCACAAATAATGCATAGAATTGTAAAATTACTATGAATAATATGCATACTAGGAATAGTATCTTTTATTATTTGTGATGAAAAGTGAATTAAAATAGAATTAGAGAATAATCATATCGTTTTTAATAAAATTGAAAAAACAGAGTCAAATATAAACGAGATTATTTCAGATGAAGCTGATAAGCAAACAGAAGTTTTGTATAAAAATTCAGATATTATACGTATATTCCCATGATTTAATAACCCAGAGAATTTGCATAAAAGTGATTGAATGGATCCAGAATATCTAGCAAAAATAGAGAGAGAAAAGGCAGAATTAGAGGCTCAAAAGAAAAGTCAGGTATATACGTGACCAACATTTATCAATGTAAATAATAAAGATTCTGTTTCCAGTATTTTTTCTTCATCACAAAAAGATACTCAATCAGTAAAGGATGATAAAAATGAAGATAATACTCAAGATTACAACAGTACATGAGATAATATTTTAGATGAAAGCTTAGTTTCTCAGCAATGAGATGTAGAATGAAGCCCAATAAAAGTTTCAGTATCTAAATATAAATTAAAATCTTATCCTATAAATCTTAGCCTATGAAAGGCTATTCCTATAATGGAAAATGAAGATCTTGATTTAGAAACTTATTATGATGAATGAAACGAAATTAACATAGAAGAGAACAATATCACCAAATGAGAAACAGATTATGAGTGAGATGAAATTAACATAGAAGAGAACAATATTATTTATACAGTATCAGTAGATAGATATGAAGGAATGCAGCATATTAATATGTTACTTAAATGAAAAGAAATAATAGTTCCAACAGTATCAGTAAAAAAATATCAATTAACTAATAAACATATATTAAATTTAAAAAATGGTCACGAAATACCTCACGAATTTTTAGTACAAGAAGAGGAGGTTTCTACATCTCAGCAGGATGAAA
>JAEEGL017080518.1_pt1 | contig 11108 bp, 4 predicted proteins | sample 9134231 | NCBI WGS metagenome assembly JAEEGL01 (sample SAMN16246548, study PRJNA631951) | gut metagenome | biome: gut microbiome; feature: rumen; material: fiber-attached | host: Bos | place: Iran: Karaj | collected 2018-10
CGCAGTTGCCGCCGCCGACGTTCGCGGACACCGAGGTGTGGACGAACGTGCCTTGCGCACAGCTGCTTTCGGAGGTGAAGGAGCTTGAGGTGGTGCTTGACTTCACGGGCACGGCGTCGAACTGCGTGCAGGTGGCGTTCGGGCGCGACGATGACGGGAACGGCGACCTTTCCAAGCGCGAGACCGGTCTTGTGCTCGGATGGCGGGCGGGCGACTATTTCGTCGAGGACGTGAAGGGCGGCGACAGGTTCCGCGAGGCGAGCGGAGCGACCAACGCCGCGAGAAGGATAGCATTCCGTTTCGCCGCCGGCGAGGACGGCGCGAAGTCGGCAAGCGTCGTTTGCGACGGGTCGGCGAAATTCGGCGAGGTGCTGGGCGGCAATCTGCGGTGGCTGTACGATAGCGGCTGGAACATGGCGAAGGTGACGAGGCGGGGCGTGGATTCGCCCGGCGAGATCGTGCTTGTCGCAAGCGACCACGGCGGCCTGAAGTTCATCGTGAGGTAGTGCCATGCTTGTCCTCTCGGTGATGATCGCGTTTCTGCTGCTTGGCGTGCTGTGGCTTGCCGCGGTCGTGCACGAGCATGGGTTGTCGCCGATGAGGGATTTCGCGGCGCTGATGAGGCGCCCGGCTGCTGAGCTTGCGTTCGTGGCGCTGATCGTTGGCGGGTTCATCCACCACGGCGCGACGAAAGGCACGAACGGCGTGAACGGAGCCGGCGGCGAAATGGGCGGCACCAACGGCGTGCAGAACGTGGGCGGGGAATTGGTCGGATTCAGCTACCAACTCTCAACTCTCAACGGCGCGTTTTCGGCGGATGATCTTGCGAGGGGGTTTGTGTTCGTCGGCGCGGTCACGAACGGGACGGCCGGCTTCGATCCTCCATCGGGCGCGGTGGTGTGCGCGGACTGGCTGAGTCATGGTGCGGCGGACGACTGGATGTATGCCACGTTCGGCGATTGGGCGATGCTCATAGGCACGAACTGGTTTGAACGCGTCCGTGCGTTTTCGTTCGGCAAGGTCGATCCGCTGCCGCCCGCGACCAACATGTGGTTCGCTCCGCTCTGCGCAAATCTCGGCATCGTTCCGGCGGCGAACTGGGGTTTGACTGGCGGGGCGCAGTCGATGTTCTGGCACGCGATCACGCCGTCGAACACGCTGCTGATGACGTGGCGGGACGTGCTGCTCGACCGTGACGTGTCGAAGCCTCTTTCCTTCCAGATCGAGATTTCGCCCGAAGGTGCGTTCGAATACCGCTACGACTTCTCGCGTCTCGGCGTGGACGAGGTGAGCAACATCCTTGTCGGCGCATCGTTTGGAGAGATGGACTGGACGACGAACGCGCTCCCCGCGAACCTGACGTCCCTATCGTTCCACCGCCTCTTGCCGGAGGATGCGATCGATCCCGACCGTGACGGCGACGGCGTGGCGACGTCCGACGAGATTTTCGTTCACGGCACCGATCCGGGACTCTGGGACAGCGACCTTGACGGTGTGGCCGACGGCGTCGAGGTGGCGCAGGGCACGAATCCGCTCAGCCGCGATTCCGACGGCGACGGATTCGCCGACGGGACAGACGCCAACCCGCTCGTGGAGGACGCATGGACTGACGAGGACGGCGACGGGCTGCCGGACGCATGGCGCGATGGATGGTTCGGCACGAACGCGGTCGTGTCGGCGGATGGCGATGCGAACGCGGACGGCATATCCAACCTCGCCGCGCTGATGATGGGAGTGAATCCCGTCGCGCCGCCTGCCGACGGATTCGCCGCCTCGCATGGCTCGGGCGAGATGACCGCATGGGAGATTGCGCCGGCGGCGTTTTCGTTCGTGCGTCCGTCCGGCCTTACGAACCTCGTGGAGCGCACGTTCGCCGTGAGCCGCGAAAGCCCGTGGGAGCAGTTCTTCGTGTCGGCGCGCCCCGACCGTGCGGAAGGGTGGGCGATGTCGGACGTTGCGCTCCTCTACGGCTTCGACGGCGGGCCTGTGACGAACGAGGTCGCGTCAGCGTGCAGCGACAGCTGGCGCGTGCCTTTCGGCGATGCGATGCCGCAGACGGTTTCGTTTCGCATCGAGGCGTCGGGGAACGAGCCGGGACTTTCCGCGCCGCTTTACCTTATCCGATGGACGCCAAGGGTCGAGTTCCTGCCGTCGCCGGACGTGGCGGTGTTCGACGCGACGAACGGGCACGTCTATGCGGCGGCGAAGCGCAAGCCCGAGACGGGCGCATACGAGGTGCCGTTCCTCGCGGATGTGTCGGGCATCCCTCACAAGGGCGGCGTGGACGCCGGTGTTGCCGCCGATCTTGCGCTGCCGCCGGTGGAGGATTTGGCCGTGTCGAACGGGGTCGGGAGAGCGTTCCTGGCGGAAGACCCGATGATGGTGGAGCTTCCGCGAGAGGGGACGAATCTCTCCAAGCGCATACTCTTCTACGAGATCGGCATCGAGCGCGTCGGAGCGGTGAAGCCCGGTCCGCGTGCGTCGCGCTATGCAAGCCCGTACCCGCTCACGTCCACGGCGCTCCGCAAGGCGTTCCACGTGGCGAGCGGCGAGGTGGCCGACGGAAGCGTGACGCTTACGCTCTCGCCCGACGTGCCGGAACTCGGCATAGCGTCCATTCCGAGGAACTTGCGAGGCGGCGGATTGCGTGGCAGTGCCGGAAGCAAGACCGAAACCGTGCATCCTCCAGCTACGTTCACGCCGACGGTGTGCGGTGAATCCTGCTCCAACGACACATACGAGATTGACTTTGCGTACCCCGAAGACCACGACCTGACCAGGTGCGAAGAAAATGCCCTGGCATGTGAAGGCGAGGGCGAAGACGATTGCGGATGTGGGGAGGACGGCGGCGACACTGAGATTGGATCGTTCCGAATGCGCATACCGTTCGGGGAGTCGGCGAAGGACGAGCTGCTCGGCTACCTGTGGATGGACGCGGAATGGCCGGCAGAGATCGCGCCGTCGTCGTTCGGAGTCCTCGCCGCACAAGGGGTTTCGGTGACGACGAACGCGGACGGGACGCTCTACATCTCGTGCGCCGCATCGGGCGGCAAGACGCTGATGGTGACGAACATCGCAGACGGCGTGTCGGTGCCTGTGTGGAACGCGAGCGGAAGGTTCGAGTCGAGGTGGGATGTGTGGAACGAGGGCGGCGACACTTCGCGAATCCGCGTGCGGAAGGTGACGGTGCTCGGCAACGCGACGCTGGACGAGACGTATGTGACGTGGACGGAAGATGCGCCCGTGGTGTTCGACGAGACACGCGACATCCCGGCGGACGTGTGGGAAAAGACTGACAACATTCGCGGCGTGACGGTGACGCGGTATGAATGGCGCGACGAGTACGAGGACGATTTCGTCACGGAGGAGTACGAGGAGACGCGGCTTGGCGGAAGCCTCGTACGTGCGGAGCTGCGGACTTACGCGAAGGTGGGCGCGGGATCGGCGGCGAAGCGTCGGCTTGTCCGCACGACCGGCTACGACGAGAACGGATCGCACGAGACCGTGCGCACGTACTGGTGCGACACCGACCACCCCGACAGGCACGCGAGATTGAAGTCCGTCCGTTCCGACCGCAAGCCGTGGGTTTGGTACGATTATGACGGGGCAGGACGCGAGACGGTGCGCATCGAGCAGCTGGACGGCTCGTCGTTCCCTGAACTTGAGGACGTGTCGCTTGACGCCGCGCTGCCGCCGGACTGCTCGGCGAAGATAACCGTGACCGGCTATGAGACGCAAGAGGGCGACGATGCCCACCGCAACGATTCGTTCGAGCCGAGGGAGGTGTCGGTCCATGTGCGTCGCCTTGGCGGCGCGCCCGTCCAGATCGCGCACGAGACGAGAATGTACACGCGGGAGACCGATGCCGTCGGCAATCCGCTCCGGCGCATCGTGAAGACGGTCGGGATCGGCGACGCCGTGCGCACGGAGACGACGGTGGAATATCCGCAGGACAGCGCCGTGCCGTCGCATCTGAGCGGTCTGCCGGTGCTGGAGACGAACGAGGACGGATCGGTGACGGCGACGTCGTACTCGCTCTCGGACGGATCGCTTGTCGCCGAGGCGCACACGGAGTTCGTCGGCACCGAAAGGCAGACGTACACGCGGACGGTGAGCGACTCCGCGTACAGGATGCCGCTGAGGAACGAGACGAGGCTCACCGCAAACGGCGCGCTTCTCGAATGGGATGAGAGGAAGTACGACGACATCAGGCGGCTTCGCTCGGTCGCGTATTCTGACGGCACGGGCGAGACCAACGCCTATTCGTGCTGCCGCCTGCTGTGGAGCCGCGACAGGCTGGGGCGCAAGGTTCTCCGCTCCGCACAGACCGGCACCGATTCGCTCTACTACGCGATGGAGGACGTGTGGCTCGGCGACATATCGACGAACGGGGCGCACCGCATTGTCCAGCACCGCTTCGACGGCTTTGGGCGCGAGACGAACACCATAGCTCACATCGGCTACGTTCCGGGCGAGGCGACCGTGGCATACGAGCCGTCGTCAGGCCAGCAGCCGTCGTCGAGCGCGACCGTGTACTTCGACGGCGACCTTGGAGGACATTCGGAATCGGCGGACGAGCGCGGAAAGGTGACGGAGAGATGGCGGCAGTCCGACGCAATTCGGGACGAGAGGTCCGAGTACGTCCTTACGAACAGGATCGATGTCGTCCGCACGGACACGTCCACGATCCGCAACGGCGGTTCGTCTGTGCGTCGCGAATGGGGCGGAGTCAATTTCACGGAGGAGCGCCGCTTCGACGAGTACGGACAGGACGGGCGGCGTGTTGCGTATGTCGTGACGGAGTCGCCCGATTGCGGAACGGTGACGAACAGCATAACGACATACGACCTTCTCGGTCGCATCGAGTCCGAGTCCGTCCCGAACGCGAACGGCGGGAGAATCACCACCGCCTACGCCTACGACGGCACGACCTCGCGCAAGGTGTCAATGGCGACGACTGGAAGCCCGACGGTTTTCTACGAGTACGACAATCAGGGCGAACTTTCGGCGACGATCCAAAGCGGAAATTCGATCAGAAACGCCACATCTTACGAGACCATAAGCGGCGAGGTGTACCGCGTGGAGACCGTTGTGCGCATGACCGGGAGCATAACCAATTCCGTGCGTACCGTGAAGCGGCAGCTGACGGGTCTTTCCGATTCGCTCAGGAGCCGGACGATTGCCGTTGTCGAGGATGGACGCACGACGGTTTCCGAGAAGTCTTACGATTCCGTCATGGACATCCTGACCGAAGTGTCGCAGACCGAAGGGCAGACGCCGGTGATAACGAAGTCCCGATTTGGCCTGATGACGGAGAAGACCATGATCGACGGCAGGCACATGCTTTCCTACGATGCGCTGGGAAGGAAGGTTCGCGAGGTGGTGGAGGATGCCCTGTCGGGTACCACCAACAGGATCGAGACGTTGGAGTATGACATGTCGGACAACGTCATTAGACACACGGTCGAATTGGCCAATGCCGACGTTGCCGTGGAAATGGCGGAGTACGACATTCTGAACCAGGAGGTGCGGCTTGTCGATGCGTTCGGCAACGTGACGGAGACCGCTTGCGATGAGACAGGGCGAACCATCGCGACGGGCGGCGACACGTATCCGCTTCGCCTCGGCTACGATACGCAGGGGCGCAAGACGTCGGGATGGACCACTCGCGACAATGGCGTCACGTGGGACGTGACGCAGTGGGAATACGACGCGGCGAGCGGAGTGAACACCGCGAAGGAATACGCGGACGGTTCACGCATCACTTACGCCTACACCGACAACGGAAACAAGACGCGCACGACATGGGCGCGTGGCGAATGGCGGCAAAGCGCCTACAACGAACGCAATCTCGTGAGCGGAACGACATACTTCGGGACGGCTACGCCGTCGGTCGCATACACATACGCTGATTCCGGAAAGGTGGCAACGGCCATCCTCTCTGACGGGACGTCATACGGTTACGCCTACGACGACAGGCTCCTGAGCACGAACGAGACCGTCACCATCGGACAGGAAGGGTTTGCCGTTTCGAGGACATACGACGGATTCAGGCGAGAGCTTGTGACGTCGGTAATCTTGACGAACGTGCCGCACTCGGCGAAGGTGCGCAGCTACGACGTCGAGAACCGCATCGACGGGTACGCGCTCACGAATTCTGCGGGGCGGGGCGTTGCGGTGAACTTTACGTATGATGGATCGTATGTGACGAACATCGCCTATGCGCTGCCGAATGGGAGTGTGTTCAATGTCGCCATGTCGCGCGATGTTGCGAGGAAGGAACTTGTCACACGCCGCGACTACGCTTTTGGCGATCAGGCAACATACTGGCATTCGACGCAGTACGATATTCTCGGCAAACCAACAAATGCGGTCGATTCGGTCTCGCTCGTGCGGGAGTGGCTGTACAACCGCCGTTCGGAGCTTGCCGCCGCGAACATTGGCACAAACCGATACGGCTACGCATACGATACAATCGGGAACAGGCTTTGGTCGTCGGCGAACTCGACGACGAACACCTACACGGCAAACAACCTCAACCAGTACACATCCGTCGCCGGCAGCACAAACCTCGTCTATGATGCAGACGGCAACCTGACCAACGACGGCATTTTCTCCTATTCCTATGATGCCGAGAACCGGCTGGTCGCCGCCTATCCAGTTTCGTCTGTCGCCGGTTCTCTTGCGGTTGTAAACCGTTACGACCACAGGCACCGCCGTGTACAAAAGATCGTAAAGCAGTACGATGGCACGACATGGGAAACGGCAGAGACGCACACGTTCGTCTGGGATGGAAACAACATAGTACTGGAGAAGATTGCATTAGCGGACGGCACGACCCGCACCTGCGAATACTTCTGGGGACCAGACAAGTCCGGCTCGGAGCAGGGTGCAGGTGGAGTTGGTGGATTGCTTGCGGTGTCTGTTGATGGCGTGTTCTACATCCCGTGCTACGACCACAACGGAAATATCGTGCTTTACGTTTCCGAGGCGGGAAGCATCGCCGCACAGTACACCTACGATTCATACGGCAACATCAGCGACATGAGCGGAGCGCTCGCCACGCAATTTTCCTTCGGTTTCAGCACAAAGTATCACGACCTCGAAACGGGTATGATTGGCTATCAACAACGATTCCTTCTCCCCATCTTTGGCCGCTGGCTCAATCGCGATCCGATTGAGGAAGAGGGAGGGAACAATCTTTATGTCTTCTGCCTAAATAACCCAATGGATATTTTCGATCCATTAGGCTTGTTGACAAGTACGGAGGCATTCGGGCATTACAGATCAGGTCCAGACAATCCAGCAAACCGCGCAAAACGTACTCCCATGAGAATCTCCTTTGACGAGATTAACACATCAGAAGTTAGCGTTAAGGATTTTCCTGTTGTCAAAAGGCTTCTGTCGGAAGGGAAACCTGGGAAGTACGCGGTCGCATGGAAAAGCAGAAAAGATAATCTTCCTTTTGCCACAAGCGGAGATCAATCGCTGTATCTAGGGAATGTCTCATTGAAGCTTGAAGGGACTTTGGAAATCAAAACAGATTGCACGTGGAAGTTTGACGGCACATTAAAATGTTTCGACGATATTTATGATTTTAACGCTTCGACGCATCGAAGCTGGCTCGGAGAATGGCTTACATCGATTGGAAGGAAAACATCCGGCAAGCCATTTGATATCGAAATCCGTGGGCAAAAGCCTATTTCGGAGAATGGGACTTACGAGATGAAAAAGAAAGGCTGGAGGATATACTGATGAGAGCAAAATTACTTGGATGTGCCGCAGTCGTGTTTGCCTTAGTGGTGGCGTCCGTTCTTGTGTTGCTGATTCTATCGGAAAGGGGAAACGACTTTACTCCGGATGATGACGAAGTTGGACTTGTCGAATTGCAGAGGTTTGCACAAAAGTACTCCATCAGTGTTTCAGACTTTGAACAGCCTACGATATGGGTACAACTTTCGTCCGAAGCGAGGAAAGACCCAAGGGGGCCATGTGTAACTGTCTGCTACCAAACGCGAAAGGATGTCAATCCGCGGCATATTCTTTTACTGTATTTGTCACCTCGGCGGGGGATCATTGATGAGGAATCCCTTGTGGAAGACGTGTCGGAAAAGGCCTCGAAGGACCCGAATAAGCAGGGAACAAACCCATGAGCAATAACAAGACTCTATCCTCGCAAGGCGGCGGGGCGTCTGGCCGGCGATGGAGCGCTTACATGACGCGGAGCCGTATTAGGCTGGGCCGCCGCATTTGTGTTTTGCACATCCCTTGCCGGTGAAAATTCGGCGGGGGGTTTTTTGTTGCCGTGAAGTATGGTATAATTCGCGGCGTTTTTGGCTGGGGGTGACCTTGGCCGGGAACATGACATAGCCTTAGGCGGGCAACGGTCCGCAAAAGGCGCAGATTGCAGGAAACTGCAGCAAATCGTTTATCCGAAACGTAGGAAATTTCGATGTCAAGCGATTCGTTGCGGGGACGCGTATGGCGCGTGCCTCTCTTCGGATGTTTGATATGGGCTATTCCTACGGCCTCGGATAAGCACCGAAGAGAGGCCCTAAATGGCGAAAGCCGGAAACGCACAGCTTGGCAAGGTCAAGAAAAACAAGAAAGGCGAGTTCTGCACCCGTCTTGATGGTGACAGGAGCGAGGTCAAGGAAAAGTATGGCGTTTTCTCCTTTTTTACAGGTGCAGGATTCCTTGATCTTGGCTTTGAGAATGCAGGGTTCAAATCGTATCTTGCAAATGAAATAGACAGGAATTTCGCTGCGGTCTATCGTTATTCGAGGGCGCAGATGGGGCTGCCCGAACCAGTCAATGGACTTCTGGAAGGTGATGTCTGCGCATTTCTTGATGATACTGGGAAGACCAAAGAACTCGCCCGCATGGTGAAAAAAGCAAGGGCCGAGATGTCTCTCGTCGGTTTCATCGGTGGCCCACCATGTCCTGACTTTTCGGTTGCAAATGCCAATGCTCTGGGCGAGAAAGGGCGAAGGGGCGTGTTAACACGTGTGTATGTCGATCTTGTTTGCGCCCAGAAGCCGGACTTCTTTGTTCTTGAGAATGTCAAGGGATTGGTGAGCACGGCGAAGCATAGGGAGTTCTTCGGTCGGATGGTCGGGCAACTTCAGCAGAATGGATATTCCACGGCGTATCGGCTCATCAATGCATTGGAGTATGGCGCAGCCCAAGACAGGCAAAGAGTGATATTGATCGGAGTTAAGACCTCCTTGTGCAAGGGTCGTGCGAAAAACGGCGTACTCAAAGATTTTCCATGGGACAGCTTTATAAAGTACCCAATGGACGTTGTCGCAAAAATCAAGTGGCCATCGAATGACAGATTCGTCGAAGATGGGGAACGTAAAATGCCTGATGGCATATTGGAACCGTTGACAGTTCAGCATTGGTTTGACCAAAACGATGTGGGACATCATCCAAACTGCAATGACTTCTTCAAGCCAAGGGCGGGGTTGGTGAAGATGAAGAAGTATGACGAGGGTGATGATTCGAAGAAATGCTACAAGCGGCTCCATCGGTGGAGGTATTCGCCCACTGCATGCTATGGGAACAACGAGGTGCATTTGCATCCATACAAGGCGAGAAGGTTGTCGGTCGCGGAAACGCTTGCAATACAATCTTTACCAAAAGAGTTTGCACTTCCTCCAGACATTCCACTGTCCGCCAAGTTCAAGACAATAGGGAATGGAGTTCCGTATGTTGCGGCCTTGGGTGTAGCAAGGTCTCTTAAAGAATTTCTTGAGAGGAGTGTGCAGCGATGAGAAAATACACTGCAAATGACATATGCCGTGCCATATCCGCGTTGGATGCGAACAGGCTTTACGGATACATGAATTCTTCCACGAACGGTGAGATTGAAATCGTATCTGTCACGTTGCCTGAAGGCCCGATATCGTTTCGTCGCCGCAAGATTGGCGGTAAGTTTTCAAAAACGGAAAGCATGAGTTCGCAGATGCTGTGGAGGGCGGCAAACGCCTTGAGTACAGGGCTGCCGGTAAACCTCGACCGTGTGTTTGCTGGCAGCTATAACACGCGTTCCGTATTGGAGGCTCTTCTTGCATATACGCCGGAAATCTACACTTGTCATCCTGGTCGCCAGGAGTCCATCGGTAATGTGGTGAGGGTCAAACGAGGACACAAGCACATAATCTTCAAGGACAACGAGCCACACGCCTTGGGCGAAACGAAGGAGCTTGAACTTGGAGAGGACTTTGTGATTTGCGAGGTACCGTCACATGAAACAATCTACGATGTGATACCGTCTCGACGTCCTGATGATGTCGACATTGAAATTGCGCGTCGACATTCGCAGATTCAGGTTTGCCTTGCGGAGATAGCGCGTGTCCTTGACATGCGGACGTGGTTGGCCGTTGAAGATCATGGCATAAGGTACAACGGAAAGGTCATTACCGAATATCCATTTATAGTTAAAAATCTTGCAGCCGAAAGGACGCTCGCAGGGTTCCCGGAAGCCATCAAGGTGGCAAAGCACATCGATTGCATGTATTTCAATGGAGGATTGCCTTTTGCGTTTGAGGTTGAGCATACAACTGGCGTGAGGAGTGGTTTGGATCGGATGTTGTCTTTCAAGAACAAGGCCGAACACTTGAACACACAGTATGTCATCGTTGCGCCGGATTCAGACAGGGACCTTGTGTTCTCGCGTGCATCAGCAGAGCAGTATTCGCCCCTCGCTCCGCTTTATCTTCCATATTCAAAAGTTGAGGATTTCTATTCGTTCGTCAAGCGCAACGATGGTGCCAAGAGTCTCCCCAAGGAGCTTTTGAAATCGCTAATGGAACCTTGCAAGGCGGCTTGATATCATGAAACATCGATTTACAGGGTTGATTGTTTTTGCGGCGTGCGTGCTGGCGTTGGCGGCGTTCGGGAAGGAGATTACCGGCAAGGTGACGCGTGTCAGCGACGGCGACACGGTCTGGGTCAGCGATTCGCTCGGGCGGCACAAGGTGAGGCTCAACAGGATTGACGCTCCCGAATCGGACCAGCCGTACGGGAAGGAATCGGCGGCGCACCTGAAGTCGCTAATCGGCGGCAAGGTGGTGCGCGTCGAGTACACGTCCACCGACCAGTAC
>JAEEGL017437046.1_pt1 | contig 11108 bp, 7 predicted proteins | sample 9134231 | NCBI WGS metagenome assembly JAEEGL01 (sample SAMN16246548, study PRJNA631951) | gut metagenome | biome: gut microbiome; feature: rumen; material: fiber-attached | host: Bos | place: Iran: Karaj | collected 2018-10
GCGTCTGTTCCACGTTGCAGCTATGCGAGAGTTTGTTTGGATTCGGACGAATGGCAGTATTGTGGGTTGCCCACTCCTGGGGAGCCTAATGTAGGCCATTTTGCTCAGGAATGTTTGCCGATTCCAGAGATTGACTGTGATTCAAGGCTCTTTACTTCTGGATTCGATGTGCATGTGCAAATACCTTCGGGAACGACGCTTCGCTACACAACGAATGGTAGCACTCCTACACTCACGAACGGAAAGACAAGCACAGACGGACTTTTCCATGTCTCTCAGACCACCGTATTACGTCTGCGATTGTTCTCTGAAGATAAACTCCCAAGCGGGGTGGTTACACGAACATATATTTATAAGGATAGGAACTATTACTTGCCCATTGTCGCCATCACTACAGACTCGCGCAATCTTTATGACAATATTATCGGATGTTATGTAGATGGCAAGAATGGCATCACAGGACGAGGCTCAAAAGGAAAGTCCAATCTAAACATGGACTGGGAGCGTCCCGTCAACTTTGAGTATCTGACGGCAGAGGGGAAGATGGTCATCAATCAGGAAACGAGTTTTGAAGTGGCAGGGGGATATAGTCGCCATTTCCAACCGGCATCGTTCAAAGTCCAGGCCAAGAAACTATATGACGGAAATGGCCATTTCGACTATCGTGTATTTACTTACAAGCCTTATCATGAGTATAAACAGTTGCTAATACGCAATGGAGGGAACAACAACAGAACGGATGGCGGCCCTCGTATCAAGGATGCCATCACCCAGCAGGTGTTGACAACAAGCGGATTCTATGTGGATGCCCAAGATTATCAGCCTGCCCATGTGTTCATCAACGGCAAATACGTAGCGATGATGAATGTACGCGAGCCAAACAATCGTTTCCATGGAGTTGCCAACTACGGATACGACAATGACGAGGTTGATGGATTTGAATACAGTAGCGGCATCTATCACCAGAAAGGAGGCACCCGTGAAGCATTTGATACATTGATACAATTGTCGTATGATGCAGAGTCTGATGATGGATATGCACGTATTGCTGAACTTTTGGACATTGATGAGTTTGTACGCTATATGGCTGCGATATGCTACACAAGCAGTTACGATTGGCTTCTGAATGGCAATAACGTGAAGGGCTATCGAACCTGGGAAGATGGGAAATTTCATTTCGTCTTCTTCGACCAAGACCTTACTTGGGAACGAACCAACAATGTGGAAACCATCGATGGTATCAGAACGAATGAAGTTTTGATTATGTATAACAACCTGAAAAAGAACAGAACTTTTTGCAGACAGTTTATTGTTTCTTATTGTATTCTTCATGGAAGCATATATACTCCAGAGCGATGCCAGCACGTTGCCGATAGCATTTGTGCTTTAGTGAAAAATGCTCTCTCGTTCGATAATCGTACTACTGATGCAACATACAGCAAAATGAAAAAAGAAATGTGGGGCCAGTCCTATCGCGAGGCTCGTATCAAATCTCTGATGAAAGCGTACGGGCTATCCGATAGTCTAAATATAAACATTAATACCAACAGTCCATTTGCAAGGATACAGATAGAAGGCATGGACGTTCCTTTCAGTAAATTCTCAGGAGTGCTCTTCGGTCCAGTATCTGTAACTACGAATGCTGCTGAAGGTCATCGCTTCATCGGATGGCGAGACCAGTTCGACAGATGGCTGAGCCATGAGAAGGAATGCCAAATAACAAGCGATGGCACCTATACGGCAGTCTATGAAAATGGAGCCGATGAAAGTTTCTCGCCTATCTGCATCAACGAAGTCAGCGCAGCAAACGACATCTATGTGAATGACTATGGTAAACGGGCAGACTGGATTGAGTTGTATAATCGAGGGCAGGAGCCTGTTGATGTAGCTCATTGGTTCTTTAGTGACGAAAAGGATAGCCCGTCAAAATATCAAATCGATGTCTCAGGAAAAGCCAACACAATCATACAACCAAACGAGCATCTGGTTATATGGTGCGATGGAAAGCCTTCATTAACTCAACTGCACTTGCCTTTCAAACTGAAAAATGCTGATTACAGCACTTTATATTTGCAATCGGCAAATGGAGAACACAAAGACTCGTTATTCTACGACACACATTCGTCGAAGGAAACTGTAGGCAGATACCCCGATGGAGGGAGCAACACATGTACGTTCTACCATCCTACAATAGGAACTCATAACATAGAAACAACTTACGACAGCACAGTAGACATCGTTCAAGATTCGGTCATTTCTCCATCCCATCCTGACGACATTAAGAGCATCAGTTATTACACTCTCAGCGGAATCAGGGTACTCAAACCACTCGGCGGAATATACATAAAAGTTATTCATCACCGAGACGGACATTCGAGCGCAAGCAAGATTGCGATAGAAAATAGAATTCCTATAAGGGAAAACTGAAAATAGTTTCAGATTTACGGACAAGAATGGCAAGCAACGAAAAAATACAACGGTAGAGGAATTGCTGAAGGAATGAAACAAGTTTGTATCTGGCGAACAGTGATACAATACAAAATGGGCTCAAATTACCCCGTTTTCGTTCTAATTTCCCAAAGTCATATGAAAATTATTACCCCTGATTTTGGTGAGTATCCTTGTAAATCGTTGATTTACAGAAAGATATGGTATGTTCTTGAAAAATGCATTTATTACCTCAAAGATTTGTAGCTATCGAAATTTGCCCTTAACTTTGCGGCGGAAAAGTGAGTAAAATGTGAGCAAATAAACTTTTTTTAACATTTTTCGATGCAAGGTTTTCGTCGTTTTTGGATTATATAAGCAGAAATGATTTATTTTTGCGCTTAATTTTTGCAAATTATGACGAGAAAAATGATGTGGGCAGCCATCCCACTGACTATGATGGCAATGACAACAATGACTGGATGCAGTAGTGACGAAGACGGACAGGAGCCCGAACCTGCTCCTGTAGTGGAGATGACACGTTCAGAACAGGAGATGGTAAACCACAATAACGAATTTGCCTTCAATCTGTTCCGTGAGGCGCAGGATCCTGCGAAGAGCCAAATCCTCTCTCCCATCAGCATCACCTATGCCCTTGGTATGCTGAACAATGGGGCCGCAGGTGAAACACAGGCACAAATAAATAAGGTGTTAGGCTTTAGCAACCTTAGTGCCGATGACATCAATGCATTCTGTAGAAAGATGCTGAAAACGGCACCCACGCTGGACTCGCGGACTAAGGTGCTGATAGCCAATAACATCTACATGAATAAAGGCTATGAGCTAAAAGCAGATTTCAAGCAGAAGGCGAAGACCTTCTACGATGCAGAACCAGAGACACGTAACTTTGCTGACGGAAAGACGCGTGACGTTATTAATAAATGGGGCAGCGACCATACAGAAAAGATGATTCCTGAGGTGCTGAAGGAAGGCGAATTCGACCCTGGAGCCGTCAGCTACCTGCTGAATGCCATCTACTTCAAGGGTGACTGGGCAGAGAAATTTAATAAGGATAACACAAAGAACGAGACATTTACAAAAGAGAACAATACAAAAAAGTCGGTACCGATGATGTGCCAGTATCATGAATTCAATTACACACAGACGAATGAGAGTCAGGCGCTGTGTCTTCCCTACGGAAACGGCTCCTTCTCCATGACCATTCTGTTGCCGATGGAGGGCAAGACAATCTTGGATGTAGCACAGACGCTGACAACAGAAAAATGGAAGAATATCATGCAGAATATGAGAGGGTGTCCTGTAGATTTAAAGCTCCCGCGCTTTGAATCTGATACAGACATCGACTTGCGTCCCGTTATGGCAAAACTGGGTATGCCTGATGCCTTTGATGGAAACAAGGCCGACTTCAGCAACTTCTGCAATGTGTGCACTTACATCGGACTGATGAAGCAAGTGGCTAAGATTAAAGTCAATGAGGAAGGCACGGAGGCCGCTGCTGTCACAGTAGTGGGTATGTTGGAAACATCAGCTGTTGATCCTGAGCCATTCTACGTCACCTTCCACGCCAATCACCCGTTCCTCTACGTCATAAGTGAACGTCAGACTGGTGCCATCTTCTTTATTGGCCAGTACACAGGCAATTAACCTATAAAATAAAGAATGTGTATATTTGCAAAATTTTAACAAAACAAATAGTTCGGGTATGAAAATAAGATTTTTCCGTTGGTACAATGCGGTTTTGACAGCATTGCTGGCTGTTTTGGGCTATGGCTGCTCAAAAGATGAGCCTATGGATATGTATGGAACTCCTACAGCCCGTTATCATCTTTCGGGTACAGTTGCCGATGAAACAGGTAAGAGAATCGATGGAATTCTGATCTCAATTGAAAAGAAGAATGGTAACTATTGGGAAAATTTCATCTCCAAAAAGTCGGAATATGGAGGTAGCTATCATGTATATTTTGAAACCTGGCCTGAGAGTAGTTCCACAAAAATCATAATTCAGGATATAGACGGCGATGCTAATGGAGGCGAATTTGCCAACGATACTATTGATATCAACTACCAATCGGCAATAGTATTGGTGAAAGGCGAAAATTTTGTGGATCAGGGAACCTATAAAATCGTTCAAGATATTCATTTGAAGAAGAAGTGAAAGTTCCATCAGGGGTAGAACAACGCTTGGTAAAGCGATTGCAAGACGGTGAGAAAACTGCCGCCCGTGAGTTCTATACCCTTTACGCCGACTATCTGGCCGGAATCTGCTCACGTTACATAGCTGACGAGGACGACTTGAAGGATGCTTTCCAAGATGCTTTCATCCATATTCTGACTAATATAGCTGACTTCCAATATCGCGGCGAAGGCTCTCTCAAGTCTTGGGCTGCCAAGGTCACGGTCAACCAGTCGTTAAAGTTTCTGCGTACGAAAGGAAAGCTTCAGCAAGTACATCAGGCCATTGAGGTTCCCGACGAGACAGAAGAAGACGACCCGCCCCTTAATGACATCACGCCAGATGACCTCCGTAATCTGCTGAGCCGACTGCCGACAGGCTACCGAGCGGTACTGAACCTCTACGTCTTTGAAGGTAAAAGCCATCAGGAGATTGCCCTCCTGCTAGGCATCAAGGAAGACAGTTCGGCTTCACAACTTCACAGGGCCAAGAACCTGCTGGCCAAAATGATTAAAGAATACAAACATAAAACCCACGACCATGAATGAACAATGGCTACAACAACTGAAAGATAAGATGGCAGACTACAAACGGCCTGCCCCAGAGGTGTCGTGGGATGCAATTGACCAGGCGATGGCGCAGCGCAAGCCCAAAAGGCTGTGGCTTTGGCGCATAGCGGCTGCGGTTGTGCTGTTGTTGGTAGTTGGTGGTGACTATTGGACTTTCCTGCACGACCAGCCCCAGACAGAAGTTGAAACAACCTCACCCCCGACCCCTCTCCCGTGGGCGAGGGGAGACAAAAAAATAGCAGGAACGGAAACAGAAACAAAAACAGGAACGATAACTGGAAAAGGAACGACACTTCCTTCAGGTGCGTTAACAGAAACGGAAACAAAAACAAAAACAAAAAAATTGGCGAAAACAGAATCGGAAACGGATGTTCCTGCAGAATCTGTTGGTGTTACAGAAGCGGAAGAGGTCACAGAGAACACTGAAACAATTGTTCCTGATGAGCCTGTGAAGCCCCATGAAACAGAGAAGAAGGTCGAGCCAAGCGTTAACCGTAGTCGTGTTATCTATCCAACAGAAATACGCCAGAGCAAGATGCCGGAGAACCGACTTATGGCCAAAGTCTATATGTCGAACGTCGTTGTAAATAATCGGAAGGCAATAGATGGATCCCATGAATATTATAATCCAGGTTCTAACATTCCAGACTCGGTGCGCACACGCTATAGGAGCAAATTCAAAGGAAAAGCCAACTACCGCCAACCCATACGCGTAGGCGTGTCGTTGCGCTATATGCTTAATAATCGTTGGAGCTTAGAGAGCGGTCTAACTTATACTCATCTGGCATCGGACATCGGCACCGAAACGCTACGGAACAACCTTATCGGTTTGCCTCTGAACGTGGGCTATCAGGTGTGGAACAACCGGCATTTTGGCCTCTACGTCTCGGCAGGAGGTACCATTGAAAAGATGCTGGATGAAAAACCTTGGCAGTTCTCGGTCAACGCTGCCCTTGGTGCCGAATACAAATTTTCAAAACGTTTAAGCCTCTTTGCAGAGCCTGGTATCGGTTATTATTTCCCGAACGACAGCGACATTCCTATTATTTACCAAGATCATCCGCTGAACTTCAACCTCAACTTTGGTTTACGCATTAATATCAAATAATAAATATAACGAAAAAGATATGTAGTATTTTCTAGTCATCTCACTTTTTTTAACGTTTCTCGATGCAAGATTATATCAATCTCTGGATTATATATAAGGTATGATTTTAATGTAACAACGAATTAAAATAAACTATTATGAGACAGTATTTTTCTTTTTTATTGTGTGTGTTGTTTGGCTTATCTTTTTATTCTTGCCAAAGTGATGAACCAGGTCCCGCAGAGGTCAATATTGATCTAAAGGGACACCTATGGGACGGGGGTGAGATTTCTGGTATAGACTTCTATTGTATAGAAAAATATAATTCACATATTGGTGAACCACATTATCAGTATAATCCCAAAGTAAAGACATTAAAGAACTATTCTGATTTTTATCTTCAGTTGGAATTTCAAATAAAAGGCCATGACGCTCCTAGTGCCGATGATGCGCAAATTATAATAATCCAGGAAGATTATGAGAAGAGAAGATCATCGTTTATTGTTACAGAATTCGATAAATTCAGACAGAAAAATCAACGTGATGCGGAATGGCCAGACCTTTTCACCGCATATACTAATGGTGAAGTTTCTATAACTTGTGACAAGGTGCTTTTCGGGGAGGAACCAGGCAGGAATCTGAATAAGTACTTTAATGTGAATAAGGGTTTGACGGATATGGATATTAGATGCTTGCCGATAGGTATAGAAAACCCAAGGATGCTGTATAATTTTGGAGAGGAAATCCCCTGCGATATGGACAAGTTCTTTGTTAAAGGAACTTGGGTTCAACCCCAATATTACCTGCAATTCAAGGAGTTGCCAACAGAGAAGTATGAAGAGCTGACGCTGTCTGTTACCTTCCCCATGATTCGCGAACATGTTTGGGACTATGCCGTAGCAAAGTACAGAGGTGAGAATATCACCACCCCCAAACTTACAGAAGATGTCTTCAAGGCAGATTGCCCCATAAAGTTTGAGTGGGAATAGATGTAAGAAGTCTGCTTTGTAAAGGTTATAGGTTAGGGGTTATAGGTTAGAGAAGCCAACAGCCAATGGCCAACAGCCAAAGTCAAAGTTCTTGGGCTCCTGAGAATAAGATTATCAAATAAAAGTTGTAAATTTGCATCATGATAGATAGGTTTTGTCCATTTGTTTTAACTTTCAATAATAATTGCCATGAAGTATCTATTTATTACACTTTGTGTCATCTTCTCCTGTAGGATGGTTGCACAAGAGAATCCTCTCTCCGATACAAAAGATTGGTTTGCAGATGAAGAGAACATTCATTGCGGTTGCTCTTATGTACGTTCATCGCAGGGAACAAAAATGGCGGTGCTCTACTACAGCATTAAGGAAAATGAGGAAAAGGAGGGCATAAAGTATTCAAAGATGTTTGTTAACGTCGTTGAATTAGCTGAATTGCAAGGAGGCATACATGAGATGGTGTATATTGATGACGAATATCCTAACGGACAGACCTGCACAGATGTTCTGCTTATCTGGCAGGATGGGAATAAAGTGTATTGCCAGTCAGAAGACGGTAAGCAGAAATGGCTTATCTTAGACTTCGGCCTAAAGACAGGCGATACCTTTGTCAATGGAATTGGCGAACACTATTTGGTAAAGGAAACCACAAATTCAGATGATTCAAAACGCAAGAAGCTGCTTTTGATTTCAGAGGATGGCACGCAGGAAGATATTTGGGAAGAAGGGATTGGCTCATTGAATTGGGGCTTTCTGCCCGATTATGTTGTTAAAACGTTAAAGTATTTTCGGGATTCGGATGAAACACTGTTTGCGAATCTGTGGGCTGCGGGTATCGCGCCAAATTATTTCATGGAACAAAGCGTCAACGATGAGTATTTCAAACTACAGCCTTTTGATGAGGTTAAGGACGATGAGGCAGAAAACATGACATTCAATGACCTGAACTATCCATTGTCATTGAACTACTCCTTTATAGGTGACAACCTCCTTATTCAAGGGTATTACCCATTAAATTACTATCCTTGTTTTGTGGCAGCAAGTATCTCAGGTGCTAACATAGACATAACCCTCCATCAAATAACAACGTTGAACAAGATTAAGGGTATGCATGTTGCAAAAATTGATGTCAGAATCCCCGGTTTCTCTGCCGGGACATACGAAATTGGATTAAATGGAAACAAAACTCAAACTGTTGTCTGCCCAGGTGCAAACGGTGGCACTTTCCTCGCTCAAGGAACAGCATGGGTGGATGGTTTCGGATATGAGCAGGATGGGCAATTTAAACTGGATGATGTTAAGTTATTCTATTACACAACTACAGGAGACACCTTGATAAATGACAAAACGTATTTCCGGATACGTTGTACCAAAAGATGCATGACATCTTATAAACTCGACGTGGATGACGAAGGAAATGAATATGTTCGAAAGAAAAGTCTATATACAGACGACGGTGGCCTTTATTTCTTTCTGCGTGAAGATGAATTTGGTGATGTCTGGTTCTATACCGAGGATAAAAACGTATTTGAGGAAATAAGCCATAACACGCTGTATAATGATTTTAATATGGCTGATGACCTTATCTGCAGAGACCTCTTCCTTTTCAATGCAAAGAAAGAATATGCTGTTGGCGATGCCTTACCACTGGGCGTGATTGTTTTTGACTCTCCCAATGGATATAAAGAGGGAGAAGGCTATTGGGATGTATACCCTTATGAGGTTAAGGGGATTGATGAGATGAACCTGATTGACGGAAAAACATACAAAAGGTACAATAAATACTTCCTGGAAGGAATTGGCCCACTTGATGGCCCGTTGGTTGGTATTGGAAGACCCAACTCCTTAAATGCTGACGTTAACCAGCTATTCGCGTTCTATAAAAATGGTCAGTTGGTTTACAGAAATGAGGGTTATCTCTCTGCCTTGGAGGAACTTTTTCCCAATATTCTGGATATTTTAACAGGTGACAAGCCCAATGATATTGAGGATGTACACCGTTCGAAACCTGATACATCCAACACCCTCTACGACCTTCAAGGTCGCAAACTGCTAAAAGCCCCACAGAAGGGCGTATATATCCAGAATGGAGTCAAACGGGTGGTTAGGTGATAGAAGAAGTCTGCTTTGTAAAGGTTATAGGTTAGGGGTTATAGGTTAGAGAAGCCAACAGCCAATGGCCAAAGTTCTTGGACTCTTGAGAATAAGATTATAGGAAATAGGACTCTGGGGATTTTCCCCATTAAATTAGGTGAAATCCTTACAGTATTATGTGTTGAATACATTATTTTTGTGGCAAATAACATGAAGCAATGCCTATGAAACGGTGGATTTTAATTTTTGCTTATATCTTTTCTTGTCTTTTTGTTACGGCGCAGACGAAGGGACCAGAGTTTCCTGGTGGAGAGGAGAAATTACAGCAGTTCCTGAAAGAAAATGTGCAGTACCCTTATTTTATGAACAGCCGTAAGACATACAATGTTAAGGCAGAGGTGCTGGTGGCAAAGGATGGGACGGTAACGTTTTTCGATATTCTGAAGTCAGACAATCCTAAGCGTGAGATAACCAACGAGACTAAACGGGTTATAAAGATGATGCCCAAGTGGAATCCTGGAGGACATTATGCCGATGACGGAACCTTTGTGCCAGAACAATGGAAGACGGTAATATTCATCAGTTTTAATCCTATGAGTGATTTTAACGATGAGATAACCTGTATAAATGTGAAAAAGGCCGGCACTTTGGAATCGCTGCTTACTCAGGAGCAGAAGGATACATGTTCGCAGCTCAGGATTATGGGAAAGATAAACTCCGCAGATATCATTACTCTCAGGAAAATGGCAGGGGAGGACGGATGCTTGGTGAGTCTGGACCTTTCTGGTGCCCGCATATTGGCAAGCAAGGAACCATATTTGCGGGTTGAGAATGCGGAGAAGAAACTTTCTCTCTGGTCGCATCTGGTTCAGGGAGAATATTCATATACACCCAGTTGGATTAGAATTCCAGATTCTGAACGTAAAGAATATTATGAACTGAGAAATAGAGAGTGGGGGGCAAATCAGAATAAACAATATACTAACAATCCCGGAAGATACATGCGACCTACACCATATCAGGTTCCTTATCGTGAAAGAACTCACGTGAGCGGTGCCTGGAATTCTTTCAAAAAATGGTGGTCAGGTGATTCAAGTTCTTACGGTCAGACGGCTATTTGTTTATTTGAGGGTAATTCCGAGAATGCTACGTATAGGAAAACCATGAAGATAAAGCCAATTCATTTTAAGGGACATTGTTTGGTGCGTAACGGAGACGAATACCTACTAACGGCTCATACCGTCAAGAACTCTTTCTGTCAAGACATGTTTTACAACTGCCCGAAACTAAGACAGGTAATAGTCCCGCTTAATGCCACCATGAACGAACGGTCCGTTGTTGATAATTCACGCATCTTTTTCTCAGAAGCAGCTTGGTCATTAGATTGGTAATAGATGGAAGATGTATGATGGCGATGTAAGATGGAAGAAGTGTGATGGAAGATGTCTGATGGCTGTTGTATGATGTCTGATGTCTGATGGAAGATGTATGATGTATGATGTATGATGTATGACGTCTGAAGTCTGATGTCTGATGGAAGATGTATGATGGCTGGGGAATAAACCAAAGAGATAGGGTTAATGACCTGTTCGGATATGGTTAACGAGTTGTTGACGTGTACTGAATAAGTTGACACTTTTGAAATCAAAAAAGTGTATCAGTATGCGAAAAAGAAGATTCTATACAAACGAGCAACGACTTGCGATAATAGATGAGTTTCTGTCCTCTGGCAAGTCAAAACACGGTTTTGA
>JAEEGL010196004.1_pt1 | contig 11107 bp, 4 predicted proteins | sample 9134231 | NCBI WGS metagenome assembly JAEEGL01 (sample SAMN16246548, study PRJNA631951) | gut metagenome | biome: gut microbiome; feature: rumen; material: fiber-attached | host: Bos | place: Iran: Karaj | collected 2018-10
ACTGAAATTATGAACAAGATATATAATAATATAATTTGTGCAATCTGCGTCATCTGCGGTTTTACATCCTGCGGTGACTTCCTGGATCTTGAACCAAGGGAACTGGTGATCCTGGAGCAGTTCTGGAACGAGAAGACCGACGTGGAAAATACCGTGGCCGGATGCTATGAGGGCATGCAGTCATCGGCCGTCATCTCCCGCATGATGGCATGGGGTGAGTTCCGCTCGGACAACATCATCGAGGGTGTCAAGGCAGAGTCAGACGACCTGCACATGTACAAGTTCCTGCAGGCCAATATCGACCCCAGCAACGTCTATACCGACTGGAGCAGTTTCTATACGGTCATCAACCGCTGTAACACCGTGATACTCTATGCACCAGAAGTGCAGAAGAAAGACCCGTCGTTCAGCGACAGCGACCTGCGTGCTACCATTGCCGAGGTATCGGCCCTGCGCGACCTGTGCTACTTCTACCTGATACGCACTTTCCGCAATGTGCCCTACACCACGCATGCCTATACTGACGACAACCAAGAGATGGATATTCCGGCAAGACCTTTTGAGGAGGTGCTCGACTCACTGATTGCCGACCTGGAAAGTGTGAAGGGTAATGCCCAGCGCCACTATCCCACGGATGGCAACAAGTCTTTGTACCAGACGGGCCGTATCACCCGTGCTGCCAACTATGCCATGCTCTGCGCGATGTATCTCTGGAAGAAGGACTACCAGAAGTGTGTGGACTATGCCGACCTGATTATCGAACAGAAGCGTACCGATGCCAAGGAAGATCAGGGCATCCTGTATGCAGACATGAACAAGTACTTCAGGTATGGTGAAACGGGAGAGGGCTATCCCCTCATCCGTGACTGGACAACCCAGACGGGTGTCTATGGTAATGCACCAGCAGAAATCTTCGGCGAAGGCAACAGCGTGGAGTCCGTCTTTGAACTGACCTACATGAAGAACGACAATATGCTGGCCAATGGCGCTGTGGACACCTACTATGGTAATCTGAACAATACGTGGTACAATCGCGTCAGTCCTACGCAGTTCCTGTACAACGATGTGAACAACAACCTGTACAAACTGTTTGTCAACAAGTATGACGCCCGCTATTATGAGTCGATGATTTCATCGAGTATCATTGCCAAGTATACGGCGCTGACACCGCTGGTCGAGAGGTCAACATCCAACGATAAGATAACGAGTGTCTATTCCGGCTTCTATCCGGCTGGTAAGAACCACTCGAACTGGATTATCTACCGTCTGACCGACATCATGCTGATGAAGGCTGAGGCCTTGGTACAAATGGCTGCTTCCAATGATGATCCCAAACTCGAAGAGGCTTTCGGACTGGTGCAGGTGGTGAATCGCCGCTCCATCATGAAAGACCCCGACAAGATTACGGCAAACGACCTATTGAAGTTCCCTGCTGATAATACCAAGAGCAATATGGAGGAGATGGTGATAGACGAACGGCAGCGTGAACTGCTCTTCGAGGGCAAGCGCTGGTTCGACCTGGTACGCCGCTCCATGCGCGACGGCAATAACACCTATCTCTCACAACAGGTGGCTAACAAGGGCCTGAAGAATGCCTCTATCGTGCAGGGTAATCTTGAGAGTATCTTTGAGTCCATCTTCCTGCCTTGCTATCTGGAAGAGTGGAAGGTGAACAAGAACTTGTGGAAGAATCCTGCCTATACCTATGAGGAGAAGGACTGATGATTGAAGATTGAAAATTGAAAATTGATAATGGTTAGAACGATTATGAAAAGATATAAAATCAACAGATGGCTCCTGATGGCAGTGCTGGCTTTGGCTCTGCCCATGCTGACGGCCTGCTCTGACGAACCCGACAGCGAGAACTTCCGTACGTTCGATGACGAGATGATGAGCACCTATCTGCAGAACAGGCAGCAATACAGCGAGTTCGCTCAGATTGTGACACGATCGGGTATGATGAGCCTGCTCTCTACCTATGGATCATACACCTGCTTTGCTCCCAATAACGATGCCATAGACCTCTATCTGGCCAACAGGGGACTCAGTTCGGTGGATGACCTGAGTGATGAAGACTGCGACACGATTGCCCGTACACACTTGATGGACGTGCTCTATTCAACCTTCGATATGCCAGACGGCGTGCTGACACAGCCGAACATGAACGACCGCTATCTGGAGGTGGAGCGTAAGGCTGACGATGAGGGCAGAAACGTGGTCTATATTAACGGCGATGCCCATATCTACTTTGAACTGAAGGACGACTCGGTGGTCAACGGTATCGTGCAGCCCATCGATCGCGTGCTGGAGAGTTCGAACCGTCTGCTGCCGGATATCATCAAGTTGAACCCGGAAGTAAGCATCTTCTACGAGGCTTTGCAGAAGACCGGCCTGCGTGACTCCCTCTTCCGCTATAAGGACGAGAACTATGAGCAGGTGATGGATATTACGGGTAAGCAGCCCTACTGGAAGGACTATATCACCGGTAGCAGCATCAAAGAGTCGGCCCGTTCACCCAAGGAACGTCTGTTCGGCTATACGGCCTTCGTCGTGACCGACTCTATCTTGAAAGCCAAATACAACATCACGACGCTGGAGGGACTCTATGAGAAGGCTTGCCAAATATATGATCCTATCTATGGTGGAGAGAGCGAGGAATACCATCAACTGGCTAACGCCACCGATCGCCGTAACCCGCTGAACCGACTCATGTCCTACCACCTGCTGAATCGCAACGTGCATGGTTACAACCTGCTGACGGTGGTCAACGACTATGGCATCCGTACCAATAAGATCAACCCCATGGAGTGGTACATCACCATGTTCCCCTACGCTATGATGAAGGTGGAGAAACTGAGGTTGGCAAATTATATGCTGGGTGGCGCCAACGGTGATATCTTCCTGAATCGCCGCGTGGATGACCGCTACACGATACCTGGTGTGAGGGTGATGCCTACCATTCCGAATGGTTACGACGGCAATGCCATGAATGGCGTGTATTTCTGCATCGAAGACATCCTGAAGTATGACTTGCAGATGAAGGAAGAGGTGATGAACTGCCGTATGCGCATGGATATGTCAACCGTCTTCCCAGAGGTGATGACCAACAGCATGCGTATGAACTACAAGAGCGATGAGGGTCTGGTCACGGACGACCCCGCCTACGACCACACGGAGAAGTATGGCACCAACTATTTCTTCCCCAATGGCTATCTGGATGGTGTGACTGTGGGTAACAACGGCTACTTCATCTATCGCCGCCCGCGTATGGGATTCTGGTCTTACTGTGGCGATGAGTTCATCTGTCAGGACAACTTCGACGTGACATTCCGCATCCCGCCCGTTCCAACAGAGGGTGACTATCAGGTGCGACTGGGCTATGCAGCCATGGATATACGTGGTATCGCTCAGGTGTATTTCGGCACGGAAGGCCATCTGGAGCCTCAGGGCATACCTCTCGACATGCGTCGTAACCTGAGTCACGAGACCATCTTAGGCTCGACCTATTGGAATGCACATACCGACTACGAAAAACTGACCGATGAAGAGAAGAGTGAGGAATTGAAGGAGTTGAAGAACAAGGGCTTCTACAGAGGCTGTCTGGGCGGACAGAGAGCAGGCTCTCTGAGTGAAATCCGTAACAATGCCGGACAGTTGTTCGCTAATATTCCGAATACACTGCGCATCGTGATCTGTACCGTTCACATGGAGCCTAACAAGGACTACTATCTGCGTTTCCGCTGCGTATCGGAAGGTCTGGGTAACAACGAGATCATGCTCGACTATCTGGAACTCGTACCCAAGAGCGTCTATGGTGTGACCGATGAGGGCGTCATGGAGGATCCGAACTAATTGAGAATTGACAATTGATAATTGAAAATTGACAATTGAGAATTGAGAATTATGAAACGAAGCAATATATATACTAAGGTGGCAGGGCTTGCGCTGGCAGCCCTTGCCATCGTGGGGTGTACCGATACGTGGAACGACCACTATGATGCCAGTATGCCGGAAGGTGCGGCATCAGGCACCCTGTGGAGCACCATTAAGGACAACGGCAACTTAAATAATTTCGTCCGTGTGATGGAAGCAACAGGCTATGATGCCTCCCTGTCCAGCAGTCAGGTGTTCACGGTCTTTGCTCCCACCGACGATCAGTTCACTAGTGAGCAGGCTGACCAGTGGATAGCCCTCTATAACAAGGAGAAGCAACTGGGTAAGAAAGAAAAGGACAACCGTGCCATCAAGGAGTTTGTACAGAACCATATCGCCCTGTATAACCACTCGGTGGCTAAGACGGGTGCCGACTCGATTATTATGATGAACGGTAAGTATCTGGTTCTGACACCGCAGACGTTGGGCAATAGCCAATTGCTGACCACTAATCAGTTGACGGCTAACGGCCTGTTGTACACCCTGAACAAGAAGGTGGACTATCTTGCCAATGTGTTTGAGGCCCTGACATCGGATGCCGACCTTGACAGTGTAGGCAATTTCGTGAGTTCATTCAATGAGTATGAATTCGTGCCCTCAAAGAGTGTAGCAGGCGGTATTGATGAAGATGGTAAGACCTGGTACCTGGATTCTGTGGAGGTGTTGACCAATGATATGTTCCAGTATCTGGACTATGTCAATTCCGAGGACAGCGTGTTCTGGATGGTGGTTCCCACCAACAATGTATGGAATCAGTTGGTGGCAGAATACAAACCCTACTTCAACTACGACGATGAGGTGCTGAAGCGTGACTCACTGTGTTGGGTGATGCCTCGCCTGGGTGCCATCAACGGCACGGTGTTCAGTCAGACCCGCAACGCCAAGATGGTGGGTGGTGAGTATGTCTGGAATACCGACTCGGCAATGTCGGTCAATGCTTACGACTACAATATGCGCCGATATGCCTGGGGTCGCAGCGATATGGCTTACTACCAGTATCCGAAGCCTTTTGCTGAGGGTGGCGTCTTTGCCGGTGTCGATGAAGTGGCTTGCAGTAACGGCAAGGTGCTGAAGAGCAACGACTGGCATATCGACAAGAAGCGTACCTTCTTCCGGGAAAGACTGGTGGAAGGTGAGAGCCGTAACTACCTGGATGGTGTGGATGAAGACAAGACCAACGACCCGCAGTATCTGAATGTGGGTACTTGGAGCCCATATTATAATAAGGTGTCGGATAACCGCTTCGTCATTGTTGCCCCCAAGGGACAGTCGAACGGCGAGGTGCGCTTTAAGTTGCCAGGACTCCTGTCGAATGTCGGCTACGATATCTATGCCGTGTTCGTGCCTGCTGAGGCAAGCGACTCGCTGGCAACGGATACCGTGCCCTGTAAGTTCACCGCCTCCATCAGTTATCACCATCAGGATGCCAAGGAGTCGGCCTATTGCTATCTGCCGGAAAATGACTCGACGCTGTCGGCCAGAAATCGTTACAGTTTTATCACTGACCACCACAAGGTGGACTCGGTGCTGCTGGCCAGCAACATCACCATTCCCACCTGCTCTTTCGGACTGAGTGACTCACAGGTCATCCTGCGTCTGAATTCTAATCTGCTGAGTGCGGAGCGCCGAAACCATACCTACACGGCTTATATGCGTATTGACTGCATTATCGTGAAACCGCATGAGGAATAATCACGCATTTACTAATCTTGAAACATGAAGTATATGAAACGATATATCTTATTTGGACTTTCATTTCTGTTGGCTTTCCCTCTGACGGCTGTCGCTCAGGACGATCTGGACGATGAGGAAGAGGCTGAGGTCGTGGCTCGCAAAGCGGCTCCGAAACAGAAAACGTATGAGACGAGAATCGTGAAAGGTCGTGTGGTCGATGCTGTCACCCAGCAGCCCATTGCGGGTGCTATTGTGCGTGCTGCCGAGATCACTGGCTTCAGTGTGCTGACGGAGGACGACGGTACCTACGAGATCAAGGTGCCCCTGTTCACCTCGTCGCTGTTCATCACCTCACCCGACTACAATCCCGTGAAGATTGGTCTGCAGGCTGACGAGCGACAGAAGACAGCCAGCCTCTATTCCGCCAATTTTGATGCGGAATATCAGGCACAGACCAATTCGCTCAGCAACTATGCCGCCTCCGACTTCCAATACACCAATGCGCTGAATATCAAGGATGAAATTCAGAAGCAACTGGGTGCACAGGTCTATACGACGGCGCGTAGCGGTATGCCAGGTATTGGTAGCGTGATGTTCGTGCAGGGTCTCAACTCGCTGAACGTCAATGCTCAGCCGCTGATTGTCATCGACGGAGTTATCGTCGAGCAGCAGTATGGCCGCACGTTGCTGCATGACGGATTTTATAACGACATCCTGAACAATGTCAACCCTGCCGACATCGCCAAGGTGACGGTGATGCGTAATGGGACGGCCCTCTATGGCGCAAAGGGTGCCAACGGTGTCATCCTTATCGAGACGCACCGCAGTCAGTCCATGGCTACCCGTATCACGGCTACGGCTTCTGCAGGTGTAGTGTTAGAGCCGAAGTACTATTCGGTGCTCGACGGTGACCAGTATCGTGGCTATGCATCTGAACTGCTCGGCTCGACGGGTACGACCAGTACTGAGTTCAAGTTCTTGAACGAGGATCCCACGTACTATTATTATAAGCACTATCACAACAATACGGATTGGAAGGAACAGGTCTACAAGACGGCTGTGACCCAGAACTATGGCGTCAATGTGGAAGGTGGTGACAACGTGGCCAACTACAACCTGTCGGTCAATTACACCATGGCCAAGAGTCCATTGAAGTATAACGATATGGATCGTCTGAACATCCGTTTCAACACCGACATCGCACTGCTGAGCAAACTCGACGTGCGCTTCGATGCCTCGTTCTCCAACCAGACGCGCAACATCCGTAACGACGGTGCACCCGAGAGTTACGATGAGGGTACGACGACATCGCCATCGTTCCTGGCATACGTGAAGAGCCCCTTCATGAGCCCCTACAACTATGCCCACCCTGACCGCAATACATCGTATATCACCGATCACCTGGACATCGACGAGGAATCGTATCTCACGGAGGCATTGGCATACTACCGCAATTACAACTTGAAGTTGGCCAATCCCGTGGCTCTGAACGAGTATGCTGATGCGCCTAACAAGAACCGCTTTGAGAACTCGATGCTCAATTTGGCCGTTAAGCCGAAGTTCAAGTTCAACGACCACCTCTCGCTCAGCGAACACTTCAGTTACAATCTGGTCAATACCAACGAGAAGTACTACATACCTATCAATGGTGTGCCCCGCTACTATGTGTCGAGTGTCAATAATAAGGTGGACAACGAGGTGCGTTCGCTCTTCTCCAAGCAGAACTCGGTGATGAGTGATACCCGTCTGGACTGGACCAACCGCTATGACGCACATAACCTCCATGTCTTTGGCGGCGTTCGTATCAACTGGGAGAACTATACCCTCAATTCGCAGTTGGGCTACAACACCGGTAGTGACAAGACCCCCTATATCAGCAATAACAACGCCTACTTGCAGTTGCAAGGTGCCAACGACTCATGGAACTCCATGGCCATGTATGCCCAGGCAGAATATGACTATAAGAACCGCTATTACCTGCAGGCCAATCTCACCGGAGAGAGTTCTTCCCGCTTCGGAAAGAATGCCAGCGGCCTGAAACTGTTTGGCGTGGCATGGGGCATCTTCCCCGCAGTGCAGGCTTCATGGGTGCTGACCAACGAGCCTTGGATGGCCAATGTCAGTGGTATAGACTATCTGCGCTTGACGGCTGGTTACGACATCAGCGGTAACGATGATATCGACTACTTTGCTGCCCGTACCTACTTCCGTGCATCGCAGTTCTTGGCTGCCATCTCGAGCCTGAGCATCGATGGCATTGGCAATACCTCGATACAATGGGAGACCACACGCAGGCTGAATGCAGGCATTGAAGGCAACTTCTTCAACAACCGCCTGTCGATGAGCCTGAATTATTTCCGCTCTAACACGGATAACCTGCTAAACTATCAGGCACTGAGTTTCCTCACTGGTCTTGACAAGAACTGGACCAACGGCGGCAAACTGCAGAACGAAGGCTTCGACGTGACAGCCAACGTGAAGGTACTGGCCCTGAAGGAATGGCAGTGGCAGGTAGGTGCCAGTGTAGGTCACTATAAGAATAAGATCAAGGAACTGGCAGACAATGCCACTTACTTGGAGCAAGATATCTATGGTGGTACCATACGTACGGAAATAGGACAGCCTGCCAACCTGTTCTATGGCTACAAGACACAGGGCGTGTTTGCCACGACAGAGGAAGCAAATGAAGCAGGACTCTATATCCTGGGTGACAACGGTGTGCCCCGTACCTATTTCGGAGCAGGTGACATGCACTTTGTCGATGTTGACGGCAATGGCGAGATCAATAAGGACGACCGTGTTGTCATTGGCGACCCGAACCCCGACATTTATGGTAACATCTTTACCTCGCTGGCCTGGAAGCATTTCAAACTTGACGTTCGCTTCAACTATTCGCTGGGTAATGATGTCTATAACCACATGCGCTCACAACTGGAGTCTGGCAGCCGCTTCATGAACCAGACGACGGCCATGACGAACCGCTGGCAGAAGGAAGGACAGCAGACCGACATGCCGAAGGTGGCTTTCCAGGATCCTATGGGTAACGCTCGGTTCAGCGACCGTTGGATAGAGGATGGCAGTTACCTGCGCCTGAAGACGGTGACCCTCAGTTACGACCTGCCGCTCAACTCGGAGTTCATCCAGGGCCTGCGCTTCTGGATTCAGGGTAACAACCTGCTGACTTTCACCAAGTACTTGGGCACCGATCCAGAGTTTACCATGACCTCGAATGTCATCGGTCAGGGTATCGACCTCGGACGTGTCGGTCAGAGCCGCTCTATCGTGGCTGGTGTGAAGATTAACCTATAATTGAAAATTGATAATTGAAAATTATAATTATGATTACCAAAGCATATAAACTGTTATTCGTCGGTGTAGTCGGATTCCTTGGCGCTGCAACACTCTCGTCCTGTGAGGATTTCTTCGAGCAAGAGTCTGACCACGTGATGTTCGACGACCAGCATAGCCTGAATGATGCCACCGACACCATCTATAGCGTGACGGGTATCATGAAGAAACTGCAGAACCTGGCCGACAGGACCATCCTGCTAGGTGAGGCACGCGGCGACCTGACAGATGTCACCGATGCAACGTCGGCCGACCTGCGTAATGTGGCGCTCTTCAATATCACTGATGACAACAAGTATAACCAGCCGCGCGACTACTATGCCGTCATCAACAACTGTAACTATTTTCTGGCTCATGCCGATTCCGTTCTGCATAACAGCCGAAACGACACCATCTTCAAGCGTGAGATAGCAGCCGTGAAGTGCTTCCGTGCTTGGACCTACTTGCAATTGGCTATGAACTACGGCCAGGTGCCCTTCATCACAGAGCCCATCATGACCAAGGAGCAGGCTGAGCAGTTGGAGAATGGCACCACCAGGGATATGCGGTATATCTGCGACTGGCTCATCAACGACCTGACACCAGTTGCCGAAGACCGTTATCTCCAGTTGAACGGTGAACATCCGTATTATGGTGATATTGGCTATAAGACCAATTCCACATTGTTCTATTTCCCCGTAAGAATACTGCTGGGTGAACTGAACCTCTGGGCTGGTCACTACAAGAAGGCTGCTGAATGGTACTATCGCTATATCTCGCAGCGTAACGGTGACAACAGCACCTATCCCACAGGAACAGACCGCATAGAGTGGGCAAACGCCAACTGGACGGGAATAGTTAGTACGTTGAGTTCTGTCTATACAGAGACTTACGCTTCGCAGGGTGAACTCATCACGATGATTCCGGGCGACTCCATCCCTTATAATGGTAACTATTTCGAACTGCGCAATGTGTTCAACTCATTCGACCCCGTTACCAACGAGTGGCACGAGGTGAGCCTCACTCCGTCGAAGAGCCTGATGACCCTCTCGGCTGCACAGACCTTCTGTGTCTATCAGGACGGCGACACCATCTATGCGCCTCAGGATGTGGGTTTCGATGACTACCAGCAGGGTGACCTTCGCTTCTATGCTACCTACAATGAGGGACATTCCTATTATAACAACCAGCGTGTGACGACACAGACCATCGCTAAGTATCGTACGCGTAATACGCATATCTGGCGCCGTCAGATGATATGGCTACACTTGGCAGAGGCATTGAATCATGCCGGCTATCCGCGTTTTGCCTATCAGATCCTGGCTCGTGGTTTGAGCAACAAGGTCATTCGTAGTGAGGTGATACCTTACTACACGGCTGACTCCACATGGATTAAGAGTTTCGACTTCCCCGACACCCGTTACATCGCCCGTTCTACGACGGCGACAACTGGCACACCTAACATGCAGGGTCTGCACAGCCGTGGATCGGGTCTGTCGTATATCAGCAAGTACTACGCCATGCCTGACGATACGACAATCACCGACTCACTGGCTCGTATCGACTATCAGAAGGACTTGGTCGATGTCATGATTGCCGATGAGGGTGCATTGGAGTTTGCTTTCGAGGGTCTGCGCTTCTACGACCTGATGCGCATGGCACTCTATCGCAACGAGCCGGCCTTCCTGGCTAACCGCATCTATGCCCGTCGAGGCAGCAATGAGGTTAATGCCATGAAGGGTGAAATCAAAGTTGACTTGAATGAACCTAGAAACTGGTATCTGAAATGGGGAGGAAAGGTTGGCTATTAAGCCAATCTTCCTACTCTGTTCTTTCAGTTACCAACTTGAATAGTTTGTCACTGGGACGAATCTTACCACTCACAGGGATGGCTACACGCTGTCCCTGTGGTGCTTTTTCAACGGGACGGCCATCGTTGTCGTGAATCTCAGTGGCAGTGAGATACATCACCCCCGTGGTAGGACCAGTCACCAGCAACTTGTCGCCAATCTCGAAGGTGTTGGCCTCGACAGCGAACTCTGCCACACCCAGGCGGGAGAAATACTTCACACCTTTGCCGATATAGACTTTGCGCTCAGTGGCGCAGGAGCCGTATTCCTTGTTCCATTCGCCCATCAGTTGTCCTTGGTAGTAGCCATCCCAGAAGCCACGG
>JAEEGL011665029.1_pt1 | contig 11107 bp, 10 predicted proteins | sample 9134231 | NCBI WGS metagenome assembly JAEEGL01 (sample SAMN16246548, study PRJNA631951) | gut metagenome | biome: gut microbiome; feature: rumen; material: fiber-attached | host: Bos | place: Iran: Karaj | collected 2018-10
CCATGCTGTCCCTTCTTGCGATATCCTTGTAGATATGGCGTCCGAGCAGGCGCTCCTCCGCGTTCAGGTTGTAGTGCGGCAGGATGTTCGCGGTGGTGATGCCGAGGCCGGTGATCCAGCGCTTATAGGTCAGATCTCCAAGCTCCACCTCGTATTCGGGCTCCGCGTAGACGGTATCCGCCATATTCATGCTGCCGGCGCTGATGCCCATCACCAGCCCGTTATATCCCTGCAGAAGCTCCCGAAGGCCGATCTTCCTGAAATATGCGTTCTGCGTGGGCACGTGCCCGCCCGCAAGAACGATCCAGTCGGAACCGTCGATCAGTTCCTTTGCCCTGCTGTCGTTGAGGCTGTCCAGGATATCGTAGTGGACTATGTTGAGGCCTGCCTTGATGAAGCTGTCGAGCAGGCGCAGCCAGTAGAATTCTGTTATTCCATGGTCGTCCGGCTCTGAGCACACGTACAGCGCGCGGATGCTTTCCGGCAGATTGTTTTTCAGTATCTGAATGAAATTGTTGTCTGGTATGACTTCGTTCCGCTCATCGTAGAGCGGGCTGCTGGTGAGTATGTATTTCATGGTTTGTCCTTTCCGGGTCCGGCTGCGCTACAGGTCGTCGGAATCCAGTATTATTGTGAACGGTCCGTCGTTCAGCAGGTCCACCTGCATGTATTCTCCGAAAATGCCTCTCTGGACTCCGGGAACGTACTTTTCCGCCTCTTCGCATATATGATCGTACATCGGAGATGCCATATCGGGCTTTCCGCTGCCTGTAAAGCTGGGTCTGTTGCCCTTTCTGCAGTCCGCGTAGAGGGTAAACTGGCTTATAAGGAGCAGTTTTCCGCCGACATCGGCCAGTGACAGGTTCGTTTTGCCGTTTTCATCCTCGAAGATGCGCAGTCCGCACATCTTTTTCACCAGTTTGTCCGCGATCTCCGTGGTGTCGGTCTGCGCAATGCCTATCAGGACCATAAAGCCCTTGTCTATCTGACCGCAGATCTTTCCGTCAACGGCGACGCTTGCGCGTGTAACGCGCTGTATTACAAATCTCATGTATCTCTCCTTACAGTTTCAGGCTGTCAGCAGCCTTTATTCGGATCTTTTGTTCCACAGGTAGCCGATCACAGCACCCGTTATGCCGCCCAGAATGTGCCCCATCTGTGATATGTGGTCCTTCGCGAACAGGCCGTTCGCCACTTCCTTGCCCAGGTACAGCACCGCAACTAGTATGAAGGTGATGGGGATCTCGCCGTCCCTGAATTCGGTGAAGGACGTCATCAGTATGAACGCGAAGACCACTCCGCTGGCACCCATGATGGCTGAGTGGGGGAAGAATATGCTGTTGACCAGCGTCGTTGCCAGCGCTGTGCAGATGATCGTGCCGACGATGTTGGATGATCCGTACTTTTCCTCCAGCATGGGGCCGAGCAGCAGGATAAAGCTCATGTTTCCAAGGAAATGATCCCATCCGCTGTGGCCGAACACGTGGGTGATGGCTCTGAGGTAGGTCAGCGGGTTCAGAAGGGAACTCCTGTAGGTCATGAAAAACGTCCGGCTTATGCTGCCTCCGCTTATGATCCCGAGGACCGTTGCTGCAAGGCATACAGCAGCGAAGGTAAGAACCACCGGTGAATTGAATACTATGCGGATCCCTTTCTTTTTCATTTGCAGCCCTCCCTTCCGGCTGAAAACATCATTATCAATAAAGTATAACACAGAGGAGATCGGGTTAGCAAGAAGGGATGAAGAAGCTCGGCCGCATTCGCATTATAAGACCCCTCCAGAAGGCTCTGAGCGCCGTTTTGAGAGGGGTCTGCTGTGTTTATGGATAATTATGTCATTGCATGCTGAAACGCGCTTAAACTGGCAGTTTAAAGGTCTGACGGCTGCCGGGGCACCGACTTAGCTGCATTCGTATCGGGCTGCGCTGAACGGATACCTGTTACCTGCAGAATGACTTAAAAAATCCGCACTCGTCCCTGTTTGCTTTGGCGCCGTCGTCCAGACGCATATTGCAGTGGAAGACGTGGCCGAGTTTGTTTTCCTCAGTTCCGTAGAGACGGTAGATGCATGGGACGTTCAGCTGGGAGAGTCTTTCTGTCATCACCAGCGCCTGATCCTTCAGAAAATCTCCTGTGCCGGTCATGACAAAGCTTGGCGGAAATGCGCTGCATGCGTTGGCTGCTACGTTCAGCAGGTCCAGGTCCGACGGTTTGCCGCCGTCCTCAAGAACATCCGCCAGCAGAGAGTCCGGCGTAAGCTCTTCTCTACCGAAAGTATACTTGCCGCAGTTCAGGGCAACAGCTGTTGGCGCAAAACCCGCGGGGGCCTTGAAATCATAGTTTGCCGCGTATTCAGGGTTTGTGCAGATGCTGCAGAAAAGGCCCAGGATGTGAGCGCCTGCTGAATCACCAACACCAAACACGTGTTCCGTATCGAATCCGTACTTTTCCGCGTTGTCCAGTACCCATGCAAAGACGGTGTTCGTGTCTTCCAGCATTGCGGGATACTTGAACTCAGGAGCCAGCCTGTAGGTGAAGTTTACGACCGCAAATCCGTGCTGCACAAGGCTCATGCAGTAATACTGGTAGCGTTCCTTGTCGCCGTAAGCCCAGCCGCCGCCGTGAACGCTCACGATCACCGGCAGCTTCGTGCCGTCAGCGTCTTTCGGCCTGTAAACATCCAGCTTCTGCCAGTCCTTTTCCGGTCCGTAATAAATATCATCATAGCGCAGAACGTTCTCCGGGGTGGTGAGGCCGGCGTCGCGGATATCGTCGTTTGCCTTGAATCCTCTTCTCATTTCATCGGTTCTTTCAGACATGGCATCCTCCTAAAATCATTGAACTGAATAATATTTTAGTATATATTATAATGGTTTGGAGACGAAATGACAAGATACGGCAGCCCTGTGCTGCCGGCTGCAATGGAGAGTAAACACATGGGATATTTTAAAAGTCTGGAAGCTGCGCAGGAGTTCTTTAAGGGCGAACGCTTCGCCATCGAGAACGGTATGCATCTGGACGGGCTCGGCGAAGGCTGGGCGGTCTGCAGCATGGAAATACAGAATATTCATCTGAACGCGGTCGACAGGGTTATGGGCGGCGCTATCTTTACGCTTGCCGATTTTGCGATGGCTGCGGCGGCAAACAACTATCACTGTCCCAACGTGGGGCTTAACGCCACCGTCAATTTTCTCGGCGCGGCAAAGGGCAGGAAGCTTTTTGCCAGGGCTGAATGCATAAAGGACGGACGCACCACAAGCGTTTTCGGGGTGAACGTATACGATGAGCTGGGCACCAAGGTCGCGTACTTTACGGGGACCAGCTTTAAGATACAGGGATGATCCGGCTTCGGTAAACAACAGCCGGCTACTGCGCCGGACATTCATACAGGAGGGATAATATGAGTTATAAAGCGGAAAAACTCAGGCTTACAGCAGGAGACGTAGTAATGGACTGCCTCAGGTTCGGAGAGGGCAGCAGAAATTTCGTAATAATACCGGGACTGAGCCTTCAGAGCGTTGTGGCGTCGGGTGACGGCGTTGCGCAGGCTTATGGGATGTTCGGGGAGGACTGCACGGTCTATCTGTTTGACCGCCGTCTTAACATGCCGGACAGCTATACGGTGGATCAGATGGCGGAGGATACTCTCTCCGTGATAGACTCTCTGGGGCTGGAAAGCATTGATCTTTACGGTGTTTCCCAGGGCGGCATGATCTCCCAGCTGATGGCGCTTAAACGTCCGGAGCTGGTGCGCAGACTGGTGCTGACGTCCACGATGTCCAGGGCTACCGCGCGTACTTCGGAGACTTCGGATTCGTGGTCTGAGGGGGCGCTCAGCAGCACAAAGGATCTCGCTTCCGCTTTTGCGGAACTCGTCTATTCTGAGGATTTCCTGAACAAATACCGTCCGTTCCTTGAAGCCGCTGCTGAAAGCATCACGGAAGAGGACATGCGCCGCTTCCGCATCCAGATGGAGGGAAACGCAGGTTTCAGCACATACGAAAGGCTGAAGGATATAAAGTGTCCGGTGTTTGTGATCGGTGCGTGGGGCGACCGCGTGACGGGTCCTGAGGCTTCCCTGGAACTCGCCGCAAAGCTTGGCTGCCAGCTGCTGATGTACCCTTTGTGCTACGGGCACGCAGTATACGATGAAGCCCCGGATATAAAGGGGAAGATACTGGAATTCCTGAGGTAGTAGCAGCTGCAGGCGGGCACCGCGTGTTCAGAAAAGTACATGATCTTGATATAGAACAAGGAGAAAAGCATGGATATCAGCAAGATAAAGGCAGTTCACTTTCCGCGGAAAACAGGGGTTGGTCTGTATCCTGTGGACCGTTTCGGACCTGATAAGGCGGAGAAGGTCCGCAGTTTTCACCGCAGCTTTCCGGAGTACCTTGAGACCCCGCTGGCGGACCTGAAGGCGCTTGCAAAATCGCTCGGCGTGTCTTCGATCCACGTAAAGGACGAGAGCTGCAGGTTCGGCCTCAACGCGTTTAAAGCGCTTGGAGGAAGCTATGCCATCGGTAATTACATCGCTGAAAGGCTCGGAACGGATATCTCGCAGATGCCCTTTGAAAAGCTGGTTTCCCCGGAAGTAAAGGAGAAACTGGGCGATATCACATTCGTGACCGCCACCGACGGCAACCACGGCCGAGGTGTTGCCTGGACCGCAAACCGGCTGGGTCAGAAGTCCGTAGTTTACATGCCCAAGGGCAGCGCGGCGGAAAGGCTCAGGAACATTCAGGCACTCGGTTCAAACGCGTCCATCACCGAATTCAATTACGACGATACCGTAAGACATGCCAAAGCCGGTGCTGAAAAGTACGGCTGGGTCCTGGTGCAGGACACCGCGTGGGAAGGGTATGACAAGATCCCCGGCTGGATAATGGAGGGCTATACCACGATGGCGGCCGAAGCCATGGAGCAGCTGAGGGGTGAAAAGCCGACTCACGTTTTCCTGCAGGCAGGCGTAGGGTCGATGGCTGCCGCTATATGCGGCTATTTTGCCGCTCTGTACGGCGATAAAGAAAGACCGGTAATAACCATAATCGAGCCCAACGAGGCCGACTGCTTCTATCGGACCGCAAAGGCTAACGACGGAGATCTTCACATCGTGACCGGCGATATGCATTCCATAATGGCCGGTCTGTGCTGCGGAGAACCCTGTTCGATCGCGTGGGATGTGCTCAGGGATCACGCGGATCATTTCATTTCGATGCCCGATGAGGTCGCAGCCAAGGGTATGCGCGTCCTTGGAAATCCTCTGCCTGGCGATCCCAGGGTGATTTCCGGAGAAAGCGGCGCGTCCGCGCTTGGCTTTGTGGCTGAAGTCCTGCAAAACCCCGGACTTTCAAACCTTAAGGACGCGCTTCAGCTGGACAGCGCTTCCCGCATCCTCTGCATATCCACCGAAGGCGATACGGACAAAGAAAACTATCGCAGAATAGTGTGGGACGGGCTTTATCCAAGCTTCTGATACAACGTAAAATATGAAAAACCGGGTCCTGACGGATCCGTTTTTTTACTGCACTTAATCCTAATATTCTTTTATACCAAATAAAACCTGATATACAAAGTTCCGTCTTCCGTGCTGCCAACCCCTTCGAAACTATTTTTACAAAGAAGCTCTTCCAGGACTGGACTGTCCGTGTAGAACGTTGGAACTGTGTGGAACGGCTTTGTCCTGTGCGCTTCCTCGAACCAGCCGTTGTTCTCTATGTATATGTGAGCATCATTGCCTTCTGAATCTTTACCGGTAAGCATGTAGCGTGCGGACATATGACGGACGCCAGCCTGGTTAAGTACCTGAGTATCGACTCCGCAAGGCTCTACGATTCCATGGAAGGCATCGCATTCGCAGGTGCCCCTGAAAGGGATCATTTTGACCTCTCCTGTCCTGCTTTTAAACTCAAGTACAGGGCCATTGAATTCGATCTTTATTTCAAGAACAACTTTTTTATCCATAACTACCTCCCGTGACTGCCATATTATATGAAAAACCGGGTCCTGACGGATCCGGTTTTTTGTGGAGCTGTTACCCAGATTTGAACTGGGGACCTCATCCTTACCAAGGATGCGCTCTACCGACTGAGCTATAACAGCATGTCTTGCTTGCGACTGTTTTATTATATTTACAGGGGTGCTGTTTGTCAAGGATTATTTTGCGAAAGGCCGTACTTTTTTGAAGAAACCTTTGGGGTGAAATGACAGGCTGCAGGACGTCAGCATCCTGCAGCCATTGAGAGTCTTGAGTATTGGACCGGTGACAGATATTACGCGTACTTCTCCGCCAGCAGCCTTGCCACGTAAACGCCGGAAGCGCTTGCCTGGGAGAGGGAATGGGTCACGCCGGAGCCGTCGCCCAGCACGTACAGACCCTTCAGCGCGGTCTCAAGATTGCCGTCCAGCTCCACAGTCGAATTGTAGAACTTTACCTCCACGCCGTACAGCAGGGTGTCTTCGTTTGCGGTGCCCGGAGCGATCTTGTCCAGCGCGTACACCATCTCGATGATGTCGTCCAGCTGGCGCTTGGGCATCACAAGGCTCAGATCGCCCGGAGTAGCCTTCAGCGTAGGACGGGTAAAGCACTTCTCCATGCGCCTTTCGTTGGATCTGCGGCCCTTTATCAGGTCTCCGAAACGCTGCAGCAGCACGCCGCCGCCCAGCATGTTGGAGAGCCTGGCTATGGATTCGCCGTATTCGTTGCTGTTCTTGAAAGGCTCCGTAAAGTGATTCGATACCAGCAGCGCAAAATTCGTGTTTTCGGTCTGCAGCGCGGGGTCCGAATAGCTGTGTCCGTTTACGGTGACGATTCCGTTTGTATTTTCCGTGACCACTTCTCCGTAAGGATTCATGCAGAATGTACGCACGAGATCTCCGTATTTTGACGTCTTGTAGACAAGCTTGCTTTCGTAGACTTCGTCGGTGATGTGCTTGAAGATCTCCGCCGGAAGTTCGACCCTGAGACCGATGTCGACGCGGTTGGATCTGGTCTTTATACCCAGATCTCTGCACATATCGGAGATCCAGCGGGATCCTGAGCGGCCTGTCGCCAGCACCAGATCCGTGCAGGTGTATTCGTCGCCCTTAGCGGTAACAACTTTATACTGCCCGTCTTCCTTTGAAATGCTCTGGACCGGCGTGCGGAACTGCATCTCGATCCTGTTTTTGCAGTAATCGAATATCTTTCCGAGTATTTCTACGTTTCTGTCCGTACCCAGGTGCCTTACCTTGGCGCTCAGAAGGTGAAGGTCGTTCTGCAAGGCCTTTGTCTTGAGGCTGGAGCTTGCCGTGGAAAACAGCTTGGCCTCCGACCCTCCGAAACCGCAGAGGACCTCGTCCACGTATTCCATAAGCTCCATGGCTTTGTCGGTGCCCACATACAAATGCAAATCACCACCGAACTCGGTGGTGATGTTGTACTTTCCGTCTGAAAGAGTACCTGCGCCACCGTATCCATTCATGATATGACAGGGGTTGCACCTTAAGCAGTGGTCCGTTTTGCCCTCGTGAATGGGGCACTTACGCTCCTCGAGCGCAGCACCTTTGTCCAGCATCAGTACTTTTGCATTGTTGTTTCTCCGGGTAAGTTCATAAGCCATGAAAACACCCGAAGCTCCGGCACCTACGATTATTATATCGTAGTGTTTCATGCCTTCTCCTTAGTCTTCGTCTGTGATCTTTTCGAATTCAGCTACGACCTTGTTGAACTCATCGTCGTCTTCGATATCGATCAGTTCGAACTCTTCCTCGGAGATCTCCTTGTAGCCGTAGAGATAAACGTCATCGCTGTCATCATCGGGGATCAGTGCGATGTATTCCTTGCCGTCGACCTCGAAAATTCCCATGATCTCAGCTTCTACTTCTGTGCCGTCATCAAACTCGAGAGTAATGAATTCAGCTTCGTCATCGATGTTCTTCTTAACATCTTCTGCCATTTTTTATTTCCTCCGTATTGTTATTCGCAATATGTGTTGCTTCTTTGCAGGCCCGGTTGGCGGACCATCTATTTATTTTATCACAGAAGACTACTCGTCTACAATATGGCTGTAGATAATTTCCTCAACTTTTGTTCTGAGAACGGAATTCTTCAGGTGGGGCATGCCGTACTGCTTCTTGAATTCGGTATAGTAGCTGTTTCCGGTGAGCTCCTTGAAATAGTTGCGCAGGTCTTCGTTGGTGATCTTTACCTTATTGTCTTCCGCGATTGCCTGATAGATCAGCGCTTCCTTTGCGTAATCCTCCGCATAGCTTCTGTACTGATCTCTGAGGTCGGATTCGTTGAGTCCGTACATATCGAGCATCTCGTCCAGAGTCATGCTGTAGCTTTCGGCTGTCCTGATCTGGTTCGCAACGTATGTCTCCACGAAATAGTCCACCATGGATTCGGGAACCTCGGAAATGACTGCGCCGGACTCGATCTTGCCGTATGCGGCGCTGAGCTTCAGGTAGTGCTCCATGTCCTCGACGCTGGACCAGTTGTAGTCTGTGAGTTTCTCCTTGACGAATTCGTCTGTCATCTCGTTTGCGTATACGTATTCCTTGATCTTGTCGAGGGTGATCTCGAACTGTACGGGAACGCCTGCGAGATCCGCGTTGTGGTAGTCGCTGGGGAATGTCAGATCCACTGTGTAGGTGTCTCCGGGCATGTGTCCGACGATGCTTTCGAGGAATCCTTCGATATAGCTGTCAACGCCGATGGTGACTTCCTGATCCACCGCTGTGCCGCCGTCGAAAGGTACGCCGTCTCTGTAGCCTACGTAGTTGATGACAACTGTATCATAGTAGTCTGCGGCTCTGTCGGTGATCTCCTTTTCGTCCTCCGGATACTGGGAGAGCAGGTAGTCCTTGTAGTACTGGAGTTCGTCTCCGTTAACAACGATCTTGCTGTAATCTTCCAGGGTGACGTAATCGTGGGCGTTCAGATCGAAATAGCCCTCTTTTGTAAGTCCCTTGCTGAAGACCGCATCGCTTCCTTCTCCGCCTTCATCTCCGCAGGCTGCCAGCATTCCGAGGCAAAGCGCCAGAATCAGAAGGATGGATGCCGCTTTTGTATATTTGTTCATTTTAGTAGTCTCCTTTGTCTTATTCTTGAACAACCTCAATAGTATACCACAAGGAATGGGTTTTGTGTGAAGATATCGTAGAATTTTTTGAAGTATTAATCTGTATAAATGATATTATTAATAAATTATAGGGGTAACTCATTTAATAATGCTTGCAGAATGGACCGATGTTTGATAAACTTATCACGTTATAAAATAATATTTTTTAATAGCATAAGAAGGAATCGTTATGACAGTATTTGATGTCATTTCCATGCTGGGAGGTCTGGCCTTGTTCCTCTACGGCATGAGTATCATGGGCGACGGTCTGCGCAGCAGCTCCACAGAGGCCCTGAAAAAAGCCATGGACAAGGTCACGAACAACCCTGTAAAGAGCTTTCTTCTGGGTGTTCTGGTCACCGCAATCATTCAAAGCTCCACCGCAACCATTGTTCTCACTTCCGGCCTCGTTGCGGCAGGCATCCTCAGTCTTCACCAGTCTTTGGGCATCATAATGGGTGCGAACGTAGGTACGACCATCACCGCCCAGATCATCAGACTGCTGGACCTGAACGCATCCGCCGGATCCGTGATGAACTTCTTTAAGCCCTCCACGCTGGCGCCGCTGGCGTCTCTTGCTGGAATCATCATGATAATGATGGTAAAGAAGGGCAACGCCAAGACCGTGGGCGAGATCGCCATGGGCTTCGGCATACTGTTTACAGGCCTGATGAACATGACGGCTTCCGTAAGCCAGCTTTCTGACTCTGCAACGTTCAAGAGCATGTTCCTTGGGCTTGGCGGAAATCCGTTACTGGGATTTCTTGCAGGCGCCGCTGTTGCGTTCCTGATCCAAAGCTCTTCCGCTTCTGTAGGTATCCTGCAGGCGCTGTCCATTACCGGCGCGCTGAGTTTCGGCTCCATCTATTCGATACTTCTGGGTATCTACGTGGGTGACGCCGTCACCACCGGCATCGTCTGCTCGATCGGTGCAAAGGCCGACGCCAGACGTACAGGCATCATTCAGGTGCTGTTCAACGCGGCTCAGGTGGTGCTGATATTCGCGGTGGTAATGATCCTGAAGACCGCAGGTGTTTTCGGCGATTTCTGGACCACGCCGCTCCATTCCGGCGGCATCGCAAACATCCACACAGTTTTCAAACTCAGCTGTGCTGTTATCCTGCTTCCGTTCGCAGGAAAGCTCGAGGCTATGGCCAGAAAGATCGTAAAGGACGATCCCGAAGACGATACAGTCAGCCCGGATTACGCTCTGTTTGACGAAGCGCTGTTCCGCACCCCCGGACTTGCTCTTTCATCTGCGTTCAACGGCATCACCGATATGGCTGAGGCGGCGTTCGATAACGTCTCCCTGGCGATGGACTGCCTCGTGGAATACGATGAAAAGAAGGCGTCTCAGGTGATCAAGACCGAGGACTACGTGGACCGCATGACAGACCTTGCCAGCGAATATCTGGCAAAGCTGGCCGGACACATTAACCTCAGCAAGAACATGGATCTTCTGAACTACTACCTGAAGTGCGCCACTGAATTCGAAAGGATAGGGGACCACGCTCTGAACCTTATTGAAAAGGCTCAGGAACTCAGGCAGAAAGGAGCTTCCTTCTCCACGTCGGCCATCGAGGAGCTTAAACTCCTGCACGACGCGATAGAGGAGATCGGCGGCTATACTCTCAAGGCATTTACCGGCGGCGATTACGAGACCGCTCTGCACATAGAACCTGTGGAAGAGGTGGTCGACCGGCTCGTTGACATCTTAAGAGACGCGCATCTGGACCGCTTAAAGCGCGGCGAATGCAGCGTGGATTCCGGCTTCATCTTCCTGGATATGCTTGTAAACGTTGAGCGTATCTCCGACCAGTGCTCCAATGTCGGTCTGCACACGATCGCGCTGTTCGGCGAACCCTCTGCTGAGATGGAGCACGAATACGCGCGCGGTCTCCACAGCGGCTTTGACTCCCGCTACAACGACGAGCTTACCGCTGCGAACCGGAAATACATGTCCCGCCTGGAGCGCATAGGAAAGGACGGAGAACAGCTGCGTC
>JAEEGL012011368.1_pt1 | contig 11107 bp, 12 predicted proteins | sample 9134231 | NCBI WGS metagenome assembly JAEEGL01 (sample SAMN16246548, study PRJNA631951) | gut metagenome | biome: gut microbiome; feature: rumen; material: fiber-attached | host: Bos | place: Iran: Karaj | collected 2018-10
CACCTCTTGTCTTAATTTGCTGCCATTAACACTAAAAGCAAAGGACAATGTACTTAGGGAAAACCACATTCATCTGCCGTAGTTGCGGCAACAAGTTCAGAGCGCCAGCCTACGAGTGGGCAGCCACGGTACTCATCGCGCCGCAGCCTTGCCCCCAGTGCTCCAGCATGAAGACCAGACCCGTCGGGCTGATTGCTTGGCTGGAGGATGCGAAGTACAAACGCATCTGGGAAGCGGACTCTAAATAAACGGAGTAACCGAAAAGCCGGAAGTGAGTAGGAAAAATAAAAAAAGAATGATATGGAAAAGGAATATTCTACAAAGCAAAGGTATTTGTTTTGCGATTGCGCAGAGTCTGACACAGGAAAAACAACCTTTTTATTAGATGTTATTGGGTGCTTAATAAATACATTTGGCTATACTATCCACTTAGAAACAGATTTAAGAGATATAAATAAACGAATAACCTATGCTGGTGACGGAAATGACAGATGGGTGGTTTTAGAAAAAGATGGTAAAAAAATTATAGTCCAAACAGAAGGTGACTACCAAACCTCTTTCAACAACACTTATAATTATACATCGAAATATGGGGAAGTTGACATAATTATCTGTGCGTCACGACTAGATACAAAGATAAAAGAACGAGCTAAGTTATCAAAATACAAGGTTCATTTCTTTCAGCATATCATTTCATGTGAAAATAGCCATCCATTTGTAAAACAGCAAGATTTTGCAGAGAAATTTTGTGACATAATAGATTCGTTATGATTGACAACCTTAAAATATAAATGCCTATGGAAAAAAAAGAATGATCTAATGAAGAAAAAAAACAAAGAACTTCTAAATTCTCCAGATGGCAGGTTAATAAAAGAATTGTATGACCCTGCAAAGATTGTTGGAGGAAAGTCGGTAACGCAATGTCTTATATTATAGATAGATATTGTTGACCGTTTTTGAATGAAAATCTGTATTTGTTAACTCAAAAAACCTCGCGATAGTAATAAGGTTAATCGTATAATATTATGGTTCCAGTAGCAGCAATAGTAGCTGTGGCAGCAGCAGCAATAAGTGCATTAGGAAAGAGTCTTGGTGACTCTAATTCCTCATCAAATAATTCATCTAATAATAAATAGTAAAAAACAATGATACCTTATTTGATAGTTGCAGTAGCAGGAGCTGCTTTTGCAGCAATAGTAAAATGTAATAGTGACGACAATAAAGGCGGCAAAAAGAGGCAGAGAGAGGAACCAGATCAACAAAAGGCGACGTAGAGCGAGCTCGTACTGAAGCGCTAAAGAGATTTGGTAATACTAAATTACTTATTTAATAAATAGACTTATGGAAAACGAAAGCAGTAAAATTTTAAGTGTAGCAAAGGTTTTTGCGACAGTTGGCGTATGTTTCTCTAAAATCGACAAGGATTTCGATGTCGAGGAGAAAAAGTTTATAGAAACATTCGTGTCGGATCTTTTGGATAATCGTTTAATTGAAGAAACATCAATAAATGAGATCAAGCAGATAGAAGATCAAGATGTTACGTTTGAAGCAATGATGTCATCTGTCAATGAATTGTATAAGACGTTAGATCCTGTCGAAAAGGAAGTGTACGAGAAGAATCTTAATAAATTCATAATAGAAGCAATAGCAAAAGACGGAAAGATTGCGGATGAAGAGGTTGCTTTGTATGATAAATTCAAAAAGCATTTTGGCAAATAATAAATGTAATTAAATTAGATTTAAAGAGGAGGGGGAACTCCCTTCCTCTTTTTAAGTCTTAAAGCAAATCATAAAATCAAAACTATGAACATCGAAATCACATACGACGAAGCCAACAAACTGATAAAGGAAAGGACTGGCAAGGGCGTGATTCTGAGTTACGCCAATGACAACATGGTAAATGTCGGCTACGAAATAAACGTGCTGGGCATATCAAATGTCATCAAGGCGATAGACCTCAAGGTAGAGAAAATCGAAGACAGCGACATTTACGTTCATTACGAAGGAAATGGTGACTTGCTGGTTAATGGACTTATGAAAATCAAGGAACACATGAAACTGGATTTTATTGAAAATGCAGGAGAACAGTGCCTTGTCGTTCATTTGGATATGATTCCAAAAGCAAAGAAACTGTTGGAGAATATAAAACTGCTTGGAGCAATATTTGAGAAGGATTCGGCTAAAATAGAATTCACAATCAAAAACGCATAATCTCTCCTTCTCTCCCCTAACAAGAAAGCCTCGTAGACCAGTGTCCGCGAGGTTTTCTATTATATGCCGCCCTCTATTTTCGCTCCATTCCACAACTTTGTGGAATGACAGAAATCCTCCAAATAAAATCAGATTCATCAAAAAAGAAGATTATGTGGAATTTGTTGCTATTTGCCTGATTTCTCGCAAGGCGACTAAAGATTGCGCCGTAGGGACGCACCGCGTGCGTCAGGAAAATAAAAAAAAACGGCGCTTCGGCTCCGCTCAGCGACCGGACAGCCAAAGCACAGAAATAAAAAAATGGCACCCATAACTGGATGCCAAATTTCGTTATTAACGCTGGATTTCCTTACGACTTCCAGAGACCGTGCAGGTTGCAGTACTCGCGTGCGAAGACGTTCTGAGCGTCGGTCTGGAACTCAGCCACAGGCTTGTCGGTCGGAGTGAGGTCCTTGCGCAGCACGCCGTCCTCGGTCACCAGCTCGATGAACTGGATGTAGTGCGCCTCGGTCATCGGGTGCTCGTCCGAGCCGACCGACACACGGTAGCCGCCCGGGATTTTCTCCACCACCGGCACATGCTTTTCCTTGGCGCCGTCGTTGGTGTTCTCCTTGAGCAGCTTCATTGGCTGTCCGCAGCATGACAACACGCCTCCGCCCTCCACGACAACTTCCACGATGTTGCCGCACACAGGGCATTTGTAAACTTCATTCTTCTTTGCCATAGTATTCGTTTTTTGGTTAAGGTTAGTTTCGCTAAGATATGAAATTTGATTAGCAAAACACATTACTGTACAAAATCATTTTTTCGGGCACAGATATAATTAAATATTGTTGAGAAATTGAAAATATTCGTACTTTTGCTTTCACAATTCTTAAAGAAAAAGACATGAAAAGAATAATCGCAATCGTGCTCACGCTCGCAGCAATGGCAAGCGCGCAGGCACAGACACCAACGCAAGTTGAGAAAAACATCAGAAAGATGACCAACGAGTTCATCTCGGTGATAATGACAGGAAAGATGGAGAAGGCTCTGCACTTCTTCTCGCCAGCCTACATCAAGGAGCAGAACTACAGTTTCTTAGAAGGACGCACAGAGCAGTTCGTCATGGAGTTCTTAGGCGGATTTGTAGTGAATGAGGAAGGCGAGGAGCAGGGATTTGTAACTCCAGACAAGAACAACATCGCTTCGATGAGAATAAAGGACGTGACTGTAAGCGACGACCCTGAAGCATTCTCATACGCATACGTTGAAATCGTGCTCAAGGACGGAAGAAAATACGTCGCAGAGCTCCCTGTCGAGGTTTACGAAGGCAAGCTGAAGTATCACGGCGCAGTGGGTTAATCCGACTTCGCGGACATAAAGACACAAAGCGGCTCTAAAAAAACGGAGCCGTTTTCTTTTTGCTATAACACATAAACACAAGACTATGATAAAGGAAATACTACTGGCAGGATGCGGCAGCTTCGTGGGCGGCTCGCTGAGGTACATCATATCCAAGGCGCTGCAATCCGCCACAGCACTGTCATTCCCCATAGGCACGATGGCGGTAAACGTAATCGGATGCCTGCTGATAGGCATACTGTCCGGGACTGCGGCGAACAACGGACTGATGAGCCCCGCCACAAGGCTTCTGCTCACGACCGGATTCTGCGGAGGATTCACGACGTTCTCCACATTCATGAACGAGAGCAACATGCTGCTCAAGAACGAGCAGTTCGCATACATGGCGCTGTATATAGCCGGGAGCGTGCTGATAGGCTTCGTCGCTGTGATAGCCGGCAACTACATTTCGAAACTGCTTTAAAAACAAAGCAATTGACAAAGACGAAAAAACTCATTACATTTGCAAGTCAAAGTTTTAAACAAGCGACATAATATTCATAAACGCATAAAAACACAAACAAAAAGATGAAAAGAATCGTATTGGTACGCCACGGACAGAGCCAGTGGAACCTTGAGAACCGTTTCACAGGTTGGACAGACGTTGACCTCAGCCCAAAGGGAATCGAGGAGGCAGCAAAGGCAGGCGAAGAGCTTAAGAAGGCCGGCTTCACATTCAGCAGAGCTTACACTTCATACCTCAAGCGCGCCGTTAAGACATTGAACGGAATCCTCGACAAGATGGACCTCGACTGGATACCAGTGGACAAGACTTGGAGACTCAACGAGAAGCACTACGGAATGCTCCAGGGACTGAACAAGAGCGAGACTGCAGAGAAGTACGGCGACGAGCAGGTGCACATCTGGAGAAGAAGCTACGACATAGCTCCTGACGCTATCGCAGAGAACGACGAGAGAAACTCAGCAAAGGACCCAAGATACGCTGGCGTGCCTGACGAGTACATTCCAAGAACAGAGTCGCTGAAGGACGCTATCGCAAGAGTAATGCCTTACTGGGAGTGCGAGATATTCCCAAGACTCAAGGAGGAGGACAACCTGCTCGTTGTGGCTCACGGAAACAGCCTTCGCGGTATCGTTAAGCACCTGAAGGGCATCTCGGACGAGGCAATCAACGGACTGAACCTCCCTACAGCAATTCCTTATGTATTCGAGTTCGACGACGACCTCAAGCTCGTTAAGGACTACTTCCTGGGCGACCCTGAGACAATCAAGAAGCTCATGGAGGCTGTAGCAAACCAGGGAAAGGCTAAATAAATAGATTTTTTCTCATAACTGACGGAGGAGCGCTGAGCAATCGGCGCTCTTCTTTTTTCCCCCTGCCCCACCCCTGCTGATACGGCGCTATTAATTAAGCATAAGAGCGAGGCAGAAACTGCCGTCAAATTAAAGACTTGTGGGATTTAATTTGCTATCTTTGCGAGTTAATGCGAATGTTTATCGCACTAAAAAGAAAATCAACACACTAAATAGCATAACACAGTGTCAGACAGCATCGTAATAATCCCTACCTATAACGAGAAGGAGAATGCCGAGAGCATAATAAGAGCCGTGTTCGGACTCGAGAAAGACTTTGACGTACTGATAATCGACGACGGAAGCCCCGACGGCACCGCCGACATCGTGAAAGGTCTGCAAGGCGAGTTCAGCGGCAGGCTGCACATCATCGAGCGCAAAGGCAAGCTCGGTCTTGGCACTGCCTACATCACAGGTTTCAAATGGGCAATAGAGAAGGGTTACGACTACATCTTCGAGATGGACGCCGACTTCTCGCACAACCCCAACGACCTCATCAAACTCTACAAAGCGTGCGCTGAGGACGGCGCCGACGTAGCCATCGGCTCGAGATACGTGTCGGGCGTGAACGTCGTGAACTGGCCTATGAGCCGTGTGCTGATGTCTTACTTCGCGTCGAAGTACGTGAGATTCGTGCTCGGCATCAACGTGGCCGACACCACAGCCGGATTCAAGTGCTACAGAAGAAACGTGCTTGAAACCATAGACTTGGACGACATAAAGTTCAAGGGCTACGCATTCCAGATAGAGATGAAGTACACCGCATACAAACTAGGCTTCAAGATTCAGGAAGTGCCTATCATCTTCGTGAACAGAGTCAAGGGAACATCAAAGATGTCAGGCGGAATATTCAGCGAGGCGCTCATAGGAGTCATTCGCCTGAAGTTCAAGAGAATGCGCCGCAAGAAGTAAACCCGAAGAAGAAAACTCCATGAGAATACTGATAAAGAACGCCACCATCGTAAACGAGGGCAGAAAATTCTGCGGCTCGGTGCTGACCGACGGCGAGACCATAAGCGACATATTCGAAGGCAAGGACACGACGCCCGAAGCCATAGAAAAAGACGCCGACCGTGTGATAGACGCATGGGGCAAGACGCTGATTCCGGGCGTAATAGACGAGCATGTGCACTTCAGAGAGCCGGGACTTACCGACAAGGCCGACATCTGGCACGAGAGCAGAGCAGCAGTGAAGGGCGGCACGACATCGTTCATGGACATGCCTAACACAAAGCCACAGACCACTACCCTGCACGACGTGGAGGACAAGATAAGCAGAGCGGAGAAGGACTCCGTGGCGAACTACGCGTTCTACCTCGGACTGACAAACGAAAACATCGACGAAGCCACAAGCACCGGCACCGACCTGATATGCGGGCTGAAGCTCTTCCTCGGCTCAAGCACTGGCAACATGCTCGTGAACGACCCTGCCCTGCTCGACAGGCTGATGAGGAACACTAAAAGACTCATCGCCGTGCACAGCGAGGACGAGAACACTATAAGAAGAAACACCGAAGCCGTGAAGGCTGAATACGCCGGACGTGAAGTGCCGATAAGAATGCACCCCGTGATAAGAAGCGAGGAAGCATGCTACATAGCCACGAAGCAGATAACGCAAGCCGCTCGCGAAAGAGAGGCGCGCCTGCACGTCATGCACCTGAGCACAAGGAAGGAACTGGAGCTGTTCGATGAAGGCAAAGCGGCCGACAAGCTCGTAACGGCCGAGACCTGTCCGCAGTACCTGATGCTGAACGACACGATGTACGACACTCTCGGCGCAAGAATGAAGTGCAACCCTGCCATTAAGACCGCAGCGGACCAGAACGCTCTGATAGAGGCGCTCGGCACAGGACTTATAGACACGATAGGAACAGACCACGCGCCGCACCTGCTGGCATCGAAGGAAGGCGACTGCCTGAAGGCGGCAAGCGGCACACCGGAAATAGAATACGGACTGCTGCTGGAGCTGGAACTCGTGGAGGAAGGCAAGGCGAGAATCGAGGACATAGTAACCAAGACATCGCACAACGTGGCGGACATCTACCGCATAAGCCAAAGAGGATACATAAGAAAAGGCTACTTCGCCGACCTTGTGCTGATAGCCAAGGACGAATGGACCATAACCAACAGCAACGTGATAGGCAAATGCGGATGGACACCCTACGACGGCAAGAAACTGCACAACAAGGTGGAGCTGACAATGGTAAACGGAAACGTGGCATACGAGAACGGAACGATAAACGACTGCCACGGAAAACTGCTGAACTTCAAGAGATAAACATGAAAAAGACCGCAACTATCGCATTAGCCGCAATGTGCGCAATAGGCATGATCATGGCATCGTGCCAGGAGCCAAGATACATAAAGACAAGCGGCGAGATACAAGGCACATTCTACAACATAACATACAAAAGCTCAGAGAACCTGGACAGCCTGATACTCACCGAGCTGAACAAGTTCAACAAGTCGCTGTCGATATTCGATGCGGAAAGCACCATAAGCCGCATAAACAACAACGAGGACGTGAATCCGGAGGCCGACACCGTCTTCATGAAAGTGTTCGACAGAGCGATGGAAGTGAGCCGCGAGACCGACGGAGCGTTCGACATCACCGTGTCGCCTATCGTGAAGCTGTGGGGATTCAACCACGCCACACCGCAGGAAGTGACGCAAGCCAAGATAGACAGCGTGATGGCGTTCGTGGGCTATGGCAAGATAAGAATAGAGAACGGCAAAGCGACAAAAGCCGACCCGAGAGTGCAGCTCGACGCCAACGCCATAGCGCAGGGATATTCGTGCGACATAATAGCCGAATTCCTTGAGAAGCACGACGTGGAGAACTACATGATAGAGATAGGCGGCGAGATAAGAGCCAAGGGCGTGAACGGCAAAGGCGACTACTGGAGAATCGGCATAACCAAGCCGATGGACGACTCCACCGCCACAAACGAGGAGCTGCAGGACATCATGTGGCTCGACAACAAGAGCGTTGGCACATCTGGCAACTACCACAAGTACAGAATCGTGGACGGCAAGAAGATAGGCCACGAGATAGACCCGAAGACTGGCAGAACAGCCGAGAACGAGCTGCTGTCGGCTTCTATAATCGCCGACGACTGCATCAGCGCCGACGCCTATGCCACAGCCTGCATGGTGCTGGGACTCGACAAGAGCCTCGAACTGTGCCGCAAGAACGGAAAGATAGAAGGATACTTCATATACCTCGACAAGGACGGAAAGGAGCGCATGACGTGCACCGACGGATTCAGGAAGAGGCTTAAGACACAGAATCAGAATAACTAAAAAGACATAAACACAAAACGACAATGGCAAAAGAATTGACATCAAGAGCCGAGAACTACTCGCAGTGGTACAACGAACTCGTGATAAAAGCAGACCTCGCTGAGCAGTCTGCCGTAAGAGGATGTATGGTGATAAAGCCATACGGATACGCAATATGGGAAAGAATGCAGAGAGAGCTTGACGACAAGTTCAAGGAGACGGGACACGTCAACGCATACTTCCCGCTGTTCATCCCTAAATCGTTCCTCAGCCGCGAGGCGGAGCACGTGGAGGGATTCGCCAAGGAGTGCGCCGTAGTGACACACTACCGACTGAAGACCAACGCCGAGGGCAACGGAGTTGTGGTTGACCCAGAGGCCAAGCTCGAGGAGGAACTCATCGTCCGCCCTACTTCGGAGACCATCATCTGGAGCACATACAAGAACTGGATACACTCATGGCGCGACCTGCCTATACTCTGCAACCAGTGGGCGAACGTCGTGAGATGGGAGATGAGAACAAGACTGTTCCTCAGAACTGCCGAGTTCCTGTGGCAAGAGGGACACACAGCCCACGCCACAAGAGAAGAGGCTGAGGAAGAGGCAAAGAGAATGCTCAACGTTTACGCCGACTTCGCCGAGAACTTCATGGCTGTGCCTGTGGTCAAGGGCGTGAAGAGCGCCAACGAGCGATTCGCAGGAGCATTGGACACATACTGCATCGAGGCCATGATGCAGGACGGAAAGGCGCTGCAGGCAGGCACATCGCACTTCCTCGGACAGAACTTCGCCAAGGCTTTCGACGTGCACTTCACCGACAAGGACGGCAAGGAGCAGAGCGTATGGGCTACATCATGGGGAGTATCGACAAGACTCATGGGAGCGCTCATCATGACACACTCCGACGACAACGGACTCGTGCTGCCTCCTAAGCTCGCGCCAGACCAAGTGGTCATCGTGCCTATCTACAAGACCGAGGAGCAGAGAAACGCCATAAGAGAGAAGGTTGAGAAGCTGATGGCTGGACTCAAGGCCAAGGGCGTAAGAGTGAAGTTCGACGACAACGACACAAAGAAACCGGGATGGAAGTTCGCCGAGTACGAGCTCAAGGGCGTGCCTGTGAGAGTAGCCATAGGCGCAAGAGACCTCGAGAACGGCACTGCCGAGATAGCGCGCCGCGACACTATGGAAAAGGAAACTGTCTCTATGGACGGCATCGAGGAAAAGATCGTGGCACTGCTGGACGACGTGCAGAAGAACATCTTCCAGAAAGCGCTCAAATACAGAGAAGCCAACACAAGAGAAGTGAACTCATACGACGAGTTCAAGGAGGAGATAGAAAAGGGAGGATTCCTGCTCTGCCACTGGGACGGCACTACCGAGACCGAGGAGAGAGTCAAGGCGGAGACCAAGGCGACTATCCGCTGCATTCCGCTGGACGGCGACAAGACTCCTGGCACTTGCATCTTCACCGGCAAGCCTTCTAAGCAGAGAGTTATCTTCGCAAGAGCATATTAAAACAAATCGGTCACTGAGCGAAGCCGAAGTGAGCGAACAAAGCCGAACCACAGCGACCTGATACTGCGTACAGACGGAGCCTGCTCCGTTTCTACAACGCGCACGAAAAATGTAGAGACGCGATTAATTGCGTCTCTACCAAAAAAAAAATCCCGTGGATATTCTCCACGGGATTTTTTCATATCACACAAGCCCTATTATTCCTCCTGCAGGATATTCAGAATGTCGTCCATCATCACCACACCGTCCTTAACAAACGCGCGGACACGGTTTCTGCCCTTGATTCCCATGTCGTAGAAATCGTAGGTGTACCAGTTGTCGCCTTCGGGAACTATTTTTACAATCTCGTGTCTGTCGGAAGTGCCGTCCTGATGGCTGGTTCTGAACAGCCACACGGCATAGCAGTCGCCGTCCTCGCAGTCGTAGTCGTACTTATCGCGCAGCTTCTTCTTGAGCTTCGGTGTGCAATGCTCGTTCAGGAAGCCATAGTCCGAGAATTTCTCGTTGTTATACATGTCGGTTATGAACTCTATGATGACGGCGTCCTCCTCGCTCAGCCCTTTCTGAGACACGGTTTCCTCCTCGACTGCCGCCGCATCCGCCTTAACTGAATCAGCCGAAGCCGCCGCGCCGCCGTCAGCAGCAGACTCCGCGCTCTTGCTGCACGACACGCCCATGACAGCCATCAACGCCGAAGCCACAATACATAAATACGTCTTTTTCATGTCATTAATAATTAATTGAACAAGGCAAATTTAAATAAAAAGCGCCGAGCCCAAAGACCCAGCGCTTGCTTTTTCTGTTAATTCCGCTGTATTACTTCTTCACACCGTTGATGCCGAACTTCACGCCGTCAGCCTCGATTGTCACCTCGCCGAATCTGTTGACGCTCTTGACTGCCTTCTGCTTGTCTGCCTGCGCCTCTACTGCCGCTGTGGCTGTAGCATCGTCATAATAAACAATGATGTCTAACACGGGATAATAGCCGCCAGCAGCTCCAAAAGGAACGCTCTTGGCATTGCCAGACCACACCGCGTTATCTCCATCACTAGTCCATGTCACCGACGACTGATCAACTATAAAATCTGCACCTTCACCTTCCCATCCTGACTGTGACGTAATCACTATGCCCAATATGTCATAACCACCAGCAAGTGAGACTGTCAACTCGCCACCTGAAGCAGAATGCAACCATACTTCACCCATAGAATTCTGAATCTCTGCAACATTGCTAACGACAACACCGTTCTGGCTTATTTCATTGTTTGTAACAGGCAACGACAAATCAACTGTTAAAGTCATGGAAGGAAGAACTGCTGCCATTGCGCCCATAGCCAGCGCAAACACTGAGATTAAAGCAAATACGTTTTTCATAGTTGTAATTATTTTGTTTGTTAATA
>JAEEGL012263674.1_pt1 | contig 11107 bp, 16 predicted proteins | sample 9134231 | NCBI WGS metagenome assembly JAEEGL01 (sample SAMN16246548, study PRJNA631951) | gut metagenome | biome: gut microbiome; feature: rumen; material: fiber-attached | host: Bos | place: Iran: Karaj | collected 2018-10
GGGACCCCGGAAATTGTGGAGGTACTTTAAAAAATGAGCAAATTTATTTTAGTGACAAGCGGAGTATGCTCCAGCTTAGGAAAAGGTGTTGCGGCAAGCACAATCGGAAGCCTGCTTGAATGTAGCGGTCTGAAAATCTCCATGCTGAAATGCGACCCCTACATAAATGTTGACGCGGGAAACATAAGTCCCTACCAGCACGGAGAGGTCTATGTGACGGAGGACGGCGCGGAGACCGATTTGGACCTTGGAAATTTCAGCCGCTTCACCAGCATAAATGTGACGAACCAGAACTGCATATCGATTGGACGGGTCTACGAAAATGTAATCAAAAACGAGAGGGCCGGAAGATACAACGGTCGCACAGTGCAGGTGATTCCCCACATCACCGATGAAATCAAACGCTGCATACGCCATCTTGGAACATCAACGGGTGCGGATGTCGTAATCGTCGAGATTGGTGGAACAGTAGGCGACATTGAGGCGGTCCCATATCTGGAGGCTGCAAGACAGTTGATTCGCGAGCAGGGACACAGCAACGCAATCAGCGTACACCTCACATTGATTCCGGTAATCACAGGCGGGGAACTGAAGTCCAAGCCGACACAACATTCGGTCAAGCAGCTTCAGGAAGTTGGAATCCAGCCGGACATACTGATTTGCCGATGCTCCGAAAAAGTTGACGACGGAATCAAAAAGAAGATTGCGTCATTCTGCAATGTTTCGCAGGGAGCGGTATTTGTTTCGCCGGACATCAACAGGTCCGTGTACGAGCTTCCAGTCCAATTCCACAACCAGGGTCTTGACGCAAAGATTCTCGAAAAGCTGGACCTTGGCAACAGGACGACGGACATACGCCAGTGGAACGACTTCCTTGCAAAGCTGAACAACCCGGCCCGGGACATAACAATCGGGATGGTCGGAAAGAAGGACTATCTGGACAACTGCTACAAGTCGGTTCAGGAGTCGCTTTTCCATGCGGCAGTTACGGCACACAACGCAAGCATAACAATCAAAAAGATTGACGCGGAGACTCTGGAGAAGGATTCGGACCCGAACAAGAGTTTCACCGGGGTTGACGGCATTGTGATTCCGGGAAGCTACGGACAGCGCGGTTTCATGGGTCTTCTGAAGACAGTCCAGTTTGCGCGCGAAAACAAGATTCCGTATCTTGGAATCGACCTTGGAATGCAGCTCATGGCGATTGAGACGGCCCGCAACCTCTGCCAATGGGAGGACGCCGACACCACCGAGTTCATACAGAATTCGGAGCATCCCGTCATTTCCCTGCCCGAGGAACAGTCTTCACCGAGCGAAAACGTGATGAAGCTGGGAGCGAGCGAAGTGACAGTCATGGAGGGGACAAGACTCTACTCCATCTACAACAAGTCGAACATAGTGGAACGCCACCGCTCAAAATATACTTTCGACCGACGCTACACACAGGAGATGACGGACCGGGGACTAATCTCGTCCGCAAAATCAACAGGCGACGGACAGACCGAGGCCTTCGAGTGGAAGGAGCATCCATGGGGAATAGGGGTACAGTTCCATCCGGAATTTGTGAGCAGACCTGTCCACCCCCACCCTCTTTTTGTCTCATTCATACAGGCGGCACTGGACAAGGGCAATTCCTGAATGAAAAAAAAGACTCCCCGGTGGATTTTCGCTCTGGCACTTTCCATTCTTCCCATGGCATTTACAGCGCTGTCGTGTTCGCTGGAGTACGACCAGGTTGTTCACGCGGAGGAGTACATTCCCGAAATTGTTTTTGAGAACGCACAGTTCACGCGCTACGAAAACTACAGCAGGATGGTCAGGCTTGTGGCGGAAAAACTGGAGCAGTACAAGGACACGGCGGACGCTTACGCAAAGAGCGTGTCTTTCTACACATGGGACAAGGAAAAACTGGACACTGAGGGAAGCTGCAAGTATCTGAGCCTGAACACAAGGGAGCAGATTTACACAATGTTTTCCGACATCCTGATTAAAAACTACGGCCAGGACCTTGAGCTTAAGGCCCAGAACATGAAGTGGAACGGAAACACCGAGCAGCTTACGGCGGGGGCGGGCGAGACCGTATACATTCGCCACGAGGGCCTGACAATGGAGGGCGCGGGATTTTCTGCAAGCGGAATAAGCAGGACCTACTCCTTTGACTATGACGTTGCCGGGGTTTACGATGACACGTCCGACGAAACATCGGATGAAAACAAAGTGGAGGAATCCGAATGAAAAGACTTCTGCTGATTGCTTCCCTGATTTTTATTTCCACAACTCTTTTTGCCGAAAGAATCACCTTCCACGCGGACAGGATGACCGGCAGCACCAAAAAAAACAGTTCCGACGCAACGGTTCTGACCGGGAACGCATCCATTGTCACCGAAAACATGGAGCTTAGCGCGGACAGCATAGAGATTTCGGGAAAAAATTTTAGATACATCAAGGCAAGCGGAAACATCACGGGGAAAATCAAGGACAGCCAGATGGATTTCACATGCCAGAACATGAGCTACGACCGTGAAAAAAAAGTCGCCGTCCTACAGAACACGGTCCACCTGGTGGATTCAAAAAACAAGGTGACAGCTGACGCGGAAATCATAGACTACTCCCAGACCACCGAAATCGCAGTCCTCCAGATAAACGTGGTGATGGTCCAGGGAAACAACACATGCACGGCGGCACACGCGGTCTACAGAAAAAACGAGCAGACCCTGACCATGTCGGGAAATCCAACGGTCCAGCAGGGGACTGACAAATTCCGTGCCCAGGAAATCCAGCTCAACCTAAAGACCAACGAGATAACGCTTGACGGAAGGGTGCGCGGCTCGGTAACGGCGGATTCCTCCAAGCAACAGTCGGAGCCAGAATCAAAAGCAGAGCCAGAAAATGCAAGCCCAGCGAACGAAAAACCCGATGAAAAATCCGGCGGGCAGGAAACCACGGACAACGAGCAGGCAGGAAAAGAGCAATGAGCTTTATAAACATATTTTCAAAAAAACACAGACATGAGGCCATAAATCCGGACGGCGGGACACAAAACACGGGACACACACTGAGCGTCAAGGACCTGCACAAGTCTTTTGGCCGCAAGCCAGTTGTCAAGGGCATAGAATTTTCAATGACAAACGGAGAGGTCCTGGGTCTTCTGGGGCCAAACGGTTCGGGAAAGACGACCACATTCTACATGATTGTCGGATTCTACAAGCCCACCAGCGGCGAAGTCTACATGGACAACGAGCGCATAACCGGGCTTCCAATGTACAGGCGCGCCCAGTACGGAATCTCATATCTGCCACAGGAGCCATCGGTTTTCAGGAAGCTGACTGTGGAGGAAAACATCTGGTCCATACTTGAAACCAGAAAGGATCTGTCCCGCCAGCAGAAAAAGGACAAACTGGAGGAACTGATTGAAGAATTTTCGATTGGACGGATAAGGAAGCAGCTTGCCTACACTCTTTCCGGTGGAGAACGACGGAGAACGGAGATAGCCCGCTCCCTTGCCATTGAACCAAAATTTCTTTTGCTTGATGAACCTTTCGCCGGAATCGACCCGATTGCCGTTGCGGACATCAAGTCCATAATCAAGCACCTGAGCGAAAGCGGAATCGGCATTTTGATTACAGACCACAACGTCCGCGACACACTTGAAATAACCGACCGGGCCATAATCATTTCAACAGGCGAGCTGATTATACAGGGGTCCAAGGAAGAAATCCTCCAGTCACCGAAGGCAAGGGAAATCTATCTCGGCAAAGACTTCGCGATGTAAAATCCACCCAAAAAACAAAGCTGCGAACAAAAAAAACGCCGCCCTTGTTAAAAAAGGACGGCTTACGCACTCGGCCTAAATCAATTAAGCCTGTGCCTCTGCTGGAGCATTCTTTTTTGCTGCCCTAGCTGCCACGCGGGCCTGGTTCTTGGCATGGGCCTTGCAATACTTGCAGACCTTCACCTTGTTTCCTTCAACTTCCAACTCATAGAGAGTCTTAATCTGTACGGAACCACAAACTGCACAAACTCCACGTCCGTGATTTGGGTCCTTGCGAATTCCTGTTCCACGATGTGCTTTAGACATGGTTTACTCCTTAAGCCTCAGCCTTTTCAGCCTTAGCTTTCTTAGTTGATTTTTTGTCAGCCGTGTCGCTGGATTCAGGGAGCTTGTAGTCCACCAATTCCAGAATGACAACATCAGCGGCATCGCCCTGGCGATAACCCATCTTCAGCACACGTGTGTAACCGCCGTTGCGGTCCTTCATGCGCGGTCCAATTTCTGTGAACAGCTTGTTGAGAATCTTTTCATCCGCAATGAATTTCGCGGCGATTCTTCTGTTATGTACTGTATCTTCCTTTGCACGGGTAATCAGCTTCTCAGCAGCCTTTCGCACTTCCAGAGCCTTTGCCTTTGTAGTGGTGACGCGCTCATATCTGAACAAAGAAGTCACCATGTTGCGTGACATTGCACGGCGGTGGGCAGAGGTACGTGAAAGCGGATTAAATCCTTTCATGTGGTTCATTCGTTCTCATCCTTATTTTTCTGTAAGTCAATATTTTTCAAATGGCTGTAGTCAGTCATTCCCAAAGACAGTCCACGCTCGGCAAGCTTTTCCTTGATTTCTGCAAGGCTCTTTGTTCCGAAGTTGCGTGTCTTTGTAATATCGTCCTCAGTCTTTTTGGTCAACTCGCCAATTGTACGAATATTTGCATTCTTCAAACAGTTAGAACTGCGGACAGAAAGCTCCAACTCCTCAACGCTCTGATTCAAGAGCTGCTTGATTGTGTCGTCACCCTCATCCATGTCGTCGCCCGAAGAATACTCACTCTCGTCGAAGTTTACAAAAATTGTGAAGTGTTCCTTTGCAATTTTCGCCGCTTCCGCAAGAGCATTTTCTGGAGAAATGGATCCGTCGGTTGTAATCTCAAGAATCAATTTCTCGTAGTCGTTGCGCTCTCCAACTCTACATGGTTCGATTGAGTACTTGACTTTCTGAATTGGGGTGTAGATACAATCCATAAGCATTGTGCCGTACACATCCTCATTCAGTGCGCCCTTGTTGTCCTCGGCGGATACATAGCCCCTGCCCAGGTCAACCTCAATCTCAAACTCCAAATGAGCACCTTCCATCATGGTGAAGATGTCAACACCCTTTGTGTGAATCTTGAGCTGACCGCTCTTCTCAAAATCATCACTTGTTATAGTGGTGTGGTCCTCGGACCATTTGAATTCATAGAAGAACGTAGCCTGTTCGGTGTCACCCTCCAAGCTCAAACGAAGCATCTTCAAACTATTCAAAATTTCCAAAGTGTCTTCGGAAACGTTTGGTATAGTATCAAATTCACTGGAAACATTATGTGGTGTTCCATCAGCTCCATAGGAAGTAATCTTGACAGCAGATATTGCATATCCCTGAATTGATGAAAGCAATACCCGACGCAGAGTATTTCCTACAGTAGTGCCAAAACCATGCTCAAAAGGATAAGCTGTAAACTTTCCGTAGTTTGGGTCAGTTTCAAGGTGCTGAAATGAAATGCCTTTCGGTTTTTTGATACCCTTAAGCAAATTCTTACGAGCCATCTGAACTTCTTCCATCTGAACTCCTTATCCAAGAAAAAGGCCGCTCAAAGCCCCTTTCCTAAATCAATTTCGAATACTCACACACCAAGGCACGGGACAAAACCCATGCCGCGCTTAAATCTGGATGGCGGAAACCGCCGCTCCAAATTAGATTACATACGACGCGTCTTGCGTGGGCGGCAGCCGTTATGTGGAATCGGTGTAATATCGGAAATTGACTTTACTTTAAGTCCAAGTGTTCCCAAAACACGGATAGCATTTTCGCGACCCATTCCTGGTCCCTTTACAAAAACATGAACCTCGCGAAGACCATAGCTTGCAGCCCTCTGTACAGCAGTCTCAGCGACAGACTGTGCGGCGAAAGGTGTTGATTTCTTTGCGCCACGGAATCCCAATCCACCGGAAGAAGCCCATGCGATTGCGTTTCCCCTAAGGTCTGTAATAGTTACAATTGTATTGTTGAAGGTTGCCTGGATGTAGACATTTCCTTCGTAGACACTTTTCTTCTCTTTTCTCTTTCTTTCAGCAGCCATCACTTACCTCCGTTATGCCTTCTTCTTGTTGGCAACGGTCTTCTTCTTACCCTTGCGTGTACGAGAGTTGGTGCGGGTGCGCTGTCCACGAACAGGGAGTCCCTTGCGGTGGCGCAGTCCACGATAGCTTCCAATATCGATGAGGCGCTTGATGTTCAGACCGATTTCAGAGCGGAGTCTACCTTCGGTCTTGTAGTTCTCGTCGATTGTCTTGCGGATAAGGGAAAGCTCATCCTCTGAAAGATCGTTAATCATCCTGTTTGGATCCGTGTTTGTCAACTGGCAAATACGGTTCGCAGCTGAACGACCAATTCCATAGATATATGTCAATGCGATATTGACATGCTTGTTTGGGAGGTCAACTCCCGCAATACGTGCCATCCGTTACTCCTCAACCCTGTCTCTGCTTGTGCTTTGGGTTCTCACAGATGATGCGGATGATTCCGTTCCTCTTGATAACCTTGCATTTGTCGCAGATAGGTTTTACACTGGTTCGTACTTTCATAAAAGTCCCCCTAGTTTGTTGCGTTATACTGAATCATGGCAGTCCGAAGTAGAAACCCACTACCATGGACTACAATTCAATATCCCACTGCCGATAATACAGCGGTGAGATAATATAACACAAAAAACTTGTTTTGTTCTAGTCCTTTTATGGACTTTGGTAAAAAAAATTTAGGACGCAACCGGGACTGGAAGCAGGAAGACCACCTTGACAGTGGGTCAGCCCCCATCGCCAAAATCTGTCCAGTATCCGAATCCCGGTCTTCACATCCTACAGATTCCTAGGCCTGAGTCCCTTCTTTGTAAATCCATCGTGGTGATGCATTTTAAGCAGGGCTTCAACCTGGGCCATAGTATCAAGGATTACGCCAACTATAATCAGCAGCGACGTTCCACCCATGAGCATTGAAATGTTCTGCGGGAACTTGAACACCAGCTGAATGATGTTTGGTAGAATGGCAATAACAGCCAGATACAGTGCGCCAGGAAGAATCAGACGATTCAGAACCTTCCGCAAATATTCCTCGGTCTTGTCGGTGCGGATTCCAGGAATGGATCCACCGTTTTCACGTATATTCTTTGCGATTTCAGTGGGGTTCAGTGTTACCTGAGTGTAGAAGTATGCGAAGAATATAATCAACAGGACCTCAATTACATTGTAAAGCCAACCAAGTGGATTTAACGCCTGTGTGACAGCCACGAGCCAAGGTGCTGACCCAGAGCGGCTGGCGAAACCGTTTGCAATCTGCAGCGGCATGGTCAAGAATGCTGATGCAAAGATAATAGGGATAACTCCGGACGGGTTGATTTTGAAAGGCAAATATGTACTCTGCCCACCATACATCTTGCGCCCAACCACACGTTTTGCGTAGTGCACTGGAATCTTGCGCTCACCGGTCTGCTCGAACACGATGAATCCCATAAGGACAATGTACAAGAGCAATGCAATCAGGGCGAAGACAGGGTTGACCTGTCCGTTCTGTATACTTTTTATCAATTCATAGATAGCACTTGGCATACGTGCGACGATACCTGCGAGAATCAGCATGGAGATTCCGTTTCCGATTCCGTGAGCCGTAATCTGGTCTCCAAGCCAGATTGTAATCATCGAACCCGCAGTTACAGTCAAGATTGCAACCAGGTTAAATTTCCAGCCACTGAGGACAAGGACACCAGGAACAGCCTGGCTGATTGAATCAGCGTAGACCGTGATGACGTAGGACTGAATCAGACACACGAATACAGTACCAATTCTTGTCCACGCCTGGACTTTCTGCTGTCCGCCCTCTTCCTGGGCAATCCTCTTCAGGGCCGGGAAAATAACCAATGCAAGCTGCAAGATAATCTGTGTTGAAATGTAGGGCATGACACCCAGCATGAACACAGAGAATCTTTCAAATGCACCACCTGCAAAAAAATCCATGTAGCTGGCAAACGCGCTTTCGGCACCGCTTCCTAAGTTTTCAAAATACTGCGCCAACAAAGTTGCATTCATTCCAGGGATTGTAAGAACAGATCCCAGACGGAACACGGCAAGGATGAACAATGTAAAGAACAGCTTCGAGCGAAGCTCTTTTACCTTGAACATGTTAACTACTGCATTGTTTGCCATCGAACTACTCCAGCGTTTTTATTTTTCGTCTTTGTTCTCTGAAGCTGTGACAACTCCGCCAGCGGCCTCAATTTTTGACTTTGCGGACTTTGATACCTTGTCAACATTGATTGTCAACTTCTTTGTAAGCTCTCCGTCCCCAAGGATTTTAATCAAAGTGCCAGACTTTGTGAGAAGTCCCTTTGCCTTCAATGATACAGCGTCAACGGTCTCACCCTCGGCGTACTTCACCTCAAGCTGGTCCAGATTGAAGATGGAATACTCCTTCCTGAATGCTGCGTTGCTGAATCCCCTGCGGGCAATGCGGCGGTACAGAGGCATCTGTCCACCTTCAAATCCCACGTATGGGGCCGGCTTTCCGGAGCGGGACTGCTGACCTTTGTTTCCTTTTCCAGCAGTTGTTCCCAATCCAGATGAAGAACCGCGTCCAACTCTCTTGGGCTTCTTGTTGGCACCACGTGGTGCGTGTAAATCAAATTCTGCCATTAGTCAATCTCCTCGCACTTTACCAAGTGGGCAACGGCTTCGACCATTCCGCGAATAGAAGGTGTATCCTCCTGCTCGACAACGGAATTAATTCTCCTGAGTCCAAGGCTGCGGACTGTCGCCACTTTCTTTGGCTTCTGTCCAATGGTGCTCCTGATCAATTCGATACGTAACTTCTTTGCCATAATTAACCCCACAAATCTTTGAGAGTCTTTCCACGGCCCTGAGCCACGGCACAGGCATCCATCAAACTTGAAACAGCGTCAAATGTGGCGCGGACAACGTTAACGGATGTCCTTGATCCCTGAGACTTTGAGATAACATCAGTGATACCGGCCGCATCAAGAACAGCACGGACAGGACCACCGGCGATAACTCCAGTACCAGGGCAGGCAGGCTTCAGCAGAACCGCCGAGCTCTTGTATTTACCAATAACTTCATGTGGAATAGTTCCATTCTTTATTGGGAAAGTCGTAAGATTTGACTTTGCCTTGTCGATGCTCTTCCTGATTGCCTCAGAAACATCGTTGGCCTTGCCAAATCCAAATCCTATTCTTCCTTTCTGGTCTCCGACAACTGTCAAAGCAGAGAAGGACATTCTGCGTCCACCCTTTACAGTCTTGGAAGTACGTCTAAGTTTTACCAACTTTTCAATGAATTCGTCCTGAGGCTTTCTGTCAGAACGATTCTGGCGATCTTTTTCCATAACCACTCCTAGAATTGAATCCCGGCTTTGCGGGTTGCATCTGCAAGGGCTTTAACCACACCATGATACAGGTATCCATTGCGGTCAAACACAATCTTTGAGATGTTCTTGTCCTTGAGACGCTGACCAAGAGCCTCACCAAGTTTTGTAGCACCGTCGATGTTTGCCCTCAGTGAAATGAAATCCTTCTCAAGTGTAGAAATTGCGAGCAGGGTGTTGCCCTGTCCATCGCATGCGTCATCATCAATAACCTGGGCGTAAAGGTTGCGGCCGCTCTTGTAAACTGTCAAACGTGGGCGTTCGGCAGTTCCGTAAACAGACTTGCGGATGTGAACCTTTCTGTGCAGGCGCTTTCTTTGTTTGTCAGTCATTTTTCTCAACATATTAAACCACCTTAATTATTTCACACCGGTCTTTCCGACCTTACGTCTGATTACTTCTGTCTCGTAGCGGATACCCTTGCCCTTGTATGGTTCAGGCTTGCGGAGCTTACGAAGCTGGGCAGAGAATTCACCAACACGCTGCTTGTCGATTCCAGCAACGATTACCTTTACAGTGTCCTTTGTCTCAACTGTAACAGTCAAATCGTCAGGGATGACAGCGATGAAGTCGTTTGAGTAGCCGAGGTTCATGACAAGTTCCTTGCCCTTGACCTCTGCGCGGTATCCAACGCCCTTGACTATCAGGGCCTTTGAGAATCCCTCTGAAACTCCCTTCACCATATTGTTAATAAGGTTGCGGTAAAGACCATGGGCCGCAGATGCAGCCTTTGTTTCGTTTGTCGGTGTAACAAGAACCTGAGGACCGTTGACCTCAACCTTTACCAGATTGTTGAAAACCTGCTTGAGTTCGCCTTTCGCGCCCTTAACGGTAACAACATTGTCTCCGACATTTACTGTCACTCCTGCAGGGATTGTTACAGGAAGCTTACCAACTTTAGATGCCATAAGATCCTCCTATCACCATACAGAACAAATCAATTCACCACCAACCTGCTTCTCGGAAGCCTTCTTTCCGGTTGTGATGCCAGTTGATGTGGACACAATCAATGTACCGTATCCGTTGTAGACACGTGGCAAATCCTTGTATCCTGAATAAACACGACGTCCAGGTGTGGAGATTTTTTTCATACCATGGATTACAGACTTGTTAACATCGTCATACTTCAAGAAAATACGGATGACTCCATGTCCCTCTTCCTGAACCTTCTTGAAATTCTTGATGTAGCCCTCAGTCTTCAAAATCTTCACAATTTCCAGTTTCATCTTAGAGGTCGGAACATCAACTTTCTCGTGACCTACTTTTGCCGCATTCTGAACTTTTGCGAGCATATCCGCGATTGGGTCTGAAGCTGCCATTTATATTCTCCTGTACTCTACCAAGATGACTTAGTGACGCCCGGTAAGAGGCCTTCACTAGCTAATTTGCGGAAGCAGATACGACAAATCTTGTACTTGCGCAAATATCCGTGCGGACGCCCGCAAAGCTGGCACCGATTGTACTGGCGGGTCTTATACTTTGGTTTGCGAGCCGCCTTAATAATCATTGATTTCTTAGCCATGAACTTATTCCTTATTTCCTAAATGGCATGCCAAACTTGGTGAGCAGAACTCTGGCCTCGTTATCAGTGCGCGCGCTGGTAACAATGTTGATGTTCATACCAGAAATCTTTACGATTTTGTCGAAGTCGA
>JAEEGL012875245.1_pt1 | contig 11107 bp, 8 predicted proteins | sample 9134231 | NCBI WGS metagenome assembly JAEEGL01 (sample SAMN16246548, study PRJNA631951) | gut metagenome | biome: gut microbiome; feature: rumen; material: fiber-attached | host: Bos | place: Iran: Karaj | collected 2018-10
ATGGCTCTGCTCACGGCCGTCGTCGTCATCCTGCAGCTTCTCGGCGCATTCATCCGTTTCGGTCCCTTCTCCATCACCCTGGTGCTGATCCCGATCGTCGTCGGCGCCGCCCTGTACGGTCCGCTGGCGGGCGCCTGGTTCGGCTTTGTGTTCGGCATGGTCGTGCTCCTCTCGGGCGACGCGGCGGCTTTTCTTGTCGTCAACCCGCTCGGTACGATCCTGGTGGTGCTGCTCAAGGGCGCGCTTGCCGGCCTCTGCGCAGGTTTGATCTACCGCGCTCTGTGCGCTCGCAGGCAGAAAGCCGCCGCTGCGGAAGGAACGGCAAAGAAGGGCACCGACCTCGCTGTGATCGCCGCCGCGATCGTATGTCCCGTCGTTAACACGGGTATTTTCCTTCTCGGCTGTCTGGTCTTCTTCCTCCCCACCATCAGCGAGTGGGCGGCCGCCATGGGCTTTGAAAACGTCGGCCGATATATGATCTTCGGGCTCGTCGGCGGCAACTTCCTCTTCGAGCTGCTTGTCAACATCATCCTCAGCCCGGTCATCGTCCGTCTGATCAAAGTCGGCAGACAGCATTGATCTCTTTCACATCCGCCCCGGAGCGAGCTCGCTCCGGGGCTTTTTTTATAAAGAATGCTTAAAACTTTTCTTTCTTTCTTGTCATGACGGGAAAAATTTGTTATCATATGTCTTAAGGTAACATAATGCCTCGAACCTTTGGGAAAAGGAGATCGATAGAATGAAGACCCGTACCAGGCGTCTGCTGTCCTTCGCGCTGATGTTCTGTCTGTTTGCTTCTCTCCTGTCCGCCGGCGCCTTTGCCGTCGACGTTCCGGAGATCAGCTGCGAGCTCGGCTCGGCGCTGGATTACACGATCCCGCAGGAGGGCGGCGAGAACGCCACCGGCTTCGAAATCGTCGACGGAAGTCTGCCCGCCGGCGTGAGTATTACTTTGGAGGGCGGAGCGGTGAAGCTTGTCGGCACGCCCGGCGCTTCCGGCGAATACAGCTACCGGATCCGGATCACCAATGAAGGCGGCACCGAGGAGTACGTCCTGACGATCAAGGTCATGGAGCCGGAACCGACTCCCGAACCCACGCCGGAGCCGACTCCCGAGCCCACCCCGGAACCCACTCCCGAACCTACGCCGGAGCCTACGCCCGAACCCACGCCGAAGCCTACGCCCGCGCCGGCTCCCGAGATCACGAAGGATCCCACCGGCGAGTCCGTCATCGAGGGCGAATATGCCATCTTCATCGCCCGTGCCGACAACGCCGACACGATCGAATGGCGCATCGAAAGCCCCGACGGAAAGACGAGCTACAACGCCTCGGACATCGGCCGGCACTTTACCGGGGTCGAATGCGAGGGCTATGACGAAGAGACCCTGGTCGTTTACAACATCCGTTACGAAATGAACGGCTGGAAGGCTGTGTGCAAGTTTATCGGCGAGGGCGGCAGCACCTTTTCCAAGGGCGCGGTCATCACCGTGGACAGGGCCGGCCTGATGCGCCCCTCCATCACGAGAGATCCCTTCGTCTCCACCGACACCGACACGCTTTCGGTCACGGCCAGCGATCCCAACGGCGGCGTGCTCCACTACCAGTGGTACAGCAGCCAGGATAACAGCAACGTCAACGACGACGGGACTGACGTCGCCATCGCGGGCGCGACCTCCGCCACCTTCGTGCCGCCCGAAACGCCGGGCACGGTCTATTATTACTGCGCCGTATGGAGCACGCGGGAAGGTCAGCAGAGCAGCGAGGCCAGGTCCCGCGTGGCCGCCGTCACGCACGAGCCGGAGCCGACGCCCACCCCTGAGCCCACTCCCGAGCCCGAAAAGCCCAGTGAAACGCCCGCTCCCACCCCGGAACCCCGCGGCTTTACGCCGAGAAACAGCAGCCGCTTTCTTCTGATCCTCATGGGCGTTCTGATCATTGCGCTCATCGCCGCCGCGATCTCTCTGGTCGTCATCTCCCGCAAGGAAAGAGCCCTGGAGGAGGAAGAAGAGGCCGCGCTGCAGAGCAAGGCCCATCTCGAAAGAGCCGAGCGTCCCGCCGTAGAGCGCGTTCCGGAAGCCGCCGCGCCCGTTTCCGTACCCGCAGCGAAGCCTGTCGAGGAAGTCCCGGAGGCTCCGGCGCAGCGCGGTGCGCATGAGGCGCCCGAAGCTCCCGCGGAAGAAGACGGGGCCGTGGGCGATCCCGAAAGCTTCGTCCTCAACGGATGGTACTGCGCCAAGTGCGGAAGCTTCAACCGCGGCCGCAGCTGCACGGCCTGCGGTGAGGAAAAGCCGGCGGATGCGATCCAGTACGTCTGCGATCACTGCGGCTGGACGAATCCCGACCCGGAGCATCCTCCCCGCTTCTGCCCCGATTGCGGCGCTCCCTTCGCCGCAGCGGACGGACACAAATGATCAATAAAAGCGATCCCGCTTGAACAGGACCGGGTCAAGTTTTTCTTGACCCGGTTCTGTATTGACTTTGCTGCCGTCAGGATATAAAATATCCGGGTAAAACACGATTTGAGTGTGTTTTCGATTCCGTTTGCTTTCGCAAGGAGATCTGAATGAAAAAAAGCTTTTTGACAGCGATACTGATGCTCTGTATTCTGCTTGTATTGTCCGCCTGCGGCTCGAAGGCTCCGTCTGAGGTCCCTGCGGCAGAGCCTGATCCCACGCCGGCGCCTGCGCTCCCGACGCTGGAGTCTGTTCTGCCCGGCAGCAATCTGACGCCCGCCCAGGCTCCGGAGGCAAGCCCCGAGGCCGTCGTGGTGGATGAAGTAAAGCTCGAAGCCGCCAAGCGCTGCATCGACAAGAACGTGTCCGAGCTGTATTCCGCGATCGGGATGCCTTCCGATTCGAGCTATGCGCCAAGCTGTCTCGGCCCCGGAGAGGACGGAGAGCTTTATTATGAGGGTTTTACCGTGGCGACTTATCGCGAAGGTGAGAAAGAAATCGTTCGGGATGTGAATGTCAATGCAGGATAATCAGGGGCAAAAAGAAAAAACCGCCGCCGTCGCGAAAAAGCGCCCCGCCGCGTCCGGGAGTCTGCTTTTCTGGCGCATTGCAGCGAGCGTTCTCCTGCTCGCCGTGATCGCGCTCGGGGCCCAACTGTATCTGTCCAGGGCCGGCATATCCTCCCCCATGGCCGAGACCGAGGCGGAAACGCCCGCGCCGGAGGAAACGGCTTCGTTCACGGCGCTCTGCTATACCCCCGTCGGCGATACGCTGAGCGTATCGGCTCAGCCGGGTGAAACGGTCGTGCTTCCGCAGGGTCCGCAGATCGACGGCTATACCTTCATCGGCTGGGCGGATATCAAGGGGGACCCGGTACGGGATAACGAAGTCACGCTCTACGGTAACGCCGCTTTCAGCGCCATTTACGCCATAGCGTTCCGGGATCAGAGCGGCGAAGCCGCTCATCAGCCTTATATGCCGCTTGACGAAGAGAACCTCTTCCACCCGCACGAGAGTCTCCTCCGCTCCGAGGCGATCGGGATTCTTTACGCGCTCCTGGACACCGACGCGGAAGGATCCGGCACCTTTTCCGACGTTGAGCCTGCGGCCGGGTACTATAAAGCCGCGGCGACCTTGAAGGATCTGGGCGTGATCGGCGGGAGCCGTTTTCATCCCGACGATCCGATCAGCTGCAGCGAGCTCTTTGACATGCTCGCGCACTTTTTCCCTGCCAGCAGCTCTCTTTACGCTTTTGAAAACATTCCCGAGGTGGATCCGCGCTACGGCGCGTTCTGCCTTGCCATGGACCGGGGCTGGATCGAGGATCTCTCCATCCTGCCCGACCGGGATCTGACGCGCGCGGAGGCCGCTCATATCTTCAATCTTCTGTGCGGACGCGCGCCATTGGCGGAGAGCGATACCGCCAAGGTCGGCACGATCCTGGACGTTTCCTTCCGCGATCCTTATTTCTGGGATATTGCGGAGGCTGCCATTCCGCACGAGCCCGCGCAGAGCGATTCCGGCGAGCTTTGGTCTTCGAGCACGGCGCTGGAGCTCCATGAGGAGGGCTTCTTCTTCATCGGCACGGAGCTGCATTGCGCCGACGCCGAGGGCAGCGCGCTGGTGGACGAGTCTTACGGCAACTTCGACTTCGGCCCGGACGGCGCGATCACCACGGGGATGCCGGAGCTGGACGAATATGTCCAGGAAAAGCTGCAGGCGCTCGTGGATCCCGCGACAATGGAACCGGAAAAAATGCTGCGCACCGTATATGACCACGTCACCTATCGCTATTCCTATCTGCGCGCCAACATTTATGAGATGGGCGAGACCGGCTGGGTCAACGACGAGGCCTACCGCATGTTCTCCACCGGAAAGGGCAACTGCTATTCCTATGCCGCCGCTTTCGGCGTTCTGGCCAAGGCGCTCGGATATGACGCGATCTGCTACAGCGGGACGATCGGCGTGGCCCATCAGCCCCACGGCTGGACCGAGATCGAGATCGACGGCATCAACTACATTTTCGATACAAACATCGAATATGAAGAGCATGTGATGGCGCATAAATCGACCTGCATGTTCAAGCTTCCGCCCGAGCGCGTCACGGGATGGTATTACATCAAAGACAACGGATAAGCAAACTGACCCGAAGAAGAATCTTCGGGTCAGTTTTTTCCGACCTTGACGGCCCGCGTCCCGCGGGCGTACAATATGAACAGAAAAGAAAGGGAGGTCCTCCTCATGCCGACATTTGATGATTTTTACTTCCTCTCCAGCACGGGCGTCAATCGGATCCGTGTCAAGACCTGCACGCCGGACGGCGCGGTGCGCGGCGTCGTTCAGATCGCCCACGGTATTGCCGAGCACGTCGAGCGCTATGCGGATTTCATGTCTTTTCTCGCTGAAAACGGCTTTGCCGTCGCGGCGGACGATCACCTCGGTCACGGCGCGTCGATCGAGCGCGAGGAGGACAAGGGCTTCTTCGCCGAGAAGGACGGCTGGTGGCGCGTCGTGGACGATCTCAAAACCGTCCACGATACGATGAAAGAGAAATATCCCGACGTCCCCTATGTTTTCTTCGGCCACAGCATGGGCAGCTTTCTTTGCCGCACCTATCTCATCCGCTACCCGGACGACTGCGACGCCGCCATCATCAGCGGCACCGGCCAGCAGAGCCCGCTGCTCGTCAATTCCGGACTGCTGATCTCCAGGCTGCTGGTGAAGAAATACGGCCCGCGCGGCGACGGAAAGATCCTCAACGACATCGCCTTCGGCTCGTATAACGACAGGATCAAGTTCCGCTACACGGAGTTTGACTGGCTCTCGCGCGACGAGAAAAACGTGCAGAAATATATCGACGATCCTCTCTGCGGCTTCGTGGCCAAGTGCAGCCTCTACCGCGATATGATGGAGGGCATCAAGTTTATCTCAAGCCGGGACAACGCGGCAAAGATGAACAAGACAATCCCCGTGTATTTCATGTCCGGCGCGGCCGACCCCGTAGGCGACTACGGCAAAGGCGTCGACAAGGCTTACCGGATGTTCTGCGACGTCGGTATGAAAGACGTCACGGAGCGTCTCTATCCCGAAGGGCGCCACGAGATGCTCAACGAGATCAACTATCTCGACGTCTACCGCGACATCATGACCTGGCTCAATGAAAAAGTCAAATGACACAGACGCAAAAACTCCCCGGTCGGCCGACCGGGGAGTTTTTCTTGTTTTCAGATATCTCAGAGTTCTTCCGTCTCGGCGGGGACTTCGCCGATGGCCTCGCCCTCGGCGGAAAGCTCATAGACCATGGCGTCCTCGGCGCTCTCCTCTTCCTCGGCTTCCGCAGCCTGCTCCTCGCCGGGAGCGGCGGGGGCGGGAGCGGACAGGGCGCGGATAGACAGGGAGACCTTGTGCTCCTCCTCGTCGATGGCGGTGATCTTCGCCTCGACAACGTCGCCGACGGTCAGGACGTCGCCCGGCTTCTCGATACGGCGGTTGGCGATCTGCGAGATGTGGATCAGGCCGTCCACGCCGGGAACGACCGTGGCAAAAGCGCCGAAGTCCATCAGCTTGACGACCGTGACGGGCGCCACGTCGCCGACGGAATAGCGGTTGGTGAACACGGTCCAGGGATTGGCCTCGGGATCCTTGTAGCCGAGGGAGATCTTGCGCTTCTCCTTGTCGAAGGAGATCACATACACGTCGATCTCGTCGCCGACGGAAACGACCTCGGAGGGCTGGTGGATGCGGTTCCAGCTCAGTTCGGAGACATGGACCATGCCGTCGATGCCGCCGATGTCGACGAACGCGCCGTAGCTGGTGAGAGACTTGACGGTGCCGTGATACTTCTTGCCGACCTCGATCTCGTTCCAGATCGCCTCGGTGGCGGCGCGGCGCTCGGCCTGCGCGACACGGCGGATGGAGCCGACGACGCGCTTGCGGGCCTTGTTGACCTCGGTGAGCTTGAGACGGACGGTCTTCTTCACGAGTTCGCTGAGATCCGCCTCTCTGGGCAGATCGGTCTGAGAGGCGGGAACAAACACGCGGACGCCCTTGTAGCTGACGACAACGCCGCCCTTGTTGGTCTCCGTGACGACGCCCTCGATCACCTCGCCGCTTTCGACGGCCTGCTCGACGGTGTCCCATACCTTGACAGCGTCAAGGCGCTTCTTGGACAGCTGTGCGGTGCCTTCCACGTCATTGACGCGGACGACGATCGCCTCGATCAAATCGCCGACCTTGACGACGTCCTCGATCTTGGTGCCGTCGTCGGTGAACTCGGTCGTGGGGATGAAGCCGGAATACTTTGCACCCAGATCGATGCTGACTTCCGTAGCGGTGATGGCAACGACAACGCCGCTGACCTTGTCCCCGTTATATATAGGTTTTAAAGTCTCCTCCAGCATTTCATCGAAGGACTGTTCCTTCTCAACTGCGGATTCTTCAACTTTGATTTCGTCACTCATTTTGTTTCTTACCTCCTTAATTATCCATGCGGGAGTGGAGGCGCCCGCCGTGATGCCGACAAGCCCGGCATCCCTCAGCCTGCTCAGATCCAGTTCGTCAACCGATTCGATAAACTGGACGTTCGGGCAGACAGAGGAGCAGATTTCGGCGAGATGCAGGCTGTTTGCGCTGTGCCTTCCGCCGATCACCACCATGGCGCCGCATTGCGAGGAGAGAGCTTTTGCCTCCTCCTGCCGCGTGGACGTAGCAAGACATATTGTATCAGATATTTTTAGATTTGTACATCTTTTTTTTAGGATCTCACAACATTCGGTAAAATTACCGCTTGTCTGGGTCGTTTGGACCACAATTGTGATCATTTTGTCATAAAAAGCGGGGTTTTCGTCTATCCAGCAGGCTGTTTCGGCAGGATTTTCCAGCACGACATGCTCGCCGCACCAGCCGCGGATGGCCTCTACTTCCGGGTGCTCGCGCATGCCGATGATGACGACGAAGCGCCCCTCATCAGCCGCCTCGCGCACGATCCGATGGATCATTTTCACCTTGGGGCAGGTCGCATCCGTGATCACGGCTCCGCTTTTCTCAAGCGCCCGATATACCGCGGGCGCCGCGCCGTGAGCGCGGATCATAACGTTCTCGCCCGGCCGGACCTCCTCGGGCGAGCCGATCACGCGCAGACCTTTTCGGCTCAGTTCCCGGACCACGTCCTCGTTGTGGATGATCGGGCCGAGACTGCAGGCGCTCCCCTCTTTTTCCAAAAGCTTTTCCGCCATATCCACACTGCGGCTCACGCCGAAGCAGAAGCCCGCGCTTTTGGCGACGATGATCTCCTTCATCGCGATTCAGCTCCCGATGTCAAGCTTTTCCCGGATCGTCCGGAAGAGCAGCTCGCAGCTCTCCTCCAGGCCGATCTCGCTGGTGTCGAGCAAAACGGCGTCCTCCGCCTGGCGCAGCGGGGCGATCTCACGGTGGCTGTCCTGATAATCGCGATACTCGATATCGCGCAGGACCTCCTCAAAGCTCGTTTCCACGCCCTTGGCGCGCAGCTCCTTGAGCCGACGTTCCGCTCTGGCCTCGGCAGAGGCCGTCAGGTAGATCTTCAGTTCGGCGTCCGGCAGTACGACGGTGCCGATATCGCGCCCGTCCATGAGGACGTTGTTCTCGCGGGCCGTCCTGCACTGCATTTCCAGCAGATAAGCGCGCACGGCGGGAAGCGAGGACACGTCGGAGGCGCAGATCGAGATCTCCGGAGCCCGGATCGCGTCCGAGACGTCTTCTCCGTTGAGATACATCCGCTGCTCCCCCGCGTCGTTGTAGGCCATGCGGATCTCCAGCTCCGGAAGGATCGCGGAAACCGCGTCCTCGTCATGGCAGTCGATCCCGCGCCGGTTGGCGGCAAGACCCACCGTGCGGTAGATCGCGCCAGTGTCCACATACAGAAAGCCGAATTCCTTCGCCGCTCTGCGGGCGAGCGTGCTTTTTCCCGCGCCGGAGGGGCCGTCGATCGCAATGGCATAATAACCGTTCATTTCCGTTCTCCTTTTATGTAAGAGTGTTTTTTATTCTTCCGCGCAGACCGCGCAGCCGGCCGTATGGCCGGTAGCCCAGGCGATCTGCAGGTTGAAGCCGCCGGTGTAGGCGTCCAGATCCAGCACCTCTCCGGCGAAATACAGGCCGGGAACGAGCTTGGAGGCCATCGTGCGCGGGTTTACCTCTTTTGTGGAGACCCCGCCGGCCGTGACGATCGCCTCGTCGATCGGGCGAAAGCCGGCGACCGATACGGGAAAGGCCTTGAAGAGGGCGACCAGACGGCGGCGCTGCTCGCGCGTGATGCTGTTGACTTTCGTGTCCTCGGGGATGCCCGAGAGGCGCAGCAGCACAGGGATCATGCTGTGCGCCGCAAGATCGTCCAGCGCATTTTTAAACGCACGGTTGGCATACTTCTCGAAGTCGCGCAGGATCCGCTCGTCCAGCTTCTTCTCGTCCAAAGCTGGCTTGAGATCGATCTCCAGGCGATATACCGCCTGTCCCATCCGGCGCATATGCGCGCTCGCAGAGAGCACCAGCGGGCCGGACACGCCGAAATGCGTGAAGAGCATTTCTCCGAGCTCACGGAAAATCAGTCGATCGTCCTCATAGGCGCGCAGGACAACGTTTTTCAGCGCAAAGCCCTGCATCTCGGCGCAGCAGGCGTCGCCGCTCTCAAGCGGGACGAGCGAGGGGCGCGTGGGCACGATCGTGTGGCCGAGGGAGCGCGCCATCTCGTAACCGGCTCCGTCGGAGCCCGTGAGCGGATAGGATCGCCCGCCCGTGCAGAGCGCGGCCGCGCGGCACGCGATCAGTCCCTGCTCGTGCTCGACGCCGCAGACGGCGCCGTTTTCGACGAGGATCTTTTTCGCTCTCGTGCGCAGGACCCGCACGCCGAGCGCTTCGAGGCGGCGCACAAGCGCGTCTGCCACATCGTCGGCCTTATCCGAAACGGGAAAAACGCGGTTCCCGCGCTCGACCTTGAGAGGAACGCCGAGCGCGGTAAAGTATTCACGGGTCTGATCCGGGCCGAAACGGCTGAGCGAGCTGTAAAGGAAGCGCCCGTCGCCGGGGATGTTCTGCATCACGGTCCTGACGTCGCACTCGTTCGTGAGATTGCAGCGCCCCTTGCCCGTGATGCGCAGCTTGCGCCCGAGCGTACGGTTGCCGTCGAGAATCACGACGCTCTTCCCGCGCTCGGCGGCGCGGATCGCGCAAAGCATGCCGCTCGGTCCGCCGCCGATGACGACCAGATCGGATCTATCGCTTTTCATCATGCCGCTCCGTTCGTTTCAGGCGCGCAAGCTCACTGCGCGTCAGTCTTCTCCATTTGCCGCTTTTCAGATCACCGAGCTTCAGGCCGCCCTCGCTGATCCGGCACAGGCGCGTCACCCGGAGGCCCGCCTGCTCGCACATCTTCCTCACCTGACGGTTTCGTCCTTCTCCGATCGTGACGAACAGCACGCCGCCCGTCTCCGTCAGACGCTCGATCTCCACGCGGGCGCCGCGCGTCCGGTATCCGTCGATGAGCATTTCTTCCTTGAGTTTCTCCGCCGCGGCAGGGATATCCGCTCCCGCGACCGTCGTACGATAGCATTTTTCCACGCCTCCGCGCGGATGCATCAGCCGGTCGGCAAGCTCGCCGTCGTTCGTCATGATCAGCAGGCCCTCGGAGTCCATGTCCAGACGGCCGACCGGATAGAGGCGAACATTCAGCTCGCTCACCAGATCCGCGACCGTGCGCCGCCCTTTTTCATCGCGGAGGGTCGTGACGTAGCCTTTCGGCTTGTTAAGCATTATGTAAACCTTTTCCTCCGGGGGCGCAAGGGCTTTGCCGTTGACCGTGATCCGGTCGCGCGCCGCGTCGGCCTTGTCGCCGAGCGAAGCCGTTGCGCCGTTGACGCATACTCCCCCGGCGGCGATCAATTCCTCGGCCGCGCGGCGGGACATCATTCCCGAAGCGGATATGATTTTTTGCAGTCTCTCTTCCATGTCTGTTCCGTTTCCTCTCCGCGGCGCGGGACGTCGCGGCAAAAGAGCAGTCTGACTTCTCCGGCCGTCTCTCCGCCGCGCAGGACGACGATCCTTCCCGCGCACTCGCCCGCCCTTACGGGCGCAAAGGTAAAGCGCGGGGTCTCCCGCACGGTCTCCAGTTCTTCTCCGCGCGCGGCAAATACTCTCAGTTCCCGTTCGGGCGCAGCCTCCGCAGCGATCTCGCCGCCGCCCGAAACGGGGATCTCATAGCGCTCCTCCCTGCCGACGACTATCCTGTTCGACCAGTTTTCAAACGCCAGATCGTACAGGCGCATATGATCGTTCCAGTCGTCAGGATCGCTGAGCGTGACACAGGCAAAGCGCGTCCCGTCCCGCTCGCAGCAGCTGACGAGGCAGCGGCCCGCGGCTCCGGTGTACCCGGTCTTTCCGCCGAGACAGCCTTCGCAGCGTCCGAGCAGCTTGTTGTGGTTTACATAACATTTATCGCCCACGCTGAGCGCGCTCATTGCGCACAGGCGGGCAAAACGCTCGGAGCGCATGCACAGAAGCATCAGTCTGGCCAGATCCCTGGCTGTGGAATAATGTCCTTCGGAGTCCAGCCCGTGCGGATTGGCGAAGGAGGTGTCGAAAAGGCCCCAGGCTTGCGCTTTTTCGTTCATCCGCGCGACG
>JAEEGL013240192.1_pt1 | contig 11107 bp, 7 predicted proteins | sample 9134231 | NCBI WGS metagenome assembly JAEEGL01 (sample SAMN16246548, study PRJNA631951) | gut metagenome | biome: gut microbiome; feature: rumen; material: fiber-attached | host: Bos | place: Iran: Karaj | collected 2018-10
CCCTGGTCAGCCTTTGAGCTGAATCCGATGAGGTCTTCAGGATTTTCAATGAACATTACCCAGTTGCCATCGGATCCTACATTGTAGCCATGAGCATACCATGTGGAGTCGATAACTGTGCCTGTGTATGTGATTACAGGAATTGTGTAATCTGCTGCCATAGGATTGAGAATGAATGTGTAAGAATCATTTTCTGTCATTCTTCTCATTGAAGGTGAGTAATCTCTTGTTGTGGATGCGCCCTGGTTCTTGCCCGGGTTGTTGATGTGCATAATGCCTATAACTGCATCCTGGTATGTAAGTGTTGTCTCAACGCCTGCTGCCTTGTAGTAATCTGCTACACCGTTAGCGTCTGCGATGAGTTTAACATTGTAGGACTTGCTCTCTTCGTCATAGGACAGGAGCTGGTAAACTGTGCCGTGTTCGAATGCGGATTCGATTACGTCTGCGTTCTTGAGGCTGTAGTATGCCCAGTCGCCTGCGATCCAGCCGTTGAAGGAGTTAACTCTGAGCTGTGTAAGCTTAGCTGTTGCTGCTGCGTTGTTGTAGAGCCATCCCCAAACAACTACGTAGCCGTCCTGAGATACGCCTGCATAATCTTCAACGATGAAGAGGTCTTCTGCAGGTGCATTGATTGTGATGTATGCGATTCTCTCGTCAACTACTACGTATTCGCAGTTCTGGTTGAAGAGTTCTCTGAGATATCTGCTTGCTACTGCGTACCAGTCAGAGCTCGGGATACGAGCGATCTGTGCAGGATGTGTGAGTGTCATGGTCTCTGTGATTGAGCCCTTGAGCTGAGGATAGTTGTAGCTGAGTTTTTCTTCGCCGATTGTGATCTGGAGAGAACCAGCATTGAATCCTCTTACATATCCGTGGCCTATATAGTTTTCTTCATCAGGATTTGTTGTGATGTTCTTAACTATTGTAAGTTCGCCTGTATAGGGCTTGTATCCGTAAATTACGTACTGACCCTGTACATATGTTCCGTCTTCGTTAGCTGCAGGTGCCTTGTCAGGTGTCCACCAGGAGAATTCCTGAGGAACTTCAAGTGCTGTGCTTACAGCTCCGAGAGGAGTTTCTGAAAGTTCGGTGAATACATAGGAAGGACCGGTTACATCTTTGCCTTCAGCATTGACGTATGCCATTGTGCCTGTTGAGAATACACCGAATCTGTATTCGTCATAAATACCATATTCAGCAAGGCCGTCAGCATCTATGTCGAATATTCTGAGTGTTGCATAAGCGTTGAGGTCAACACTGTCTGCTTCGATTGTTTCAAGATAGTTGATCTTGGAGTTGTCGAATCTGAAGCTTCCGTTTACAACTTCAGGAAGTGCAGCTCTTTCTTCTGCGGTCATCCAACGGATACCGACTTCGTCGCCGTCAACATCGAATACGAGCTGGAAGTAAGAATCGAGGAGCTGGTTGTAGTACCAAAGTACCTGTACGTCTGTGTAGATCTCTAAGCCTTTTACATTCCAAGATGCTCTGGTGAGGTCATCAACGTACCACTTGTTCTGAGCATCCTTGAATTTGCTTTCGTCTGTTGAAGGATTGGAAGAAGATGAGCCTGCGCCCTCTTCGCCGTAATCTTCATCGCACGGGATGTAGATGATGTCTGAACCATCTTTGAACCATGCCATCCAGTATACTGTTCTTTCTGCGCCTTCATTGACGTAGAGGATGTCGCCTGTGTTCCAGTCTACTGCGTAGTAGTTAGGAGCAAGGTTGAAATCGATTTCGCTTGTTCCGTTTGCGAGGATGATTTCGTTGTTAGCGCCTACTGCTGAATATTTTGTAACAATCTTATAATCTGCAAGGAATGCCTGGATCGGATATCCCTTTGTTGTTACATTCAGTCTGCCTTCGTTCACAACAGGATCGAGTTCGAGTGACTTGTATGCAAGTACTCTGGATCCGTCGAAGAGAACGGAGTACAGTGTAGCGTATGCCATTTCGTCGTCATGTTCGCCTTCGAATCCGAAGTCGGATGCGGGAACATAGTTGATGTCAGAGCCGATTGTGCCGTCTGCATTGTATTCAGCAAATCCGACATAACCTGCGGGAACATCAAAGAAGAGTTCGTCTGTAGCAACGATGATTACATTCTGCCATGCGCCGTCGATACCGAAGTTTCTGCCACCGAGGGTGTCAGCTTCTGCTGTTTCAGCGAAGAGCATGTTGTAAATGATCTGAGCTACTACTTCTCTCTTAAGAGTATCTGTGTATGCAACGCCTGTGATACCGTCGGTGAGACCGAGGTTAACAGCACACTCGATATATCCCCAAGGATATGCGAGTCCGTTGTATCCGAGAGCTCTTGCTGCCATGGTCAGTGCGTCCTGATATTTGATACCATCTTCAGGTCCGAACTTGCCATTGCCGTAACCTTCGATAACGCCCTTCTGGTTTACATAGGAGATAACTCCGTAGTAAGACTCAGCTGCGGTACCAGCAAGGTCATTGAATTCGCTGCTGTTCTGTGTGCCGTCTTCCCAAGCTGTGTCTTCAACCCAACCTGTGAGTACACGACCGATGAACAGAGCCATTTCGTAACGTTTGATGTTGTCGTAAACACCAAGTTTTCCGTCGCCTTTACCATGCATGATATTGTAGGAAACGAGCAGTTTAACCGCATCATAATATGCGCTTGCTGTTTCGTCATCTGTAGGTGCTGTTGCTGTGACCGCTGCATCGTCTGCAAAGATCATGGCAGCACAGGATATCACCATGACTAAGGCAAGAATCAGAGAAAGAAATTTTCTCATGTCCGTCTATTCTCCTTATCTAGAATATATATATACCAAAACCGTTGCCGGCTTTCGTATCAAGTTTAATGGCTCCCGCCAATGGACATGCCGTCTTCAGCGAAAGCAGAAATCCGTCCGAATTTCCCGAACAAGAGGCCGTGCGTTCATATAATACACTGTCCCAAAAAGCGCAGATGAAGACTTAGTGTTGATTATGAACAAAATTCGGTTATACCTACTCTGAACGGCCTTGAAAATACGACTAGTCAAGGCCATGAACGCCGGCCGTCCTGAACAGTGAACAAAATTATACAGTACCTTCAGATACTTTTTTACTCATATTCATTTTTAACATGATCAAGCATTTCTGCATAAACGTCATGATCCAAGTGAATATTTAAATATGGATTATCAATATATTGAGTCACGGCATGACCCAGTACACGGAACTGCCTCATGCTGACTCCGTAATACTTCTTAAACAATTTCTGTACATATCTGCCGTCATTTAATCCTACGTCTCTGCAAATATCAGACAAACTCTTATTGCATTTTATTATCAAGTCCCCTATATACCGGACACGAAGTGTATTCAGATATTGCACTACTGTGATTCCGGTTTCCCTTTTGAACAAACTTGAAAGATAAACCTTGGAAATATTTAATTCATCTGCAACATCGCCTAGTGATATTCCTTCCCGGAAGCGGGCATTTATATATCTTTTGGCTTTGATAACGTAATACGTGCTTGTTTTGTTCTTGGTTTCCTTTCCCATTATCATTTTCAGGAATTTACTATTTAGGGCTGATATCAGTTCCTGCCACTCCGCAACAGCTATTATTTGCTCTGATGCACTATCAGTTTTCGCATAGTGACTAATAATAGACTTGTATTTGGCTTGATATATTATAACTTCTTCTTCCGAAAGCGTAGTAACCTGTGGAATAAACAGTGTTTTATTGTCAATATTTTCGATTATGCTGGGCATTTCGGAATCCGGTACGTAAAATCGTTCAAAACACATCCCCGTTACCATAACTGCCACAGTGGAGTTTACACATTCTTTTTCCTCCTTGTGAGGAAATGACAGTTCATAGCGTTGATCAGGCATAAAAAGACCTATTGAATTCTTTTTGATAGTGTAAGTTCCGGTTTCCGTTTTCACTTGAATGAAATGCTTTTCCCAAAACGATAATTCTATCATGTCTGCACGATGATCGATAACATTTCTATTATCTTCAGAATACATTTTGCAGTCAGAAATAGCGAAACATATTTTGGGCAGAGAATCAAATCTGATTTTATAGAAAGTCATAGCATCTATCTTTTGTTCATTAGAGACTGCCAAATTTGCGACAGACCCTGTACCAAAACCTTTGCCAGTAATATATACAAATACTTCACTTCTATATTTAATTATAGATGCTCAAACCGTGAATGTAAACGTCCTATTTTATACTGTGCGGTGCTATATTAATGATATAAATATTCTGGTTTTTTAGCGAATTCATAGTTTCGTGAACATATTTTTTATTGTTCCAAGACTACATCACGCATTTAGAGAACAAAAAGGTGGAAGATAGTGAACAAAATCATACAGTACCTTCAGGTACTCGGACTTAAACCAATCGGCAAATTTTATGTTGTTGATTTATTTCTTTTTACTGTTCATGGAATTCAAAAAAGCATAAGGTCCAAGTTTATTTTCTATTTCATATTGATTTTTCTGTCTCATTGATTCGTATATCGCAGGCGGAATATCCGGATTTCCCTTTGAAAAAACAGGTATCAGCATGTCTCCGGCAGCTTCCGGGTCTGTGCACGAAGTATCGTTTCTCCACTCTTCCCTCTCATTCGGATTACGGAGATTAGGTATTCTTACGGGGACACCGCCGCTTAAAACGGAACGATATGCAAACATTCCCGGAAGAAACATGTCAAGCGCTTCATACACATCAATTATATCGGCATCTTCATCGCCGTTCAGCGCTTTCGCAAAATGATACATGCACAGGGCATCTCCGCCTCCGTGCCCGCACCCATCAAGTCCCGGTATGTTGTCGTACTTAACATCGTAGCATGAGAGCTTTCCGGTAGAATATCCGCCAGGGTATTCATCGCAGTTCAGATATATTTTACCGGTGGCTCCGCAGTTTGCATCCTCACGGGCCGTCTCCATTCTTCCCTTGTCGCCGTAAACCGTGTACCATACTGAATCTCTGTACAGTCCGCCGTGAATGCTTTTTGCGATTCCGTCGTTTTCAAACGTCACCATCTCAATGCCGAACTCGCCTGCCTTCGCACCGGTGCGGAGATTTCTTGCGTTTTTCGCACCCTCAAAACCGACAACCGATACGGGTCTGAGACCGGTTATGTGTATTATCGGACCCAGGGAGTGTGTACAGTAAAATGTGGCATACATATTGTTCCGCCAATGGTTCGGATCTCCATATGTCAAACTTGGCCACCAGCTCTCCAGATTGTGAATGTATTCTCCTTCACCGTACTCAAATTCGCCGATGCGCCCTTCGCGGTACAGCTTTTTCATTTCAAATGTACCGAGCATGTAGCAATAATTTTCGGCGTATGCATATATCTTTTTGGTTTTTTCAACGGCTTCTATGAGCTCGACCGCTTCTTTCATGTTCTGACAGGGAAGCACTTCGGAAAGGACATGCTTTCCGGCATACATGGCCTTAATTGCAAAAGGCGCATGCTGATTTGCATAGTTTGCAAGGATCACAGCATCCATGTCATGAGCAATAAAGCTGTCAAAATCTTCATAATATGATATATCGTTTCCGAGCTTTTCCCTGACTGTCTCAAGCAACTCTTTATTGCAGTCACAGACAGCCACAAGCTCCATCATATCCGTATTAATACAAAAACTCATTGCAGCGGCGCCTCTCATGGCACCGACTACGCCCAAACGTGCTTTCTTCATCTTACGTACCTTACATATTTTAGGGATAATGCTCCGATATTTATCATATTACAGATAACAGTCCTTAACAATGCAAAAAATCCATCATTCGATGGATTTTTGGGCATTTTCCTTAAAAATATTCTTTTTATTCGCTTTTTTATATTACTTTTATTACTATAATGTTACACTTTTATATTTTGCCTTCTTTTTTCCCGATTATATATTCACGCGGGGATACACCGTGATGTTTTTTGAACACTCTTGAAAAATAGTACTGATCACTGTATCCGCATTTAGCCGCTATGTTCTTTACCGAAGTCATTTTATCGTCTATTAGCACACAGGCCTCGTGAATCCTTACGGAATTAAGATATTCGTTGATTCCGACTTTGAAGTGTTTTTTAAATACGGAAGAAATATATTTGCGGTTGTAATGCAGGTGTTCGCATATGGCATCAAGCGACAGATCCGGGTCGGCAAAGTTTTCATCTATATATTTCTTTATTCTCTGGGATATATTGCTACCCTTTGTGTCTTCTTTATCGGAATCATCATTGCACAGGAAGGACAGCGTATAAAGCAGAACGCTTTCGGAGATAAGGTCTAAGCTTCCCTTCGTAGCATGTAAGATTGCTTCCTTCCAAAATGGGATCAGGCCTGAAAATCCGGAATAAACCGGGGAAGACACCGAAACTTTTATCTTTTCCATGATCTGATTTGCTCGAATTCCGAGGTAGCTGACGTATATACACTGCAGTCTTTCATCTTCATTTTCCGGGTTTTCGGAACGGATAGAGTGACTGACGCTAGGAAATACGAAAAAGATATCGCCCTCTTTCAGCGAATGCTCTTTCTCATGGATCGTGTATACTCCCTTTCCGGATACGACTATGCACAATTTATAGAAGGAAACCATCTGAACCGGCGGAAGAGCATCAAAATTCTGCTCGTAAACAAAATACAGGGTGTGTATCGTTTCATCGTGATGATCATATGGGACAAATTTGCAAATGTTGTCTGTCATAAAGCAACAGCCTCCACAGATTATTTCTCATCCGAATTCATGATAAATATTACCAAGCACTTTGTCAATAGTTTTTGAAACATTTTTTGCCTCAAACACAACTTTTTTCCATTAAATGATGGAAATAATCCGCAACAACCGGTTGCGCAGTCATTGGTTTACAATAGCGAAAAAGGCTGTGAAAACGAATTCTGATCTGCTCCCCGCCAAATATCCTATTACAAGTTTGACCTTTATTTCTGCTGCTGACTTTTTCCTTTTAGACATAAATATGCTCCCCCTATGTTCTACAGTGTTTTTGTATTTCACTGTCTCTCATAGAGGGAGCATATCACCTAGATTATTCTGAAATTCGGCGGCCTCGCCCCCAGGGTTCGTTATTTCAAGTAGAAATCGTTCCTGATTTTTTCCAGATCCCTGTACATATCCTCTCTCTTTAAAGGATCCCTGAGAACAGCTGACGGGTGATAGACCGCAGTCAGAGTGTACGCGCCGCGAACCGTATAATTTCCGTGTTCCTTTGTTATTCTGAATTCGGGATCTATTATCTTTATTGCAGCTATCCGGCCGAGACAGACAATGACTTTTGGCTTTATCAGTTTCAGCTGCTCTCTCAGATATCCGATGCATGCATCGCATTCGTCAGCTTCCGGATCTCTGTTGTGAGGAGGTCTGCACTTTACGATATTTGCTATATATACTTTTTCACTGTCGATGCCAAGAGCGGTAAAATACTTTTCGAGAAGCTGTCCGGCAGCGCCGACGAACGGAAGGCCGGAATTATCTTCCGCTTCCCCGGGCCCCTCGCCGACAAACATTATGTCCGCATTTCTGTCTCCACGGCCTATTACAACATTTTTTCTTGTGCCATGGAGTCTGCATGCGGTGCAGCCCTTACACTTTTTTTCAAGTTCTTCCCAATCCATTTCCACTCTCCTCACAAAGATGAAAGTCTGCATTTTTCTCTTTCTTCATGCGAGAAAAATGCTAATTTATTGACTGTGAATTGCTCTGATGATATAATTCATCCGGAATGATTATATTTCAGAGGAGCGTACGAGTCAATATGAAAAAAAACAAAATCGTAGTTGCGGGAAATATCGTTGTAGACAATCTTTATCCGATAGCCGGGTACCCAGAGAGAGGCCACCTCACAACCATTACTGACGGCATTGGGCAGTCAGTCGGAGGCGCCGTATGCAATGTGGGAATAGACCTCAAAAAACTCATGCCCGATACTGAGGTATACGCGCTCGGACTTGTCGGAAATGACGAGAGCGGAGACTATGCGGTAAACACGATGAATGATGCAGGCATTAACACATCATTGGTTTACAGAAACGGGTCGACATCGTTCACCGCGGTCATGAGCGACATAAACACCAAAGAGAGAACTTTCTTCCAGTACCGCGGCGCTAATGCCAAATTCTCGGAAGATTCGTTTGACTGGAAAGACATTGACTGTGACATTCTTCACATAGGATATATCCTTCTTCTGGATTCACTGGACGAGGAAGATCCGGAATACGGGACCAAAATGGCGAGACTTCTTGCGCATGCCAAAGAAAAAGGCATAAAGACTTCAATGGATGTGGTCAGTGAAAACAGCGACCGTTTCAAAAAACTTGTTTCTCCTGCCCTGAAATATACCGATTACTGTATCATCAACGAGATAGAAGCCGGTCAGACAACAGGCGTTGAGCTCAGAGCTGAAGACGGCACGCTCATATATTCGAATATAAGGAAGGCGCTTAAAGCTCTCATCGACCTCGGAGTCTCCACATGGGCTATCATCCATTGCCCTGAAGGCGGATTCGGCCTTGACACTCACGGACACTTCTCTTCCTACGGGCAGATAAAAAATCCGAAAGACTTCATCAAGGGCAAGGTCGGTGCAGGCGACGCTTTCTGTGCGGGAGTGCTTGCTGCGGCTCATATAGGAGAATCTCTTGATTTTGCTCTCAAGCTCGGCAACGCCGCAGCCACCGCTTCTCTTGCATCCCCTGGAGCAACGGAAGCAATGATGACAATAAAAGAGTGCCTTGATCTGGCCGACGGTTTCGGAGTAAAAGAACTCCCGGAAATATAATATATATTAAGAAGGAAGCAAAATGAAAAAAGCTGTAATAATCGGAGCGGGCAATATAGGCAGAGGCTTTATAGGACAGATCATGTATGAAGCAGGATATGAAATATGCTACATTGATGTTGTCGAAACTGTCGTAAACGCCTTAAACGAAAGACATGAATATCCTCTCGAAATCGTGTCTTCCGGAAATTCCAAAAGAATGATGATCGGAAACGTAAGAGCAGTCAACGGGAATGATCACGAAGCCGCAGCGCGCGAAATAGCCGGCTGTGACATATGCGTAACATGCGTGGGCGCAAAGGCGATAAAATTCGTGATGCCGTATTTCATAAAAGGAGTCAAGATCAGACATGCAGAATCAGGCAGGCCAATAAATCTCCTGATATGCGAGAATCTGATGGATGCAGACAAATACATCCACTCCATAATAGAACCCGAGCTGACCGAAGAAGAGCTTTCGTCAGTCGGACTGGTTGAAACGTCTGTCGGAAGAATGGTTCCTGTTCCCGACAAAGACCTTCTTGCCAAAGATCCTCTTATCGTAAGAGCGGAAGCATACTCGGTACTTCCCTGTGACAAGGCAGCATTCAAGGAAGAAGTTAACGATATCCCGAGTCTCATTCCGATAGAGCCTTTCAGATTTGTAATAGAGCGCAAACTGTATATTCACAACATGGGACATGCCGTATGCGCTTATCTCGGCAAATACATGGGATATAAATACATTTATGAAGCCATAGCAAATCCATATATAAGGCTGATCGTCAGAGAGGCCATGACATCATCTGCAGTTGCGCTGTCAAAAAAATACGACAAACCCCTTCCCGACATCCTTCTGCATACCGAAGACCTCATAAGAAGATTCGGCAATTCCTCGCTCGGAGACACTTGTGAAAGAGTAGGAAACGATGTCCCCAGAAAGCTTGCGAGAGAGGACAGACTTACAGGTGCTGCAATGGAAGTATTGTCTTCAGGCGGACATCCGGTATTCATATCGGTCGGAGCCGCTGCGGCCCTTTACGATTATAATCCCGATGCCGAGGATCCGAAAGAGGAGTTTGAAAAACTCTGCGGCACGGACGAAAAAGAATATATCGATACGGCACTTCTGTTTTTTGATATGTTCAAAAAACGCATTTCGCCAAGTGAGATAATAAAGGAATCAGACAGGATTCTCTCGGAAAAATATCCGAGAGTCATATAAGCAAGAGCACAGACAAGGGAGCCCCCCAAAAAACAAGGCTCCCTTATTGTATTGAACAAATGATTGTTGTGTTGTATAATTAATCCTCGGAAAAATTAAGCAGGAGGGATGCTGCCGTGAAATCGAATATTGCAAAAACAGTTTCTGCGCTGACAGTATTTCTGTTGCTTGTTTTAATGTCTGTGGCATGCTTTTCGGCAATGAATCCGGCCATACCGGACTGGACGACAGGTTACCTCGAATATTGGGCTGAACTCGGCATCATAAACGGGTATGGCGACGGAGAGCTCAGACCGGAAAGAAATATTAACAGAGCTGAAGTAGCTGCTTCCGTATCGAGCATAATGGATCTCGAATATTATGGAACACACACGTATTACGATGTTCCGGTCGGACACTGGGCACATGATTCCATAGAAGCCGCAACTGCTTATGGTGCTTTTAACGGTCTTGAAGGTTTTTTCAGGCCCTCATCAAGTATCACGAAAGAAGAACTATTTTCTGTTCTATACAGAATCACAAGATGCAAGTGCGATAATCCATCGGAAATACTCGGCACAATAACCGACTCTGATGAAATCTCCCCGTGGGCAGAGGAAGCGGTTGCCGCGATGATCGAAAACGGGATCGCAACCGCAGGACGGAATGGAAAAATAGATCCCGGCCGTATGGTAACAAGAGGGGAATTCGCAGTCTATCTGTACAGAATCGAAAAATCAGATCTGTGGAATGATCTGAAACGCGTCCGCAACCTGACTGCGGTAGTCGGAGGCACACAGATCAGGGCTCAGCTTGTCGACGGCGAAGCTTATCTGTTTTTACCCTCATTCACCGACCTTGGAGATTTGCATGTCTGTTATTCAGATGACGGAATGACATCCGCGGAAACTCTCGGAGCTTTCGTTTTTCCCTACGACGGCATTCTTAACCGCAATATTCTTTACTCCATTAATGTAATCTCCATATGCAGGCAGAATGATGACGGAATATATCAGCTGAAGCTTAATGCGGAAAGCGAATCCGAGGCTGCGTCTTTCGTCATAAACATAATGAAGTCTTCAAATCTTCCCGCGGTCTTTCTTTCATCCGATGAAGGATCCGGCGGACGTC
>JAEEGL014666283.1_pt1 | contig 11107 bp, 6 predicted proteins | sample 9134231 | NCBI WGS metagenome assembly JAEEGL01 (sample SAMN16246548, study PRJNA631951) | gut metagenome | biome: gut microbiome; feature: rumen; material: fiber-attached | host: Bos | place: Iran: Karaj | collected 2018-10
AAAAATGATTTAAAAAAAATTAACTTCTTCATTTAAAACTATAAATTTTTTGAAGTATTAAAATAAAGAAAAGAAAAATTGAACAATAATTTTTTTAGTTATTAATATTATTTTAAAATTATATGCTTTCTTTAAAAAAACTTTTTTTCTATTCTCATAAATAATGAATTTTAATTTTATAAAGTATTTTCAAATAAAATATATATTTTAAAATAAATGCAATATATCATTAAATAGGCATTTATTAATATTTTATTTAAATTTGATTCTATATTACTTAAAAAGATGAGAAAATGAAAATTTATAATATTTTTATTGAATAAAAATATTTATATATAAAAAAATTTTTTAATAATATTTTTTATTTTTCTGTTATAACTGACATATTACATTTAATTGTATTTTTAAAATCCTTTATATCAATTTTTATGATAAATGTATTTCTAAAATAACAAAAAAATATTTCTAACACATAACATAAAAAAAAAATCAAAAAAAAATAAAATTTCCAAATTATAAAAATATATTATTATCTATAAATTATTCCCAATAATATTAATATTAACAATAATAAAATATTAAATTTGCTTTTTAAAAATAAAACAAAACTACTCGAATTATAAAAAAATAAAAAAAAAAAATAAAAAAAAAATAAATAAAATAATATCTTCAAAAAAAACAAAAAATTTCTAAAAATTAATATTAATCATATAAAATCATAAATATATTTTAAAAAAGATATAAAAAAAAAAATGAAATCCCTAACTATAAAACTCCTCCTCCTTTTATGTATTTTTTCACTAACCTACCAACAACTATTACCAAAAACAAGAGAATTACAAGAAGAAGAAGAAGAAGAAGATGAATATGAAGAAGACGAAGATGAATACACCTACATACAAACATATCAAAGGCGTTCAATAAGAATAGGAAAGCAATCATCAGTCTATAAAATATTTTTATATCATGTAAAACCAATAAAAGGAAAAAAAGGAGAATTAATAATAGATTTAGCAACAAATGTATATGAAAATATTCATTTATATATATATACACAAGAAGAAGATATATATTTTAATCCAAGAACAAATGAATTTGAAGATGCTGCCTATGATACTAATATTTATTCATTAAATCAAATTATAGTTTCAGAAGATTTCTTAGAAGAAGAAATTGATTTATATATAGTTTTCCATGCACCTGATGCTCAAAGATGGAGAACTTATGTTACAATTAATTTAGAAAATGAACTTTATGAAGTTTATGATATTTTCAGATATACATATTATAATCAAAAAGAAAAAGAATATTATTTTTATATTAATCCATCAGAAGAATCAAGATATATGTATGTACAATTTCAATCATTGACAAATGATCCTAATTGTACTATGAAAATTGCTACTGATGAAGATTTTGAAAATGTTGTTGAAACACTTAAATTAAATGAAAAAGAATTTAAAGAATTTGTTAGAATAAAAGCAGAAACTGAATATTATGTTTCTTTAACTTTGGGAAGAGAAAGTAAAGCTTCACATGATTTTAATTATGATATTTCATTTTATTTATCTAAATATAATAAACCAGTTGTTACTTCATTTTATGAAACTTTTTCAAATGAATTCCCAATTATTGTTTCACAAAGTGTTTACTTTTTCGTTGATGTTTCTGAATTAAATAATGATAATATTATTATAAGAGGTATTGAATTAGGAGAAAAAATAAAAAAATATTCATATTCATTTTATAATAAAAATTCTCCTGATGAGGCAGCAGAAAAATTTAGTGATAGTGATTTTGATCCATTAAAAGATAATCAATATACAACTTCTGGTGTTGATGTTTATATGAAAATACCAAAAGATTCTGGAAAAATTTTAGCTTTAAAAGTCGAATTTAATGCACTTGCTGCTTCACCTTGGGATACTATTGATAGATTTTATTATATTAAATTATTACCTGATCCTATTACTTATGGTAATGTTAATTTAGATAAAGAAACTTTATTATATATTTCTCCTAATGATTTTATTGATGGTAATGTTTTAATTATTTCTACTAGTTCTATGTATGCAATTTCTATTATTGATTTTGAAAAAGATTCTTCTGATGAGAGTATTTTAAATTATTTAAATTATTATAAAGATCAATTTTATATTTTTACTAAAGATACATTACCAAATCAAATTTTATTAGTTATAAATGAAGAACAAACTTATTGTGAATTTAGATATAGATTTTTTAATGATATTGAAATATTATCAAGTAATTTTGATTCATATGGAAGATTATTTTCATTAACAAATTGTGATAAAACATACTTTTTATTTTCAAATGCATATATTGAAGAAGGTGATGATAGAAATACATATATGTATTATAGAAGAGTATATGGTGATGCTCAAGTATATTTTGGTAGAATTTATGAATATTCAAATGATATTGATTCATTCTTTTCTCAAAAATATGTTTATGATGGTTTAACTATATTTAATGCTAATACTGATTTCTTTGTTAAATTAACTTGTTCTGTTCCTTCAGAAATACATTTAATTTATTTTGATTCTACTGATTCATTCACTGCAGAAGGAGGAAAATTTTATCCTTTTTATTTAGATTCTAAAAAAGCACCATATGAAGAAAGAAGTTTACAAATTGTATCAAGAAATTTAAGATTTGAAATAGAATTAATAAAAGATCCAACACAATATGTACAAAGTTTTGAATTAACATTTATGCAAAAAGATTATCAATTTAATTTATTGAATCCTAAAAATTATTTTACTCAGAAATTAACAGAAGATGAAACATTAGAATTTTATAATATTAAAGGTAAAAGTTTAGTATTTTTCAAAGTTGATTTAGATGAAGATGATTATGAAGAATATAAAGAAAGTACAACAATAAAAAAAATACCAGATAATAAAGTTTTAGTATTTCCATATTCAGAAAGATTTAATATTCAAACTTTTAAATTTCAAAATCCAAGTGATAGAGCTGCATTAATATGTTTATATAATGATTATTCAAGAATTTATATTCATCCAAGAGAAGGTTCTTGTTTTTATTTAAGTGATGGTAGAACAAAAGAAATTGTCTTTCAATTTGGTAATTTATTTAGAAGTTATAGTACTATTGGTGAAGAGAAATTTTATACTGTTATTTTTGTTGATGAAGATATTACTATTGATTATAAAGTTGAAGAAGGAGAAGATCCAGGTTATGATGATGAAGAAGAAGAAGGAGAATATGAAGATCCTGAAGAATATCCTGATCCTTTTGCTGATGATAAAAAGACTTCTTTGAATATTTTGATTTTTTCATTTTTGATTATTGTTTGTTTTGGTATTGTTTTAATTATTAGAATTACTAAATTTCAAGATATTAATTCTGAAATGGCTAGATATTCACTTGATAGTGGGAATATTAATTAAAAATTTTTTTGAGGTTTAAATATTTAAATTACATTTTAGATTTTCTGGGATTAAAAAAAATATGATATTAGTATTTATTTAACGTATTATTTAATATTGTTTTAAAAGGAGAAAATATTTTTTAAAAAATATAAAATTAGAATTTTGTTTATTTATATTATTATTATTTTTTTTTATTAGGTTTTTTTTTGTTGAAATTGATATAAATAAAAAATAATAATTATAATAAATTTTATATAAAGAAAATAATAGAATAATAAGATAAAAAAATATTTAAATTTATTTAAAATTCTCTTTTAAATCAATTTTTTAATATTACAAATAATAAAAATTATTTATTCCTAAATAATATTATTCTATTATAATATTAATCATCATTTGAAATAATAATAAATTATCAAAAAATATTATTGAATTATTTAATTTATTTATTATCATTTGTTAATTTTTTTTCAACTTCTTCAGCTTTTTTAATAATATTTTCATCTTTTTTAATTTTAGATTTATCTTCTTGTTCATCTTGTCTTTTTTTTTTAGCTCTTTCTAATCTTTTTTTTAAACGTTCTTCTCTTTGTTTTTTTTCTTCTTCAGTATATTGTGTATTAACTTTTTTAAATTGAGTTTCAATTTTAATAGGACCTGAAGTTTTTTTTTCATTAGAATCAATTTGATTTAATATATTATTAATTTTATTTTCAATACCTTGTGATAAAGGTAAAGTATTTGTTTTTGGTTTTTCAATTTTATCTTCTTCTTTTTGAAATATTGGATTATTTGAATCATCATCATCTTTTTGTTCTTCTTTTTTTTCTTCAATTTTTATATTTTCTGTTTTTTTTTTATTATCTTCTTTTAATTTATTTTCTATTTCTTCTTCTTTTAATGTTGGTTGATTTACAAGTAAATTTTTTAATTTTAAATCTTCTGTTATTATATCATCTTCTTCGTTTTCGTTATCTTTATTTCTTTTTTCTATATTTTCATTTAAATTTGTTGTTGATTCATCTTTTTTTTCTATGTTTTCTTCTATGTTTTCATTTTTTGAATTACTTAATGTTATATTATTAAATTCTATTTTCCTTTTGATAGGATCTTCTACATTTGTTTTTACATTTTGTATTTCTAAATCTTGAGATGTCTCATCTTTTTTAAAAAAAAATTTACAACAAAATATACTGCCCATTAAAAAAGTTTATATTTATCAATTTATAAATAATTAAACTTTTTTAAAAATATATATATTTTATAATATTTTTGAAATTGGATTTAAAATTCTGAGCACTTATATAAAAATTGAAAGTAAAAAATTTTTGATAAAAAAAGTAAAATTATATAACAAAAAAAAATATTATAATATATTGTAAAATAATATTTTAATTTTATTTTCAATTTCCTCATTTTATAATAATTTATACTAATTACCAATTCAAAATATTTTTTAAAAAATAATTATTAATCATAATATAAAAATGAAAAAATTAATTATTTAATACACATTTAAACTATATTAAACATTTATTAATAAAAACCAATAAAAAAAAAAAATAATTTAATCCTCAAAATAACAAAAAAAAAAAAAAAAAAAATTTTTTAAAAAACAAAACAAGCATCATCACTATTATCATTTTTCTTATTCCCTTCATTATTATTCTCCTGACTAATCTCATTTCTCTTATCATCATTCCCAACAGTATGAACTCTATTCAAATTAGCATTATTCTTTAAATTATTATCAATTCCAAACCCACTAATTTCATTACAACTAGTTTTCAATATTTTCCCATTAAAATTATCATCATTATTTTCTTTATCTTCATCAATATTAAAATTTCTTTTATTAACATTTTTCTCATTTAAATACTTACAATATAAACTATTAGAAATTTCAGGTTTATCCTTCATCCAATCAAACCAAAAATCAATAATATAATTTTCTTTTTCTAAAACTTTCAAAAACAAACCTTTTAAATAATTATAATCAGGATCATCTTCAAATCCTAAATTTCTAGTATAATTAACATAATCTCTAAATTCATTAGGAAATCCTTCACATAAACTCTCAGCACTAGTATTTTTTTTTTTAATATAAATTTTCTTATATCTATCTTCACCTTTATTAACTTGTAATCCTTGCCAAGGTAAACTACCTTTTAAAAAATACATTAAAACATAACCAATTGCTTCTAAATCATCTCTTCTACTTTGTTCACAACCTTTTAAAGCATTTATAGAAGCATAACGAGCAGTACCAGTTAATTTTTTATTTGAAGTAAATTTAATATGTTGTCTTGTTCTTATTGAACGATATTTTTTTGATAAACCAAAATCTAATATGTAAACTATATAATTTTTCTTATCTAATCCCATTACAAAATTATCTGGTTTTATATCTCTATGAATAATAAATTTACTATGTATAAATTCTATTCTTTCTAACATTTGAATAGCTAACATTGATACTGTTTTAATTGAAAATTTTTTTTTTTGTTCTTGAAATATATCTTCAAGTGATTTTCCTAATAATTCCATTACTAAAATATTATATTGTCCTGAATAACCATAACTTTTAGCAATGGGAATACCAACTAAATATTAAATTATATTATTTTATGTTATTTTATTTTTTCTTACATCCTTTTAAATAACAAATTATAAGAGCTTCTGATTCAAGGAGATTTTGATCTGATTCTTTTAATTCCTATTTTATTATTTTATAATTTTTTTTTTGTAATAAATATTTTTTTTTTTACCATTTTTAATGCAAATTTTTCATTTGTGTTTATATTTATTGCAGAATATATTTTTCCAAAGGAACCTTCTCCTAATTTTTTTATTACTTTATATTTATTGAAAAATGTTCTTTTTGTTATACTTTCTTCATCATTACTATGATGCTGATGATGATGAACCTCCATGTAAAAATTAAAATTTTATATTTATTATTTTTTAAAAAATAAATAAAAAAGATTTTGATAATTTTTAGAAATTATTAAATTTTTTAATGAATAATAAAATATCAAACAAAAAAAAATAAATCAAAACTGATAATATAAATAATTCATATAAATAGTTTTTATTAATTAATAAATTATAAAAAAATGATTTTCATCAACAGTGCAATAAGACAAATGGGAGAAAATCCTTTAATTATAAAATATAAATCAAAACAATTTTTCAAAGGATCAGATTTAGGAAAAGAGGATTTTGATAGATTTTTTACTATATTTGCTGAAAGTGGAAATATCCCAAGATTTAATGTTCAATCTAAAAATAATATGATACTTGCAATATGCTATTTTGATATAGATTATAATCAAAATGCTTTAAATTATTATAATTTAAATTTTAAAGAAGATATTTATGAAAAAGTTAAAGGAGGAGAACAAAAAGTTATTTTGTATTATCTTTTTAACTTAATTGAATTTGAAATTAAAAAAAGATCAAGATCAACACAAGAACTAAAATTATTTTATAATACTTTAAATAAATTATCATCAATTCAAAAGACAATTGAAGAATATTTACTTATGAGTTATTATTTAGGAGTTATTAAATATTTATTAAAAGAATATGAGGGTGCATTAATGTCAACAATGAATATTACAGTAGATATTGAAGAACAAATTCAAAAACATCAATTAAATTCAAGTGATTTAATTAAATATATTGAAATAAGAAATATTTTATTAAGAATTAAATCATATGAAGGATTAAATCAAAAAGAAAATAAAACTGAAATAATTTCTAATATTGAATCACTTTTTGAATTATGTAAAGGAGAAAAAGAAGATTTTGCAATTACTTTAGGTATTCAATTAAATGAATATCAAAATTCTGTATTTGAATGTAAAAATTGTATTAAAACTTTATTAGAATTAAATAATATTTTACATAAAGAAATGCTTTATGGAAGAAGTCATACTAATATTATTAATGAATTTATTTATATTTCTGCTTTATTAGGTTATTATTATTCATTAATTGAAGATTTTGAACAAGTTAAAAGATTTAGTAATAAAATTGATAAAAATATTGCATTTTTAAGAGAATTTCATCAAACTGATCCTAAAAATTCAACCAAGGATTTACCAGAATTTGAATTTATTAATATTTTATTGAAAGGTTTGAGTAAATCATTAAATAATAATATTTTATCAGATGGACAAAATGAACATTTAGTAAATTATCAAAGAATATTAGGTGATAATATTAAAAGTAAGGATGATATAATATTAAATCTTTATATTTTAACTAATGGAAATGATAAAAATATAAGTGATTTATATAAAACAAAAGATAATTATTATTTTTCATTGATTTCAAAAAATAAAATGTTAGAATTTAATAATATTTTAAATTGTTATTTATTTTTATATAATCATTTATCCCTTTTAACTAAAAAAGCTTTAAATTCAAAATCTAAAAATGATAATGAGGAAATTAAAAATTATTCAAAAATAATTATAGATTATACTAATTCTTCAATATCAACTAATGTTAATTTAAGAAATATTTTCCAATTAGAGTATTTTAAAGATATTTATAATAGAATTTATTTTTCTTATATATGTTCATTTTATTATTTAGGAGATTATAGTGGGACAATAAGAGAATTTAATAATTATAATGATTTAATTAAAATTCAATTTGAATTAAACACTAATCATAAAAGTTATGTTGATATTTTGAAAATAAAAGGAGATTGTTATTTTAAATCAAAACAATATTTTGATGCTATTCAGATTTATAAATCAATTATTCCTCTTCATAATGATAATGGTTTAATTAAATTTAATCTTGGTCTTTGTTATATTTTCAATAATGATAAAAAAAATGCAATTGATCAATTGACTAATGCATTAAATTATTTCACTGAAAGAAAAGTTAATAAGAAAATTTCTACAATAAAATCAATTTTAAAGTCAATAAATTAAGATTTAAAAAAAAATAATTTTAAAATTAAATTTAAATATTTACAAAAACTTAAAATCCTAAACAACATTTAAAAAAAAATTAAAAATATTTAAAAGGAAATATTAATAAATTAATCTTAAATTAAAAAAAAATATATATTAAAAACAATGAAGAAACAATTTATAGAAAGAAAATGGAATGAAAATATAATAGGAGAATTAGATGAAGAAGGTTTTTTTATAACACCAAATGGATCTTTTTGGGATCCTGATTATGTATATTTTAATAGAGATGGATATGATAAACATGGAGGATATTATGATGAAAATTTAAATTATATTCCTGGAGAAGGCTGGGATGAAATTAATAAATGTTATTTTGATGATGATTATTATAATGATTATGATGATTATTATGATAAAAAAAAATATAAAGATTTTAATAATTATAATGATTTTGGTGATTATAATGAACAATATGAATATGAAAATTATAATGATGATATTTTAGAAGGTAAAGGAAAAAAGTTTAATAATCATTCTGATTTTGAAAATGTAAATTATTATTCTAGGAAAAATAAAAGAGGAAATTATAAATATGAAAATAATTTTCTAAAGGAAAAAAATTGGGATAGAAAAAATTATAATTATGAGTTTAAAAATAATGTGAAGACTATTGAAATTAAAAATGATAAAATTGATGAAGAATATATAGATGAAAAATTAAATAAGTTAAAAATTAATCGTGAAGAAAAAGAAAGTGAAAATAATGAAATTAAGCAAAATATAAATGAAAATTTAGACAATTCAAATTCAAATAATAATAATATCAATAATGAAGATAATAATAATATTAATAATGAAGATAATAATAATATTAATAATGAAGAAAATAATAATATTAATAATGAAGAAAATAATAATATTAATAATGAAGATAATAATAATATTAATAATGAAGATAATAATAATATTAAAAATGATGATAATAATAATATTAAAAATGATGATAATAATAATATTAAAAATGAAAATAATAATAATATTAATTATGATGATAATAATAATATTAAAAATGAAGATAATAATAATATTAAAAATGAAAATAATAATAATATTAAAAATGATGATAATAATAATAATAATGATAATGATAAAGAAAATAATAATGATAATAATAATGATAATAATAATAAGATTAATAATGATATCAATAAGATTAATAATGATAATGATAATAATAATAATTATCTTAATTATATTAATTATAATAAAAATAATAGTAATGAAAATTATAAATATAATATTTATAATAATCATATTGAAAATAATAATTATGATAATGTTAATAAGAATGATAATTTTAATTATAATAATTATAATTATAATAATAATAATAATTATAATTATAATAATACAAAATTTAATAATCCAAATTCCAATTATAATAATTTCAATAATCAAAATCAAGATTATATTAAATATCTAAATGGTAATACACCTAATATCTTAAATAATAAATCTAATAATAATAACCAAAAAGGAAATAATCCAATTATTCAAACATATAATTTTGAGTATAAACAGCCACAACAATTTCAAAATCCAATTATGGGTATTCCATATCCTATGACAATTGGAATGGGTTATCCATATCCTCTTTTAATGTATGGTCAACTTATGTATCAACAAATTGTAAATCCTCAAATGGCTTTATACAATAGACAAATGATGTTACCTTTTATGCAAAATATGAATAGTAATAATATTGAAAAAAATAATATTTATTTAAGAAATATTCAAAATAAAAATGAAGGTTTTAATGATAACTAATTTTGAATCCGAAAAATATTATAAATTTAATGATAAATAAGACATTTTTATTTATTTATTTTGGATATTAACAAAAAAGAAATTTATAAAAATTATTTATATTTTTTTAATTAAAATTTAATTTATATAAAGTTTAAATTTAAATTTAAAAAATATTAATTATCGAAAGCCAAAAATCTATAATTAAATAATCCTAATTAAAAAGAATAGATTTTTGATTAATTAGAATAATTGATATAACTAATAGAAATTAAACCTAATATTATCTTAAAATACTTATTTAAAATAAAATCTTTTTTTTAAAGAAATAATAAAAATATATATTATACTTAAAATAAAGTATATAAAGTTTGTTTTAATATAAAATTTTTTTGATTATTAAATTTATATATATTACAGTGAAAGATTTTAAAAATAAATTTTTTATAAATATTTTAATATTAAAAAAATGAACAATAATATTAATCAAATAAAAAGAATATATTTAACACATGATTACACAACATTTACAATTTTAGTAACATTAGCAGTATTATTAATATTTTATTTATTCCCAAGAGAATATTCAAATGGTTATACAAAAGATTTAATCGATAATTGGAGAATGAAACCAATTATAGGTTTTGAACCAGAAGAATTAGATACAATAAATTCAACAGTATATTATATAAATCAACAACTTGGTCTTGGTAATTGGGAAGGAATAATAAATTCATGTAATTGTTTATCAAGTACAAATTCTAAATATTCAAATCAATTAATTAGAAAAAAATGTGATAAAAAAATGTTAAAAAGTGGTTGTTCAGATATAAATAAAATTCCTCCAAAAAGTTATTTTGCTTGGAAAGGAAAAGTATTAAATCCAAAATTATCAAGAAATACATTAAATTATCTTGATTATTTACAAGGATATTCAAATTTTGAATG
>JAEEGL014760990.1_pt1 | contig 11107 bp, 6 predicted proteins | sample 9134231 | NCBI WGS metagenome assembly JAEEGL01 (sample SAMN16246548, study PRJNA631951) | gut metagenome | biome: gut microbiome; feature: rumen; material: fiber-attached | host: Bos | place: Iran: Karaj | collected 2018-10
CTCATCGGACGTGTGGCCGGTGGCACGGCACAGCAAGCACTTAAGCGAGGGTTCGGCCTTGGACGCAACAATCTGGGTGATGACCTGAAACTGGTGCTGATGCTGGAAGGCGACAACACGGCCCACATCGTTCATGATCCCACAGATCTCACGCGTGATACCGTGATGCAGACGGTCGTCCAAAACGGCACCACCAATACGCTCTTTGAACAGAAACGCATCACTATCCATCCCGACCCCACAACAGGTGAATATGCAGCAGATCTCTTCCCAGTGAAATACAAGGTCGTTCAGGCCACGGCCAAGGGCTACGCCACGCTCTTCCCCACGGGTGTGGGCAGCGAGACCTTCGACCTCACCAATGCTCCTCTCGTCCTTCACCACGACACTCTGGACAGCATGACCATCAACTACAATGCTGTCTATGATCGCATTTACCGTGCTCCCATACAGGTGGCGATGACACAGGTTCAGTATGGCGTCGATTGTGCAGGTCTGGGCGAGAAGTTGTTAGAACTTTCTTCCATGACTGGCAAGGGGGACGACATCCCCGCGTACAGTGTGCTGGATGACGGCAGTGTCAACTATCTATTGAGCTATCCAGTTTTCAAGGCAGGCCAGAAATATCAATTCACACTCTCTGCCTTTGAAGACTATCGTTATAACAACTCGGTATCCGGGCGGCTCGACCGCATCGCTCAACGCGGTGGAAACGTTGTTGTACGCAATGGCATGGAAAGCGCCACACACCACCAGACATACGTGCTGGATAGCGAAGGTAAGAACAAAAATGTCTTTCTCGAAATAAAAGACATCGACTACGCCAACAGTGGCACACATGCCCTGCGCACCGTCACTACCGCCTTGGAGGTGGATGGCAGCTATGTGGAGACAGGCGGATTCCAAGCTTTTATCTGCGGTTTCAAGTTAGAGCCCAATGACCTTCACTCCACAGATGCCGATGTCGTACTCCTCGACGTCGTTCGCGACCCGGGAGGTATGAACAGTAGCGCATGGTTGGAATCAGGCACCACCTATAAGTATGCTTATAAAGAAAGCTATCATTGGGAGGCTGGTTTGAAGATTGAGCCCAAATACGGATTGAATGTGACGCAGGACATAGGTCTCGTGACAGCGCCCTTGGGAGCAGGGTCGTATATCGGTAGCACGTACAATACGAGCAAGCAACTCAGCCTAACCATTCCCATTGTGCATGAGTGGAAATGGGGATATACCTATTCCTATGACTTCACAACCACCGACCGCATCAGCACTTCTTCCTCTTATTCCAACGTTGGACGGAATGCAGATGTCTTCCTGGGTACTACGACGAGTATGTTGAGCGGTAAGGTGCAGAGCGTCAGCCTCATCAGCGACAGCTTGTGGCAGGCACGCCAGCCAGCCTACCGCGCCGGTACGCTCAAGCTGCTGGCACAGGGCCTCGGCGCCGACGGCCATAAATACTACCTCGTTAAGGGACAGAAAGTGGCACTGGGCACCCGCATCGACAACACCTTTGTCTATACGCAGGCATATATTCTGAACACCCTTATCCCCAACCTGGCCAAGGAAAGGCAGGATAAATTGGAAGTCTTTGCCGATTCGGTAGCAGCCCAGCAGGCGGCCGATGCCCGCGATGAGGCTGTCTATTGGGAAGTGACATCTGATCATGTCAGCCTACGCGATACGCTGAAGGCAGAAAGCTACAAGATGGTGGTGCCGCAGAAGACCGACAAGGTGTTCACCAACGAGATAGCTGCGCTCGACAATATGATCATCAAGTGGCTCACTATCCTCTATCAGAACGAGAAGGAGAAGGTGATTGCACGCATGTCGGGCCAGAAGGTGGGCACCTGGTCTGTGAGTGGCGGCACGAGTATCACGCATTCCGACTCTTATACAGCGACAGCAGGTTACAATGAGATGCCGCAGGGTTGGGGGCTCGTTCAGTATGAGACCCAGTCGTTTGGCGTGGACGCCGGCAAGCAACTCCTTTCGCAACTGTCAGAGATGTTGGAATTTTGGAGTGAGCGCGGAGATCAGAGAATCGGTTCTTCGGTGAGCAAGGTGTTGGAGCAGTATCTCAATGACAAGCTGTTCGACGAGAACTTCAATTTAGTGAATCAGAAAGAGCCGAAATCTCCCTTGGAGCTGGGCACCGTCAGCAATGTGTCGAAATGGTCGTGCAGCATTATTCCGGTCTTAAGTTACGACTCCGACGACAACCTCAGTAAGGACAAGGCCATTTCGCGAAAGACAGGTTTCACCATCACTCCTGATCCGCATGGCGACATGACCATCAGTGTCTATCGCTCCCGCACGGACCAGATGTGGAAATCAGCCACTGACAATATCCGCGACAATGTGGACATCATGAATGACGAAGACCTGCTTTATGGCAGCTATGTCTTCTTCACCGAGGAAGGCACCACCTATTGTCCCCATGAGGCTGAGGAGCGCACACTGTTCTACAATAAAGGTACGCTGTTGAACAACGATACGCGCTATGCTACCAAGCCCGAGATGACGGCAGACACCTACGAGCAGGTCAATGTTCCCGCCGACAAAGCCGCCATCTTCCACCTGACACTGATGAACAATGGTCAGGAAGAATCTGGCAAGGCTGCCGACGGTGAGTTTATGATGCTCTCGTTGGCTAATGGAAATGCCAATGGAGCCGTACTGACCATTGACGGCCAAAATCTGGCTGCTGGCTATCCACTATACATCAAAACCGGTGAAGCCTTGGAGAAGACATTGATGGTGGCGCGCGGTATTGCCGATGACTACGATGACATTGAGCTCCTTCTCTCCCTCGATGATTGCCCCAAAATATATACCACGTTGAAATTGTCGGTCCACTACCTGCCCGTCAGCTGCGATGTAGCCATCACGCAACCTCGCGACAAATGGATCATGAACACCCTGTCATCACAAGATTCCATTGGCTATTACCTGCCTGTCACCATCGACGGGTTCGACGTGAACCACAAGAACTTCGACCACATAGAGTTCCAGTATAAGCTCACCACAGAGAATGATGATGCATGGGTGAATCAGTGTTCGTTCTTTGCTAACGACTCCCTCTACGCTTTAGCCACAGGCAACAAGGCCATGATAGAGAACGGTCGCATCGCTCCGTTCCGCTTCTACGGTCATGGTGACCCCAAGGAACTCAACTACGATTTGCGTGCCGTCTCCTTCTGCCGCCACGGTTCTGGCTTCGTCAGCAAGTCGTCTGCCATCGTCAGCGGCACCAAGGACACACGTCCGCCCGTGCTGTTTGGTAAGCCGCAACCCGCCGACGGAATCTTGACACTTTCGAATGACATCCGTCTGCGCTTCTCGGAAGCCATAGCAGGCAACTGGCTGGATGAGGACAACAACTTCCAGTTGCAGGGCGTCACCAACTCAACAGGCATCACATCATCATCGTCGCTCTTCTTCCCTGGTACGGAAAGCCAGTATGCCTCATCGGAGGCGCTGCGCGAATTAGCGATTACGGACCTGACTGTGGACATGATGATCCGACCGGCAGAGACTGGAAGGGAGATGACACTCTTTGCTCACGGAGACGACCTCTATTCGCTGGAGTTCGTGCTTACTGCAGACCAACGTCTGCAAGCAATCTTGAAGGAAGAAGACATGACACCCGTTATCCTTCGCTCAAAGCCTATGTCAACGCTCTCCACAACGGATTTCACCCGTGTGATGATGGTTTACACCTATGACGATAATGCCATCAGATTCTATGCCGGAACGAGTGATATAACAGAAGATTCACAAGTGCACCTCTGGATGTTGCAGAATACGGCAAATCCCATTGTCATCGGTAATAGCCTGGATGGCACAAATCCCTTCCACGGCAACATGACCGAGGCGCGTATCTGGACCAAGCCATTGACTCCGGATGAGATTGCAAACACCCACCAGCGGCGATTGACGGGTTATGAATATGAACTGATGGACTACTATCCGATGAACGAGGGCAGTGGCACGATTGTGGCAGACATGGCGTCTGGTGCTTCGCTCAACTGCAGAGGGCTAAACTGGAACAATCCTCAGGGCATTTCGCTCGTCCTCAATGGTGAACAAGCACTCTTGCAGCCAGAACGCATCTCGCGTACAGCGGCTGATGACTACACACTGATGTTTTGGCTGCGTTCGACAAATTCCCCGGCAGATTCGGTAGCACTTTTCACTACTTATATGGGTGACTCGATAACGATGCAGTTGGGAATTGAAGCAGAGCGCATTGTCTTCCGGCAGGATGATGTGCACGTCAGCAGCGTCGCAAATATCACTAATGGACAGTGGCACCACCTGGCACTCACTGTCAGCAAGACCTACAACACGGGCAATCTCTATCTCAATGGTGAACTCCTACAGACCTTTGCCGTGAACAATCTCAGAGGACTGACAGGCTCACGCATGGCGCTTGGCGGTGGACTAAAAGGCAATATCGATGACTTCTGCCTCTTTGAGCAAGCCCTCCCGTCAGCTCTTGTGCGAGAGTTTGACAGCGTGACACCTAATGGCGATGAGATGGGACTCACAGCGCTACTCACCTTCTCAGAGATGCGGCGCAACCAAAACAATATTCCGGAACTTGTTTTCTCCGTCACAGACCAACGCATTTTCCGAGATGCTGAAGGGAAGAAGGTAGAAAAAGCCGTACCCCTGATGATTGGCATCGATGATGCCCATGCAGACAAAAAGAACTATGCCCCTGTTCGTGACAGGGGACAGCTGTCCAATCTCAATTTCACATGGACTTACCACGATGAGGAACTCCTCATCAACCTCAAGATGCAAGACAGGGAAATCAACAAACGCACGCTTTACCTCACCGTGCGTGATGTGGAAGACCTCAACGGTAACCGTTTGACTTCGCCAGCCACTTGGACTGTCTATGCGGATCTCAACAGCGTTATCTGGCAAACGCGAAGACAAGCGGTGACCATCAACAACAACCAGGAGGACTACTCCTTCAAGATGGACATCTGCAACACCACAGGCATGACGCGCCAGTACACCATCAACAACCTGCCATCTTGGCTTACTGTGACACCAGATCAGGGTACGTTAGAGGCCGAGGAGGAGGCCAGTGTCACATTCACCGTCAAGAAAGGACTCATGCCACGTTCGTACAACACCGTCGTCTATCTCACCGATGATTTGGATCTCTCCGAGTCGCTGAGCTTAGACATTGACGTGAAGAACGAATGCCCATGGAAACAGATAGATACCGAACGCTATGAGAGCAACATGTCGTTGCGCGCACAAGTGTTCATTGAGAAAGACGGAACAGAAATCATTGACACCGATGCAAAAGACATTGTGGGAATCACTATGAACGGCGAACTCGTCGGCACAGGTACTGTGAGTAGCGAAGACCTCACACGCGGATATGTGTATATCACCGTCTATGGCAAGCAGTCGTTCAATGGCAAGCTACTAACCGCATGGCTGTGGCGCTCTTCCACAGGCAAGACGATGAGGCTTTCCACCTCTGAACCGCTGCGATTCAATAATGGTGGTACACTGGGCTGTCCGCCGGCACAGCCCTTGCGCCTCACAGCCACAGAAGGTATCATGCAGACCATACATCTCGACAAAGGGTGGACATGGGCCTCGTTCTTCGTGAAGCCGCAGGAACAGGGCGTTATCAACAGCATCCTGTTCAGCGATACAGCGTTTACGGCAAATGATGAAATCAAGAGCCCTGCTGACAACACCTTCTGCCGCTTAGAAGGGAATTCCATGCTGTGGCGCGGTTCCCTGTCACGGTTCAACCATTACCATATCTATCTGTTCTACACGGCCGCGGAGCACACCATATATGTCGATGGCACCACACTCGATGCCGAGTCAGACCGCACCGTTCAGCTTGGTCACGGCTGGAACGTCCTGCCCTATCTCCATGACAGCAATCTGTCGCTACGCGATGCCCTGGCCTCGTACTATCCCTTCGCCACCGAAGGCGATATCGTGAAGAGTCACGATGAATTTGCCGTTTTCTCGGCCAACGGCCGATGGGAGGGGAACCTCACTTTCATGCAGCCCGGCAGCGGATACATGCTTTATCGCCAGGCCGCCGGCAATGCCGCGCTGACCTACACCGCCACCACCCATAAGGCCCCCCGGCGGTCCAATGCTCCCCGGCTCCACGCGCCGCTCTTCACTAATCCGAATGCAGCTAACACCATGACCCTGATTGCCAAGGTGGTTCTTTCGCCAGCTACCGAGGGCTCTGTGGAAGCGCAGCCGCTCTGCGCCTACATCGGCGATAAACTTGTTGGCATGGCACAGCCGCAGGTCGTGGACGGCGACACGCTCATGTTTATCAATATTCAGAGCGATGCCGTGGGCGAAATCCGCTTTGAGTACGCAGGCTTGCTTCTGAAGGCTGCCGGACAGCGAGTCACACATTCCTTCGATAAGCATCTGGGAACACTCTCAGCCCCCGTAGTGCTGACGGATGATGAAGCATACAGCAATAAGACAGAAAAACGACTAATCAACAACCACATATACATCTTTTATGATGGAAAAGCATACAACACTCAAGGGGCTGCCGTCAACCCCCCGCGTCAGCAGGAGCCACTCTCCCGCCCATAAAGAACCCCATCCTCTCCAGCATCAAAAACCAATGACAATCCGCATGAAGCATTCCCTTTTCCTCACATTGTCCGTCCTCTGCCTCACGCTGTCTGCAATCAGCTGTGGGAGCGGCGATGAGCCAATGCCCTCACAGCCTGCCGCCACCAACCCGCAGGAAAACATCGTTGGCAACGTAGCGCAACCTAATTGGGTCCTTCCGGCAGATATTGATATGACGAGTTCCATGACGGCCATCGTGAGCGTTGATCTCCTTCTCACCTATCCTGAGCAGGTGAAAGACTTCTGTAGCAACACAGGTGATGACCAGATAGCGGACGAGGCCGACTGCCTCGCGGCATTCTCCGGCGAGACATGTGTCGGAGTCGCACAATATATAGATGGACTGTTCTTCCTCTACGTGACACGTCCTCCTGTCCTACAGCCACTCTCTTTTCACTATTACTCTGCTAAGTTGCATAGTATTTTCGTCGCAGAGAACGTTTGTGACTTTGAACCGGATGCCGGCAAAGGCTCGGTCTCGACACCGCTGACGCCCGCTTTCCGCTTGAAGGATAAGAACTGATTATAATGACAAAGGGCGATTTATGAATCAAACCGATGTGGATGGGAAGCAGTTCTCAACTGGCCTCCTATATTACAAATCTGTAATTCCCCGTTTTTCCGGGGAGCGTGAGGGCTCACATGGTGAACTGAATAGTTAAATATGTTGCCGGTTCGTAAAATATAATTGGGGAAATGCACTATGTTTATAAAACATGATGGATGGCTCTTGACAAATGGCATGAATAAGATTGTTCCCCTACTAACGTTTGTGAATGGAAAAAATGGTTATCCTCAAAATTATCATTTTTTGATAATTATTTTTTGATAATTGCAATAAAGGCATTATCTTTGCGGTCGAAATAGTAAGAGATATGATTGGAAACCCTTTTGTAACTAACGGTTATGCCGGACCTGAGTATTTCTGCGACCGGGTGGACGAAACAGCGATGCTCACCGACCTACTGACCAACGGGAATGACATCGCCCTGATGTCACCACGCCGTGTGGGCAAGACAGACTTGATCAAACACTGTTTCCAACAGAATGGAATAAAAGAGGAGTATCACTGCTTCCTCATCGACATCTACGCTACCGACTCTTTTCGAGATTTCGTCAGCATGTTCGGCAAATCTATCCTTGATGCCTTGAAGCCCAAAGGCAGAAAGGTATGGGAGGACTTTTTGAATACCTTGCTGTCGATACGTTCAGAGATTTCTTTCGACATCAACGGTAATCCCCAATGGGGTTTAGGTGTAGGTGCCATGGTTCCTCCGCAAACAACGCTCGACGAGATATTCACCTATTTGCGCACGGCAGATCAACACTGCTTCGTTGCGATAGATGAGTTCCAGCAGATCCTTTACTATAATGACAACTACAATGTAGAGGCAGCGCTGCGCACTCAGATTCAGCAGTGCCCGAACGCCAACTTCGTCTTTGCCGGCTCCCAGCGTCATCTGATGAGCGAGATGTTCTTGTCTCCTTCACGTCCTTTCTACCAGTCGGTGGTGCCCATGAGTCTCGGTTCTATACCGTTAGATCGCTATTGGGCTTTCGCAGAACCGCAGTTTGCCAAGAACGGTGACCGACGGATTTCTTATGATGTCGTAGCGTCGGTGTACCAACGTTTTGAGGGAATCACGGCCAACGTGCAGCGCATCATGAACATGCTCTACATGTTGACACCGAAAGGCGAGACCTGCACGCTGGATATGATTGACCGCGCCATTGACACTTATCTGCAACTGTCCTCTGCATATTACGGAGAACTGCTGCGCCAGATGCCGGAGAAGCAGCGTAATGTGTTTATGGCCATCGCAGCAGAAGGGAAGGTGAAAGGCATCTCTGGCGGCAAGTTTGTCCACAAATACCATCTCCCTTCGGCCAGCTCTGTCGTCTCTGCCGTAAAAGGACTATTAGAAAAGGATTTCATCACTCAGAACGACAATGTTTACAGTGTCTATGACCGCTTCTTCCAGCTGTGGTTAGAGGCTGGAATCAACGGATTTACCTCATAAACGATACATTAAAACACCTCAACTTGCTGAATTCCGAGTTCTATAGGTGAGTCCACTTGAAAAAGTCCTGAAGGGGCTGTAAGCCCTATCCTCCGTCGCCAAAGCCGTCGGTAGGGTGGTAAGATGTCTCCTTTCCTATCTTTTCTATTCGCCGTTGCCAATTGTTTCCGAGGAAATAGAAGCTTTGGTGGTCGTAGTACATGGCTATTCCGTTTTATCTGGGTCTTCTCCTTCAAAAGGTAATGCTCCCAAGAATTTGTCGAAGTCACTTTGGAACAGGTGGTCTTGTACGATGCGGTAACGTTCGAACTCCGTCTCTGCATGGAGCACAGCCTCTTCGTGGCTCACGCTCCCTGCTTTGTCAAGCAGTGGTCGCTCGTCGCTGGTCAGATAGGCATCGATACGTCTTGCCCAGTCCTCCATCGTCATGGGGATGTGCCGCTTGGCACGACTCTCGGCAAACTCTAAGACTGCCGTCACAATACGTCCCATATCCTCCAGTTCCATCTGTTTCAGGTAGTTCTTGGCTATCGAGACATCGGTCTTGACAATCTTACCGTCAGGCGCATTCTCCCATGTAGTCAGCCCCATGTGTTCCTTGTCGGCATTAGCCCTCTCCATGATCAGCTCTGCTGCCGTGCGGCCATGCACGGCATAGTGCATCTTGTTTTGCACCGTCTTGAAGAACAGCTTCGTGGTGGGCGCATCCTTGTTGTAGTCCATGCTTGTAGCATAGATATCAGTCAGTTTCTGATAGAACCGCCGTTCGCTGAGACGTATCTCTCTGATTTCCGCTAACAGATGCTCGAAATAGTCCTCGCTCAAGAACGTACCATTCTCCATGCGCTTTCTATCCAGCACATAGCCACGGATGGCAAACTGCCGCAGCACACTCGTAGCCCACTGCCGGAACTGGGTTGCACGGAGGCTGTTCACACGGTAGCCAACGCTGATGATAGCATCAAGGCTATAGAACTGCGTCAAGTATTTTTTTCCATCTGAAGCAGTTGCCGAGATTTTCTCGGTAACTGACTCTTTCAACAATTCACCTGATGTGAAAATGTTCTTCAAATGTAGTCCCACATTGTCCGTCGAACAATCGAATAACGTAGCCATCGCTTTTTGCGTTGCCCAAATGTTTTCATCCTTGTAGTACACCTCAATGCCCTGTTCCTTTCCTTCTGCTTGGAAAATAAGGAACTCCGCCGTGCTGTTTCTGATTAAATGTTTGTCTACCATAAGCGGTTATGGTGGGTTCTATAAATTAGTTTTGCATTGCTGTTAGACAATTTTCGAGCATTCAAGCCCGCAGAAGCGCAGCGGGCCTTTAGAGGATGGCCCAAGGGCCATCCGTGCCCGATGAAGGGAACCGTAATTCCTACGGCGACGGAGGGCCAGAAAGCTTGCAGTTGTGAAGTTGCGGCCTGAAGGGCCTTCAGGCCGTATCTACATACTGTTTTCATGAGTTTGCTCAGCCCTGGTCGAAGAGGGCCTTTAGAGGATTGCTCGTTGGCCTTTCTTGTGGCGTGCATATCATCGGGTTTGGCGATATGAGCGTATAACATACAGTTCCTTTCTGGGTTTCTGGCCACAAAGATAGTGATTGCTTGTTGCAAATCATGTAACATGCTTCACTTTTTTACCTCTTACCATCAATTTTCATGTCTTTTAGCCGTGTTCAGGTACTTCCCGCAGATCCTTTTTCTGAAAGTGTCTGGAGATAGGGCCTCAGGGTGGCTGCCTTGGAGAGAAGTTCGGCCATGACATCTGTGGAAGGACGTAAGAAATAGTTGTGGGTGTGTGGTTCCTTCTAAAAGGGCAATGGGGGGCAAAGTGTAGAAAAAAGACTAATTCCCTTCAATTCTTTTGGCCGTTCAGGAAAAACCTACTACCTTTGCAGTCAGTTGCACGGGGTTCTTGCTATTCCTCCGATGACTCATCTGTGGAATAAAGAAAACAATGATCATCCAGAGGACATGGAATCTGTTTCATCTGTGAAATCTGTGGTGAAAATATTACATAAGATGAACGAATGACAAATGACGAATCTGAGAACGGCTATTGTTATCCTTAACTGGAATGGGGCAGAGATGCTGCGGCGTTTCCTCCCCTCTGTGTTGGCGCACACGCCGTCGGAGCTGGGAACGGTGATTGTGGCAGACAACGGCTCCACGGATGACTCCCTGAGTGTGTTGTCCAATGAGTTCCCTCAAGTCCAGGTCCTGCGGCTGGAGCGCAATTATGGCTTTGCCGAGGGATATAATCAGGCACTGAAGAGGGTGGGGGAGAGTTATGACCTGTATCTCCTGCTGAACTCTGACGTTGAGACGCCCGATGGCTGGTTGCAACCGCTGGCGGACTACATGGCTGCTCACCCCGACGTTGCGGCTTGTCAGCCTAAGCTGCGCGCAGCACACACGCGC
>JAEEGL015488078.1_pt1 | contig 11107 bp, 5 predicted proteins | sample 9134231 | NCBI WGS metagenome assembly JAEEGL01 (sample SAMN16246548, study PRJNA631951) | gut metagenome | biome: gut microbiome; feature: rumen; material: fiber-attached | host: Bos | place: Iran: Karaj | collected 2018-10
ACTGAAGATTTTAAAAGAATTGAATATTTACAAATTAATTATCTTAATAAACTCCCTTCTATATTTATTGACATTTTTCATAAAAGTGAAGTTGAATTTTCTAATTATATGAAAAATATGATTACTGTAATTATTATTTTTATGATTATTTGTTTATGGATATTTTGTCTTTATATAATAATATTTTATATAAAAAAAATAATACATTTATTATTAATATCAAGATGTATTTTTAAAATTATTCCAACTAGAGTAATTAATCAAACTAAAGAATTAGAAGATTGGATTGATGATAAATATTAATAATATAAATGAAACATTTTAATATTTTTTCTTAAATATAAAAATAAATTTTATTTATATTATATTATATTTGAAAAAACAATTTTAAAATAATAAGCTAAAATAATATTTAAATCAAACAGAGAAAAAAATAAACAAATAAAATTAATTGAATAAAGTTAATTTTGATAAATTATATTTATTAACTTAAAGCCAATAAAAAAATGTTATACATTTTTTACTAATTCTAAAACATCAGGATAATAAATTTTAAAATAAACCAAAATTTATCTTTATTAGTAAAATTTGATTTCTTTTCAATATAAAACAATTTGATTTATTTATTATTTCTTATTCTTCATTATCATCATTTCCTAAAAACATAAGTATTTATTTAGTATTTTATCAAATTCAGGATTTAAGTTATCTCATTTAAAAATCCCAAATTAATTTTATCAAATTAATCTATATCAATAAAAAAAAATTCATTTTTATATTGTTTAACTATTTCATTTAAATCATTTTTAATTGAAGCTAAATTTATTTTCCACCATTTTAATTTTTCTTAAATCACATAAAAACAATTTTCAAATTTTAAAATTGATTGATTAAGAGAAGAAGAAGATAATTGTTTTTTTCATAATTTTCCTCTTCCTTTTTTTTTCTTCTTAATTGTAATTATATTTTTTTTTAATGATTTGTCAAAGCTGGAGATGATAAAATACATTTCATACATTCTGTACATTAAAAATTCTTCATTCTATTATATTCTTAATTCTTCTTGTTCTTCTTTTTCTTCTAAAATTTTGTTTGATATATTAAATTTGTTGAATATTGATTATTATTATCTTTATAATTTTCATTGTTTTTATTTATTTTATTATAATAATTAGTAATTTTTTATTTTTTTTATGTTTTGTTATTGATATTATTTTTGAATATAATTCTTTTTTAACAAAATAGTGAAATGTTTTTAATAAATTTTTCAAATTAAAATATTGAAAAATAAAAAATAAAAATATAAAAAGAAATATTTTTAAAAATAAGAATTATATAACATCTTATAGAATAATATCAAAAAAACTTTTTACAAATAATTTGATTAATTATGATATATAAATATCTATAAAATTATAATTAAATATATATTTTCTATCCTACTCATTAAATTAAAAAATATTTTAAAAATTAAAAAAATGTCATTAAACCATAATTTTTCACCTCAACTTTATTTAAATACTGAAATAATAAATCATAACACATCAAATTATAATTCACCAAAGCAAAATTTAACAAAATTCAATAACGATTTTCCAAAAATAAATTACCCAACAATAATATCAGAAGGTAATATAATAAATAATTCCCAAAACATTCCAAAAACCAAATCTTCCTCTATAAAAAAGCAAAATTCTCTAAATCAAAACCAAAATAATAATTACATAGACATAACAAAATATTTAGGAAAAGAAGGATATTGTCCCTTAACATTAGATATATTAGATATGAAAATAAAAAATTTTGAACCAGGAAAAACTTCAAATAAAAATATGGGAATAATAAAATCATACGCAGCAAACACTCACGAAGGTTTAATTAGAAATTACAACGAAGACAGAGTATCAATAATAATAAATATGAGTAAACCAAAAAATTATAAAATAGAATCAAAAGGTAAATGGCCAAAAGTATCATATTTCGCAATATATGATGGTCACGGTGGTAAAAATTGTGCAGAATATTTAAGAGATAACTTACATCAATATATATGTAATGATATAAATTTTCCAAATAATATTCCAGAAGCAATTAAAAATGGTTTTAATGAAGCAGAAAATAATTTTTTAAATAATATAGCATTATCAAAATTAAATAATAATATCAATGATAGAAGCGGATCTTGTGCAGTAGTAATATTAATAGTAAATAATAAAATTTATATTGCAAATGTTGGTGATTCAAGATGTATTATGAGTATACATAATGGGAAAAATTTAAGAGAAATTACAATTGATCATAAACCAAATGAAATAAATGAAAAAGATAGAATTATAAGAAATGGAGGTAAAGTTTATCAAAGTCAAACTCCTTTAAATAATAATAATTTAAATCAAATTTTAATTGGTCCTTTTAGAGTTTTTCCTGGAAGACTTTCTGTTAGTAGAACTATTGGGGATATTGAAGCTAAAAATGTTAAATTTGGAGGGAATCCTAATGTTATTATTTCTACTCCTGATATTTATGTTTTTGATGTTGTTGATGATGATGTTGATTTTTTAATTTTGGGTTGTGATGGGATTTTTGATCAGATTAATAATAAGGAAATTTTTAATTGTGTTTGGATGATTATTAATCATTTTTGTAAATGTGGGATTGATGCTCATTCTTTATGTGGGAAAGTTGTTGATTATGTTTTGAAAGCTGCTATGAGTAGAAAAAGCTTTGATAATGTTACTTGTTTGATTGTTGCTTTTAAAGATTTTGGGGATAAAAATTTGTTTGGAAAGGATTTTATTTTTGCTAATGATATTAATAATGATAAAAAATTTAATAATGAAAATAATAAAAATAGTAGTTTAGAGAATAATAATATTTCAAATGAAAAAAATATGTTTGAAAAAGAGAAAAATTTTAATAAAAAAAATGAAAATAAAGAAGTCAAAAAATATATTAAAACTAATCATAATTATTTGAATACAAATAATAATAATATTAATAGTAACAATAATTTCAATAATATTATTAATAGTAATAATAATCATGAAAGTAATATTAAAGAAATAAATAAAAATAATGAATTAAATAATTTAACTCAAAAAAATCATATAAATGAAAAAAATAACATAATAAATAAAAATGAATCACTTCATTTAAAGTCACAAATTAATGATGAAAAAAACAGCATTATAAATAAAAATGAATCAGTTCATTTGAAGTCACAAATTAATAATGAAAAAAATAAAATTAATACAACTTCAACTCAAAAAAATAATAATATAAAATCGTATAACATAATGCAAGAAAATAATTATCAACAAGCTAGATATACTCAAAGAGATAACACAAATATATTCCATTTAACTAAAAATAATATACAAAAAAGTAATAAATTGACAAATAATAATGAGACTAATATTAATAATAATTTAAATAATAATATAAATGTAACTCATTCAGAAAAATATACTCCAAAAATAATGAATAAAAGATATAGTTATTCAAAAAATCAAATAAATGGTTTTCATATGAATAATATCATTATTGACAATAAAAATAATAATAATAATAATAATAATAATAATAATAATAATAATAATAATAATAATAAATTTCAAAGTGAAAGAACATTATATCAATTTTCCCTTCCTAAAACTAATCAAAAAATAAATACAGAACCTAATAATACTTTAAATTCTTTTAATGTTTTTTCAACACCTAAAAATTCAAAAATAAGAAAAAGTTTTAATAATGGGAATAATTTTAGAAAAAAAAAAGATTTAACAATAGAAACAAATGATAATTATTTTATGAGATATAGTATCCCAAGATATAATACTACAAATTCAAAAGATAATGCATTTTTATCATATACAGTTGGAAAAAATTTTGGACATTTAAAAACAGAAAGAAATGATTTATGGAAATAAATATATATTGTGTTACATTGTATATAATATAAGTTTATTACACTTATTTACATTTTATTTTTAAAAAAATAATATAATTAAGTAATTTTAATCAGTTGTTTATTTAATTCTTTTAATAAAAAACAATAAATCAAATTTATCTTTATATATTTATATATTTATTTTATACAATTTTTAATTTGTTTTTACCTTTATAACCAGCAATCGTTTATATTTTTAGCCTTAGTCAAAATAAATGAAATCATTATTTTGATAATTTTTAATTATTCAATAATTACATATAAGATATAAAAAATTATTTATATCATATATCTTAAATAAGATATTCATTTGGAATATCTAATATGTTATTAAAACAGTTAAAAAAATCTTTTTTTGAAATACAATATTTTTCATTTTTTTCAACTTCTTTAATTATTTTTTTAACATCATCATCATTTATTATTTTTTTCCCAAATCTCAACATATCTTTTTTAATATCACTTGCATCAATATAACCATCATTATTTATATCAAAATACCTAAAAGCAGATTCTAATTTATCAATTTTTAAAACTTCCTTTAAATTAAGACAACACATAATAAATTCAGTATAATTTAAATATTTTTTCCCTTCAGAAGCATTCATTAATTTTTTAATTTGTTCTTCAGAAATATCCTTTTTTAATAATTCAAAAACTTTATTTAATTCAGTTAAATCAACATAACCATTATGTGAAATATCAAAAGCAAATAAAGCATTTTTATATTTTTTTAATTCCGCATGACCCATTGAATTAATAATATATTTATAAACAAGTTTCTTTAAAATATTACATGGTTTATAATTTTTCAAAGCAATAAAAATATTAGGTTCAATTAATATTGATTTATGTATTTTTGTAAATATATTAATAAACCAATTATGATTTAAAGCTTCTTGTGCCGAAGGTCTTTTATTAAAATCTTTTTGTAAAAGTAATTGAACAAAATTTTTTGCTTCTTTTGAAAAATTTTTCCATTTATTATAATTAAAATTAATTTTTTGATGTAAAATTTTATTAAAAATATCATTATTATTTTTTCCTTTAAAAGGTACATCGCCAACAATTAATAAATAAGTAATAATACCAACAGACCATATATCACATTTTTCATTATAATTTTTAGTTAAAATTTCAGGGGCAACATAATAAGGAGTTCCTAATATAGAATGTAATTTTTCACTTGATTTAAATTTTTTAGATAAACCAAAATCAATTAATTTAATATCAGAATCAATATCAGGTGATTCAAAAATAATATTTTCTGGCTTTAAATCTCTATGTGAAATCCCTTTAGAATGACAATATGATATTGAATGTAATATTTTCATTATAATAGTAGCAATTATTTTTTCATCATTAATTCCTTTATTAATTCTTGATAATAAATCTTTTCCTCTACATAATTCCATAACAATATGAAAATAATAATTGTCATTATAAGTTTCATAAAATTTAATTATATTTGGATGATCTAAAGAAGAAATAATATCAACTTCTTTTATTAAGTCATTTAAATGATTTATTGATAAATTTTTTTTACTAATTGATTTAATTGCAAATAATTTATGAGGAGCCTTTTCAAATCTTCTATATGCACTTCTTACTGTTCCAAAATGACCTCTTCCTAATAAATCTTTAAATTTATATATTTCTCTTATATCCATTTCTAATGAACCTACTGAAGTTTCTAATTGAAATTCATCAAATATTATATTATCTTCTGATGATGTATCTGATGATATGTTTGTTGTTTGTGTTAAATTTAAATTTTCTTTTGTTAAAGTTGAAATTGGAAAATTTTTTTCTTCTTTAAATATTCTTTTTTTTATATCTTCTTTGGAAAAAGATTTTTTTAAATTTTGAGATTTCAAATCAAATAATGATTCACTAAATAAACATTTTAAGTCCCTTGAATTTTCTTTATTTGAGAAAAATGAATTATTAAAAATAAATTCAGGACTTTTTGGTTCGTTTAATTGAAATTCATTATCAATTTTTGGTAATGTAATTTCATTATTTGATAATTCATTACCCATTTTTGAGACTTAAAGTTATTTAATATATTTTATTATTATATTTTTTCTATTTATATATATATAATTTTTAATTTAATATTAATCTAATATTATTATTTTTATTAAAAAAAATTATTTTTGATTTGATTAATGGGAAGAAAAGAATTAAGTAAATGTGAATATATTTTAATGGCAATAATACCTTTCATAATAAGATTAACTGTTATTGCAATTACAATAAAATTCTCAATTCAATTTCTTGGTATAATAATTGGTTTAATAATATCATTGATACTATTATTTTTATTTCTACAATTTTATATTGTAATAATGAAATGTTTTTTTAATTTAGAATACGTAAATGGAATTGAGAAAGTTTATATAACAAAAAATCCAAAAGATGGATTTCATATAGTATCATGTCTATATTTTTCAAATTATAATCAAGAGGAAATTTATTCTTTTATATATGAGTCTTATATATGTAAATTAAAAAGATTTAGACAAAAATTAACTGTTAAATTTTTTGAATTTTGGTTTACTGAAGTTTCATTAGAAGAAGCTAAATCATCAATAATAAAACTTCAACCATTTAATTCAGAAGAAGAAATAATGAATCATATTCAAAAAGAAATGAATGAAGAAATTGATATATTTAATAAATTACCTTATCAAATTCAAATCGCTCATATTGGAAAAGAAGAAGAAAAAAAAGGAATATTAATTTTTAAATTTGAACATTTAATGACTGATGGTTTAGGTTTAATTTCTGCATTATGTGCAACTGCAAGTAATTATAATATTGATTCATTTCCAAGTATAATAAAAAAAATAAAAGAAAGTTCATTTTTAGAAACAATTATTTTTTGGTTACTTTTTCCTTTTTATATTATTCATAGTATGTTTGTATTTTTACCAATGAAGAAATATAATAGTCCTTTGATTCCAAATAATTTTTCAGGTAATAATAAAATAAAAAAAGGTAAAAGTTACAAAATTAAAGATTTTGAAAACTTTAAAAAAGTTAATAATATATCATTTAATGATTTAATGTTATCAGTTTTATCAAAATCAATGTATAATTTAATAAATTTAAAAAAAAATGAACAATACATAGATAAAACTAGAATGAGATTATTTCTTCCCATAGCAAGGAAAAAATTACCAAAAAGTATAGATGAAATAGATTTAATAAATAAAACAAATTTAGTAGTATGTGACGTACCAATAATAAAAGATTTCTCAAATCAAAGTTTAAATAATATACATATTGATGCAAGAAAATATTTAAAAAAATATATTCAATTTGCATATATTAAAATAACAACATTAATCGGAATAATATGTTCTTGGCCTATTTTTGAAATCGCAGCTCAAGCTTTATGTAATAGATTTGAATTAGCTTTTACAAATATACCAGGACCAAAAATTAAAATTTATTATAAAGAAAATGTAATTGAAGATTTAATTACTTTTATTACTCCTTCAAGAGGTTTACCTTTTATAACTTTAATTAGTTATAATGAGTTATTTAATTTTACTTTGAGTATTGATCAAAATTGTAATATTAAACCTGAGGAATATTTAAATTTAATTGAAAATGAATTGGATGAATTATGTAAACAATCTAATAAAATTCAAAATATTGATTCTATAATTAATGTTAAAAGTGATTATGAAAATGAGGAAACTAATTCAGAATTAGACTCTCAGTTAGAATCTCATCTTTTATAATTATAAAAATGTGTTTTAAATTAATTTTAATTTTTGTAGGAAATTTAATTTTTTTTTAAATATTTTCATTTTAAATATTATTACTAAGTTAATAAAATTTTTAATAAAATATTAATTTAATTTAAACATCTTTATTTGATTCTTCAGTTTCATCAATTTTCACTTTTAACCAAAATTCAGAATTTTTAACACTATTACTAAGTTGACTACCAGCAAAATTTTTAATTAAATCATAAAGACTTAGTTTTAAAAGTTTAAAAAAATCATAAATATAAAAAGAATAATAATCCTTTAAAATTTCAATAATTTTAGTCATTGATTTTATATCTAATTCTTTATTTTCTTTCTCTTTATTATATTTTTCTTTTAATTTTTCTGGATCTTGCATAGTAATTGTTGCAAAAAAACCTTTTTTACCTTGACTTAAATCAGTTAATTTATTTTCAATTGAACTTAATTCCATAATTAAATTTTGTTTTTCATTTGTCATTTTCATATATTTATTTAAAGATTCTTTTATTGAAAGTAATTCAATTTCTTTTTGTCTTATCCAACTTGCAATTATATTATAAGGATTTTTAATTCCTTTTTTAAATTCAATTAAAGCTTGTGATAATTTAAAATTTGAAGCATTATAAAATATTAATTTAGAACTATCATTTTGAATAAATTCAGAAACTGCCAATTTTTCAAAATTTTCAAATAATTGAAGAGTTTCACTTGAATTTTTAATAAATCCTTCTTTCTCTAATCCTATTTCAATACAAAAATCTTTATATTCATTTAATACTTTAATGTAATTATCAATATATTGAATACAAAATTGATATTGCTCATCAGTAAATTCAACTTTTTTTAAATTATTGTAAAATGGTTGTATTTTTGCAATATAATTTTCACATATTTGTTGTTTAGTAAAGTCAGGTAAAACATTTAATGCTTTTATAACATCAAGATTTGTATCTTCACCAAAATCTTTTGAAAAAAAAATTTGTGATTCTTCACTTTCATATAGATAATGTGTTTTATATATTTCTTTTACAAAAATATCTAATTGATTTTTTCTCTTTTTTAATGTTTCAATATCGAAATTATTAAATATTTGTTTTTTTGATATTGGTGGAATATATATACCAGGCCATCTTTGTTTTAATTTTTCATAATATGCATAAAATTCTTTATATCTTCTTTTTAATTCTCCTTCAATTGCAGTTCCTTTTATAAAATAAATTATGTGTCCTGATTTTTCATCAAATTTTGATACCATTATTGTGTCTTTAGTGATTTTTTCTTCATGATTATATTTAGCTATAATATTTTTTGTTTCTTCTTCTTTTTTTAATATTGCATCATTAAGTAACATTTCTTCATTTTCTTCATCATCTAATTTTATTTCATTATCACCTATCATTTTTTTTTTTACTTTTATATATTTTATAAATTAAAAAAGAATTGTTTATATAAAATAAATTTAATGATAAAATAATAATATTAATTAAAAACTCATAATATTATATGAATATATTTTAAATATAATATACCTTAAATCAATACACTGTTTTAAAAATTTGTTTCCATTATTTACAATCCTAAAAATCTAAAAACTTTCTCTACAAAAGAACATTGTATTTGAATTATAAATATTATAATTATTAAAATTTTATAAAATCCTAATTATGGATGTGTTGAAATAAGTTTTGATAACTTTTTAATTGTTTAATTACAATTAATATTTTCCAATCGTTATTTAAATTTTCAGTAAATATTAAATTTCTTCTTTTATGATATATATGATTATTTTCTTTATTTTTCAAAAAACTAATATTATCTTTGTTAAAGGAATTATTTGAATTAGAAGAATCATCAGAATCAGAATAATTTAATCTATTATTTCTAGAACTTAATGTTGGATTTTGTAAAATTGTATTTTGAAATGTTTGGTCAATTGGAATAGTAAAAATACTACTATTAAAAGCAGAATTATACATTAATACTTAACAATTTATTTATCTAACATAATAAAAGTTGATTTAAATATATTTTATAAAAATTATTTATTTTTTTTTACCACAAAGAAGAAAGATAAATTTTTCTTTTATTATTTGCCATATTTTTATATTTTAGGTTTTTTAATGTTATAATAATAATAATTTATAGATGTTATTGTGTTCCTTCTCTTTCAATCTTGTCAACAATTTATTTCTATTAGAATAATATATCAAAACTGTCAATCTCAGATTTTTAATTTGTTCGTTTAAGAAAAATTTATAAAAAATAAGTTAAGATTTTTATATTGAATATAAAATCTACATATATAAAAATTATTATTCGATATTATTATTTAAAAATTTGATTTTATTTAACATCTTAAAGAGAAATATTTCAAAAAAATACAATTAAAAAATGTTTATATGGTCTAATCACAGATTATAACTTGATTTATATATTATTATAAAATATAATAAACCCAAAATAATATTAATAAACTCACAAGAATTACATTAAAAAAAATAAAACAAATTAATTATAAAATAATAAAAAAAAAATAATTAAAAAAAAAAATAATAATATAATAAATAATTAATAAAAAAATAAATTAACTTTACAAATAAAAATTAAATATATGCAGGACAGCCTTTCAAATACTCTATCATTTCAATCAAAAACATTCTGTTTAAAAAAGTGTTTTAAATGTAATAAAAAACTTAAAAAACCAAAATCATCAAGTGAATCAGAATTAAAATCAATCCTCCAAAATAACAAAAATATATTTAAATATGATAATTCTCAAATAATAAACAATCAAAGTATAAACTCTCCATTTTCAATAAACAGATCAAAAATCGAAACAGTAAAGAAAGTAACAGGAACATTCATAGTAAATAACACAAATAATATGTTAGGTAAAATTCGTTATAAAAAAACATTAAATAAAGGAATAGTCTCATTAAAAAAAGTAGAAAAACCAGAAAAGCATTTTTTTCATGAATTCAAAGACAAATTACGTTGTTTATTTTGTGGAGGTAAAAAATGTAAACATGAAAACTACAAAACTAACATATTAAACAATAATGCAATAGAAGGATTAAATAGTAATTTTATAACAGAAAAAATAATAGCAAGTCAAAGGCCAAGTGAAGTATTAATACATAAATATCATTTAATTCAAAAATTTAAATTATTAAATATAGGTTTAATTGTAAATTTACAAAGAGAAGGTGAACATCCTTATTGTGGACCAAATGCATATCATTTAACAAGTTCTGGTTATTCATATAATCCTTCTGTATTTACTGGAGATGATATTAAATGTAAATTTTCTGGTTGGAAAGATATGGAAATTCCTTCTTCTATGAATTTTATGCTTGATATTGTTAAAGAAATGAGTATTGTTACTAATGAT
>JAEEGL015755161.1_pt1 | contig 11107 bp, 5 predicted proteins | sample 9134231 | NCBI WGS metagenome assembly JAEEGL01 (sample SAMN16246548, study PRJNA631951) | gut metagenome | biome: gut microbiome; feature: rumen; material: fiber-attached | host: Bos | place: Iran: Karaj | collected 2018-10
TAAATTAGTACATATTGCTGCTGATAGAGCAAAAGTAATGAAAGAACATAAACATTTTCAAATGCCTGAAGAAGAATATGTTTCAAAAAAAGAAATAGGAAGAGCACTTGAAGAAGTTGATAGAGGACTTATTACTATAAAAGAAAGTTAATAGATTATGGAAGAGAATAATAAGGAAAGTGAAATTCAAGTAATTGAAGATGAACCTGTAGTTGAAATATCACCAAGTGTTAGTGAAGAAGTTGGTAATGTTGAAGAACCAACAAACACAGAAGCGCCAAATGGTAGTCTTGAATATATTAATGATTTGTTTGGTAAAGATAGTAAACTATCAGCATATTCATTACTTGGTATAGGTATTTTAGCTTTAGTAGCAGTAATAATATGTTTAGTTATTGCTTTTTAATAATAATCCGAAAGGATTTTTTTTTACTCAAAAATATATATTTTTACTTTTAATTATGTTATACTCTAATATATGATAGTAGGTGAATATAATGTTTGATAATAAATATCTAGTTAATATATATGTCTTATCATTAGATACTAATTATGAAGTATATTTACCAGCGAATGAAAAAGTGGGTAATATTACAAAATTAATGAATATAACGTTATTTGATAGTATTAATTCTGATAAGAATTGTAAGTTCATTAATGCTGATACTGGAGTTTTGTATAACAATAATGATTTAGTTAGAAATACTGATATTAAGAATGATAGTAAATTAATGTTAATATAGGAAGGGAGAATAAAAATGAATTTGTATTTTTTTGATGATGAAAATGTTGTATTATTTAATCTTCCTAGTAAAAAAATAGGTAACTATTGGTTAACCGATTCTAATGATAAAAATTTAGTTAATATAAATGGAGAAGATAATAATTGGGTTATGAGCCCATCTGAAAATGTTAAAATAATTGCTAATACTGAAAGTGAAGATGTACTTTTAGAAGCTAATAGATATTATGTACTTGAAAAGAATCAAAAAAGATATGTATTATTTTCTAGTGCTTTAAATGATGAAACTTTTAAAAGTTATGAAGTGGTTGATAAAACAGTAGTTACGATTGGTAAAAGTGAAAATAATATTATATCAATTAATTTACCATATTTAATGGATACACATTATACTTTAACAACTGAAAATGGTATCTGGAAAATAGAAGTTCCAGAAGGATCTTTAGTTTATGTAAATAATAGTTTAATTAAAGGAAACAGTACTCTTAAAAATGGAGACGTAATTAATTCATTTGGATTTAAAGTTGTTCTTGTAAAAAATTGTATTTTTATGAATACTCCTTTTAATTTGCAACTTGTATCTAAATTAAAAGAAAAAGAGTTTGTTCTTAGTGATCAAGTAGTAGATGAGGAAATAGAAAATAAAGATATATATGATGATGCTGATTACTTTTTAAGAAGCCCTCGTATGAGAAAAATAATTGAAAGAATGGACATGAGAATAGATAGTCCACCTGCAAAAGAAAATATGCAGGAAACTCCTCTTATTATGACACTTGCGCCTATGCTTACTATGGCTGCATCTTCAGTTCTTACACTAACTACTGCATTACAAGCAGTGTCTTCTGGTGAAAGAACATGGAAACAAGTAATACCAACTTTAATAATAAGTGGTGTTATGATATTTAGTATGTTCATTTGGCCATTTGTGACAAGAGCATATGAGAAAAATCAAAAGAAAAAAAGAGAAGAAAAAAGACAGGAAAGATATAGAAGTTATTTAGCTAATAAAAAAGCCGAATTACAAAAAGAATTTGATAATCAAAGAAGAACTTTAGAAGAAAACTTAATATCTACTGATGTTTGTTATGATTCAATTATTAATAAAAGAAGAACTTTATGGCAAAGAAGAATGGATCAAGGAGATTTTCTTAATGTTAGAATAGGAAAAGGTAGCATTCCATTTGATGCTAATATAAATTATGCTGCAGAAGAATTTACTATGGAAGATGATGATCTTAAAAAGATGCTTGAATCTTTAACAAGTGAATATAAAACATTAGAAGGAGTACCAATAGGATATTCTTTTACTGATAATCATCTTACTGCTGTAAATGGTGTATATCCAAAATATATTAAATTTTTGAATAATATTTTCTTACAACTTATGGATTTTCATAGTTATCAAGATTTAAAAATAGTTGTATTTACAAGTAAAAATAATGCTAAGAGATGGGAATATTTAAAGGAATCACCTTATTGTTTTTCAGATGATAAGTATATTAGATTTTTTGCAACTAATACAGAAGAAATGCAAGAAATATCTGATTATTTAGTTCCTAAATTACAAGGAAGGGCTGAATATGCTAACAATGCAAGTGAACTATCTGATTTTTCTAAATATGCTTCTTATTATTTAATATTAATTGATAATATAGATGATGCTAGAAAAATAGATATTATTAATAATATACTTGTAGATAAAAGAAATCTAGGATTTAGTATTATAGTTGCAGAAGAGAAATTATCTAAAGTACCTAGTGAAATATCAAGATTTATAACTATTGGTGAAAGTGCATCAGTAGTACTAAATGGTGAAAATAATAGTCAAATAAGATTTAATGATGAAATAAATGATACATATGATATGATGGCTGTAAGTAAAACTTTATCAAATGTGCCATTATTTATGGATGAAAAAGCTAAACAAATTCCAAATTCTATTACATTCTTAGAATTATATGGAGTAGGTCAAATTGAACAATTAAATGTACTTAATAGATGGAAAGATAATGATCCAGTTAAAACATTAAAAACAGAAGTTGGAGTTAATGAAAATGGTGATCCATTTATTATAGATTTACATGAAAAAGCACATGGACCTCATGGACTTATTGCTGGTATGACTGGTAGTGGTAAATCTGAGTTTATTATTACATATGTTCTTTCTATGGCAATTAATTATAGTCCAGAAGAAGTTTCATTTGTATTAATAGATTATAAAGGTGGAGGACTTGCTGGCGCATTTGTTAATAGTGAAACTGGTCAAAAACTTCCTCATATTGTTGGAACTATTACTAACTTAGATAAAACAGAAATAAATAGGGCACTTTCTAGTATTCAAAGTGAGCTTAGACGTAGACAAGAGAAGTTTAATGAAGTGAGGGATCAACTTGGTGAGAGTACTATTGATATATATAAATATCAAAAATTATATAGAGAAGGTGCTATCAAAGAGCCAATTCCTCATCTAATAATTATATGTGATGAATTTGCTGAATTAAAAGATCAACAACCTGATTTTATGGAAGATTTAATATCTACTGCTCGTATTGGTCGTTCTCTAGGTGTACATTTGATTCTAGCAACACAAAAACCAAGTGGAGTAGTTGACGCTCAAATATGGTCAAATGCTAAATTTAAAGTGTGCTTAAAAGTTCAAGATAGATCCGATAGTATGGAAATGATTAAATCAGATGCTGCTGCTGAGCTTAAAAATGTTGGTAGATTTTACTTATTAGTTGGATATAATGAATATTTTGCACTAGGACAAGCCGCATGGGCAGGAGCACAATATTATCCAAATAAAGAGTTTAAGAAAATTGCTGATAAGAATATGTATTTTATAGATAATGTTGGTTCAATCAAGAAAACAATCTATAACACAATTTCTCGTAAGAATTTAGTATCTCAAGGAGAAGAATTAACTAACATAGTTAAATATTTAATAGATATTAGTGGTGAATCTAACTTTAATATAAGACCATTATGGTTAGATAGATTAAGTGATACTATATTAATTGATAATTTGTATAAAAAATATAATTATCAAAAACAACCATTTAATATCAATCCTATCATTGGAGAATATGATGATCCTTATAATCAACATCAAGGATTACTTACTCTTCCAATTGGGGAAGAAGGAAATGCAATTATATATGGCACTTCTGAATCTGGTAAAGATGAAATACTTAGTACATTTGTATATTCATCATTAATGACATATGATACTAGTGAATTAAATATGTATTTAGTTGATTTTGGAGCAGAACTATTACAAAATTATGAAGCAGCTCCTCAAGTTGGAAACTCTATTGTAAATGGTGAAGATGAAAAACTTGAAAATTTAGCTAAAATGCTATTTAGTGAAATGAATAAACGTAAAAAATTATTTAGTGAATTTAATGGTAATTACGATGATTATATTAAGAGTAGTGGCGAAAAGATTTCAAATATTGTAGTTGTTATAAATGCAATAGATGTATTAAATGAAATGTACCCAGATTATTTAGATACTATAACACCAGTAATTAGAGAAGGCTCTAAATATGGTATTAATTTTGTTATAACAGCAACTAGTCAATCATCAGTTAAGTTTAAAATATCTCAAAGTTGTAAACAAACTATTTGCTTACAAATGAAAAATGAAAGTGATTATAAAGATATTTTAGGTAAGACAAATGGAATAGTACCTTCTGCATATGTTGGTAGAGGATTAATTAAATTAGACCAAGTTGTAGAATTCCAAACTGCAATTATTGATACAGACAATGCATATATGAAGGCCAAAGAATTAGTTGATTCTTTAAATGAAAAAGGTATTAATAGAGCAAGAGAAATACCTGTTATGCCAGAAGAAGTAAAACTAGAATTGTTTAGTCAAAAATATACTGGACTTGATAGTGTTCCACTTGGACTTACTAAAGAAACATTAAATGCACAACTTTACGATTTCACTAAAAATGTTGTTAACTTAGTTTCTACAAGTGATTTAGATAATATTTCGTTATTTATTAATAACTTTATTAAGACGTTAGAAAGTAACAATACATTTAATACTATGTGTGTAGATGCTAGCAATTATTTTGAAACATTTAATCATAAAGTTACATATGTTAATAGTGGATTTAATGAATTTATTAACTCATTAAATGAATATGATAAAAAACTTCAAGATATTTTAACTGCTAATAACATGAATTTAAGAAGTTTAAATGATGCTAAAAGTAATATAGTGGTTATTGTTGGATTTGATAAATTCTTTAATAAACTTGATGATGAACATAAAACATTATTTAAAGAAATATTAGATCATCAAAGAGAAGTATTAAAACTAACATTTGTATTTATAGATATACCTGCTTCATTTAAGAAATATGAATATGAAGAGTGGTATAAAAATGATATAAATAATAATGATGGAATATGGATTGGAAATGGCGTAAATGGACAATATACAATTAAATTAAGTATTCAACCTAATGGAATAGGTTCAATAGGTGATGAATATGCAGTTGTTGTTAAAAATGGAATGCCTACAGTAATAAAATTCATAAATGTAAAATAGTTAAAAAAGACACAAGTGATTGTGCCTTTTTTGTGTAAAAATATAGACATTGTTTTTTTAAAATGATACAATTATATTGATGATAAGTTTATGATAGGGAGGGAAAGATAAATGAATCATAAAGTTAACAGCGTTGCAGATTTATACACTAGTTCAGTTGATTTATACAACAAAGTTGTAGTTGGAACTAATGATATAAGTGCTGCAAGCATCGAAAGAAATTTAAGAGAGGGAATTGAAGCATTAAAGAATTCTTGGCAAGGTATGGATGCAGGAACTCAAATTAATAATGTAGTAACTGTATATAATGCAATTGCTATGGTTAAAAATGTTTTAGCAGGTTTAACAGTTCAAACTAGTAAAATAGCGTCTGATTATAGATCAATTCAAAGAGCTAATGGTGCTAATAATCTAGAAGAGTTAATGGTATTAAGAGATGAAGCTCCAGATGCTATGATGGCTGAATATTCTGATAGAAGAGATACAGTAAATATTACTCAAGATGCAGTAAATGGAAAAAATAAGATTGATGCTGCAAATGCTGCAATGGATGGCTTCTTAACGGAAGTTAAAAAATATTATAATGACATTATGCGCAATTGGACAATGGGTTCAAGAAGAGAAGAAGCACAACAAGCATTCGAAGAATTTATTGATAAAGCACCAATTTACAAGAATTTGCTTGCTGAAGTTTCTCAAAGCATCACAACAGCATTACAAAATTACGGAATGTAATAAAATAAGAAGTAGAAATACTTCTTATTTCCTAAAGTGAATAATAACTTATTCATTTTAGAAAGTAAGAAGGGAAAGAGGTATATATGAGCTTGTCCACTGTTTATAAAGCTAAAATGGATGAATATGATAGTCTAATTAGTGAATGCAATACTAAGATAACGGCAATTGAAAAAACAAAAAGCGAAAAAGAAGAATTGCTCCAGAAATTAGATGGCTTAAACTTACCAAGTAAACTTGAAGGTATAATTCAATCAATTGATGATACGGCATCAATGTTAGCTCAAAGTTCTAAATATATGACTAACATTAAGTTAATGAAAGATAGAAGTTTTGATGAGGGTAAACTTGGACAATGTGGATCAGAACTAGCTAGTCAAACTGAAGGCATTAATGCATTAAAAAGTGAAATTGAGGAAAAAGTTAGCACTATATGGCCAGAAGAAATTAAGGCGTTACAAGCTGAAATAGATGAATTAGATGCTAAAAAAGGCAATTATTTAAGTCTAAGGGCAGGAGCATTTAGAGATTATAAAAATGCACTGGCTAATGAGGCAGTTGTGCCACGCGGTAATAATGCAGAAACTACTTCTATTACCACAAATAGACCTGCAGTACCTGCGAATATAAATAATCGTGTTTTTAGTGTAATAGAATAATTAAGGGAGAAATAGTAAGTGATGGATGAGAATATGTTAAAAAATCTTGACATAAATCAATTAATGTCATTATTAAGTAATGATTCTTTTTCATTTATAGGTAAAAACATTTATTATAATAGCTCAAGCAATAATTTAAATGATTCTGTCAATGGTCAACAGTGCTATGGATTTGACTCATTAACTGAAAATATTAATAAAACTCAAGATGGAATAATTAGAATAGAATATGCAAATGACTCTAAATTTTACAATGCTGAAAATAGTGAAATAAATGATGAATTAAAAAACAAATTAAAAAATGAAGGCTATGATTTTATTACTATTAGTAATAATGGAAAAAGTGAATACATCGTTTTAAATGAAGCGAAAATAACTAATAAAAAGTATTTAACTAAGGCTGAGGCAGAGGAAGAATATAATACTGCTATGGCACAATACCAAGCTATTTTGCAAGCACTAACTGGTAAATCAAATAATGATAAGAGCCAAAATAGACGTGGTAATGGTGGCTATAGATTAACAGATGAACAAAAAGAAAAAATACTTGCAGGTTTAAAGGCATATGGTTTACTTGGAGAGGATGAAAACTATTCAACAAAAGACTATATTCAAGGCTATAATGATTTAGTTGCAATAGGAAATGCTATTGAGAGTGGCTCAAATGATGAATTCAGTGTAGATCCTAGTTATTTAAAAAATGCAGCTACTAGATTAAAAAGTATTAAAATCGAAGATATTTACTCTAGTTTAGTAGAAGCAGATGCCCTAGTAAAAAGCGGAGATTTTGAACTTGCAAATGCAAATAATTTATCAGCAGTCATAGATTTTGTAAGTAAATCATTGTCATTTGATACTGATACAGGTGCCGGATTAATAAATGAATATATATATAAACTACAAAATCTAGAAAAAACTTTGCGTGAGATGGATCCTAATTTTGATGTAAATGCATTAGGTGGAGAACTGCTACACTTTGAAGAATTTGGTGAAGATTTAGGATTAACTGATTTAGAAAAAACTGAAAAATCAGATAGTTTAAAAAAAGAATTAGAAGAAATGATGTCTAAACTTCATAAACAACAAGACATGGTGGCTAAAACTGATATACGCAGCAGACAAAGACAATTAATGCAAGCGGCTGAAGACCTTCCACATCCTTTGGAAGTTTCAAGCACTGCTTCAAGCATAGCAAATAGCCAGATGGAATACTTGAGCGGACTACGTGAATATGCTACTGGATTAACTGCATATTATTCTGATAAAACTTATGGCGGATTGTGGCAACAACTTGCTGATAACGGGGAACTAGCAGATAAAGAGTTCGAATTCATGCTTAGTAAAGATGAAAAATCAACATTTGAATTGTTGTCATATTCTAAGCACATGGAGGAAATGGATTTAGGTCAAACTGCTGCAAGTATATATGAAAAATTACTTGCAAACAATTCAGAATATGCAAGTATAGATAGAAAAAATACTAATATAAAAATGAGTACTTTGTCTGAAAACGCTGGAAATCTTACAGATAAACAGCAAAACTATTGGGATGAACACCTTGAATCTTGGAACAATGACTCTAAATTAATAAATGAAAGAGGAGAAAGATTATTCAAAAGTTTGAGATATAATCCTAATGCTTCAGAAAAAGTAAAGACAGTTGAAAGAGACGGCTTCACTGAAACATATACTTATTATACTTGCTATATTGATGAAAATGGTAATATTGTTTCTAAGGAAGAATATGAAAAGGACCAACAAAGAGTAAGAGAAGCAAACCGCGAATTTTCATCAATTACTATAAAACCTGCAAATAGAAAAAAAGGAGTAGATGGCCAATCATCTAGAATGGTTAACTTTGAAGCAGATGGTGGCCAAGAAGGAATACAATTTGACGAAAAAGCGACAGTAAAACCTGCAATAAGAAAAGTAGATGTCTATGATTCGTTTTCTTTGTTAACAGAGACTGATCAATATATAGTTGGAACAAACTTTAATTATAATGAGTCTTATTATAGTGATTTATATAATACTGAAGTGGTTCAAAATCAAAATAGAGTGGAATTTTTAGATGATAGAATTCACGAAGTTTGTCGACAATTTTGGACTACTGATGTGGTTGGCAATTATGAGATAGATTTAAAAATTACTGAATTAGAGCAGGATCTTGAACATATAGATGTAAACTATATGTATTATGGTAATAACCTTAATGAGGAAGAAGCTGCGAAATATATTGAGGAATATATTGGGTATTTAAAACAGTTGAAAGATGATATTAAAGAAAGAGATATACTGAAACCCGCTATAGCCAAAGGAATAGAAAAGTATGAAAAGCCATTTAATTATTATACTAATCAATGTTATGGATTTAATTTAATATCAATAATGTCTAAGCCTGAATCTAGATGGAATGATTCAGATTATGATTTTTTACTTTCATATTATCCACAAAACAAACTAAGAGCACAATTATTTGAAAATCAATTAAAAATAGAAGCTAATCAAAAAGAGAGTGAGTCAATAGATGGTGAAGTAAAAAGAAAAAGTTTATTGAACACTCTTACAAATATTGCTAGTTTTTGCGCTGCATCAAGAGGAATTATTGGGATAAGTCCTAAAAAGCAAAATGATGATCCAACCCTTGTTAAAGCAAAAGATTTAACTCAATCAACACTTGATTTACAAAATGAAAATACAAGATTAGAAAATGAAATTCGTATGCTAAAAATAAGGACTTCAGACTATAAGAAAACAATTGAAGAATCAAAAGTTAAAGTAGTTGATATTGTTAAGACTTCTTCAGATTCTGGGGACAATATACATGAAAGATATTCCATTTCATTTTATGCTGATGAAGAAAAGAAAATTAGAGTAACTGTTAGCGATGATGAGGCTGCATTATATTTATCATATTATCACCCTGGATTTTCACTTGATTTTAAGAATATTTCATTCTTGGATGAAAATGGAGAAAGTAACAATTCAACTAGAAAGATAAAAAGAACTATTAGATCTCTTAATAATTCGGCAGAAGCTTTAGGGGTAGACTTTGAAAAATCAATGGGTATTCTTCTTTATGACCATAATAAAACCATGGCAGAATACACTAATACAAAAGATGCAGAAAAAGAATTTCATAAGCAATTAAAAAGTACCATAGAATTAGGAAATAGAAAAGAAGGATTAGAAAAAGCAGAAAAATGGTTGGGTAATGCCGAATCATGGTTTATTACACGATCTTTTTGGAATGGAGCAATTCAGTGGTGGGAAGGTATGAAGAATGCCTTTGGAGGCGCAGATGGAATTGTTAGTGCACAAGACTTTGCAAGTATGTACTATGTCGAAGGATTAGGCACTTTAATGGGTAGTACGGCTCAAAGTGCCAGTGAAATATTTACTTCTATTGGAAATATGGCACCATCAATTGTAATTCAAGCTGTTGCAACGGCTATTTCATATTTTTGTCCACCTGCTGGAGCAACACTATCATTCTTACTTGAAAATGCTTCAGCAATTTCAATGGGATTATCTGCAGCTGGTAATGCAACTGAGCAAATGCTACAGCAAGGATGGGACTTGAGTGAGGCTATTGCTTATGGTGTTATGAATGGTGCTAGTGAAGCATTATTGGAGAAAGTACTCGGAGGTATTACAGGGCTTGCTATGAGTCCTAACCTTGAAGCAAGACTCATGGGTGAATTCTTCATTAAGATATCTCAAAACAGTGCATATAAATTTGTACATGAAATGTTATCTGAAGCACTAGAAGAATCAATACAGGAGATGTTAGATCCAGTATTCAAGAGTGTTGCTACAGGTGGTAGAGTACAAGAAAGTGTTGATTGGGGCAATGTGTTAAAATCTGGACTTTATGGTGCAATTACTGCTGGCTTAATGAATGGTGGAGGTGCTATTACAGGTGGAATAGCAAAAGGTGGAGTAAATATATTATCAAATATACTTACAAATACAGATACAGGCCTTATGGCTGTATTTGCAGTACCTTCTGGACTTAGCATATCAGAAGCAATCGATACTGTTAAAACTCGTTTTCAAGCATTTCTTGATTCTAAAAAGAGTGGAGAAACGGCTCAACTTTTAGAACAAATTAAAACAAATAGTAATACTAAAACTGCTTATGATGCATATGTAGAGGATTATAATAAAACAAAGAATGATCTTACATCTAAATTGGAGTTCGACGAAATAGAAAAACTTGGCGATATTAAAACATATGAACAATTTTGCGAATCTTTAGCAGTTCAGCAAATAATTGAACAAGCAGACTTTGAATCATCTGTTAAGAAAATGAAATCAAAAGCAGAAGAAAGTAATAATTCACAAGAAAGTAATAGTTCACAAGAAAGTAATCAAAATGAGGAAACTATACCTTTTGCA
>JAEEGL015769870.1_pt1 | contig 11107 bp, 7 predicted proteins | sample 9134231 | NCBI WGS metagenome assembly JAEEGL01 (sample SAMN16246548, study PRJNA631951) | gut metagenome | biome: gut microbiome; feature: rumen; material: fiber-attached | host: Bos | place: Iran: Karaj | collected 2018-10
ACACTAGTATTCGTTTCACGTTCGATTTCCGTGACGCTGCGGACACCATTATGCATCATACGCAAGAGGAATACCAAGAGAACGCCAAGCATAAACGAAGCCGCCACAGAACATATAATGATGTTCATTTTCTTTGGCTTGCTCGGAGCTCCGTTAATCTGCGCGAAGTCAACAATGCGAACGTTACCCACTTCACCTGCACGCACAACGCGCAACTGCTGAATGTTGTTCAACATGGTTGTATAAATTTCGTTATTGACCGATACATCTTCTTTCAGACGAGCCACTTCCTGCTGCGTCAAAGGCATCTTTTCAGCCGTTTTTTTCAACTTGGCAAGTTCAGCCCTCAAACGGTTCTGCTGGCGAATGAGCGTCTGAACGCTCGGATGTTCTTCCTTGAACAAACGCATGGCAGCTTGTTTCTGCTGTTCCAAATCCAAAATCTGCTTTTGGATGTCACTTTCCTTGTTCAAGTGAGCGTGCGTTTCGCCAGTCATGTCCACAGAACCAATGCTGTAACGGTAATCGGCTAAAATCTTTTCGACACTGTCTAGTTTTGCCTTCACACCAGGGAGCTGCTTTTCCAAGAATTCGAGAGTCTTAGCGGCTTCGGCGCTGCGCATTTCAACGTTTTGACGCAAGTATGTCTTTGCCACCGTATTCAAGATCGATGCAGCCCTATCAGGATAGCGATGGTTGAAGCTAGCCTCGATAATGCCACTTTTCTTGCCTTTTTCGGCAACTTTAAGTCCACCCTTCAATGCGGCAATAGCACCAAGCATACCCGATTGAGAAAGGATGAATTCTTGTTCAGGTTTTGCAAGCATCTTAGAAACATGGATATTGAGAGTATCCCCTGCGTAAGCGGCCTTGTACATTTCACCGACTTTGCCTTCCAAGATGACCTGTTCATCAGGAGAAATAACTTCGTATGTATTTTCATCGACAACTCTAGCCATCCACTTTTCTGCACGGGCAACCGAAGGAATGTAGAGAGAATCGAGGTCCATGCGCCCCTCTTTATGCGTAAAGCGGTCAACCGCACCAACTGGCGTAGCATTGAAGCAAAGACGTTCGGCTTCGACAACATAGCTCAACACCATGCGGCTCTTGATAAGTTCAATTTCGGCATCGGCAGGGCTAGCCACATCAAGGATGGAACCCATTTCACCCATAGCCTTCGTAGCGTTACCGCCCTTCGCGTCTATTTGTAACAAGATATCGCTAGTGTACTCTGGGCGCAACCAATTTGCAATAGAAAAACCGATAAAGCCGCCAGCTAAAATGAACAGCAATAACGTGAATTTCTTTTCCCAAAGGATTTGTATTGCTTCTAGCAACGTAATTGTATTGTTGTCGGGAGGCAACTGAATTGTAGCTTGGCCAACAACTTTTTTTTCTTCTTTTTCAGCCATAAGTTATCCTAATTATGCAAAGCATTCACGAATTGTTTGAATAATAATGTCCTGCTGTTCGGGAGTCATCTTGTTGTCACTCGGCAAGCAAAGGCCGCGTTCAAAGATATCGGCACCTACATCTTCGCATCCGCCAGCAATATAAGCATTTGTACGAGCACGGCCGTTTCCTTGAACAGTAATAAACGGATTCATGCGGTAGATCGGCTGCATATGCATCGGTTTCCAGATGGGGCGTCCTTCAGCATTAATCTCGGCAATCTTTTCAAGAATCTCAGTAGGACAGCTCTTACCCTTCTCATGAATGTAAAGGCAATCCGTTTCACCACGTACCTGTTTGCACATGGCATCCTTATCAATGATAAGGCAACTCAGCCAGTAGTTCGGTTCACTATTCTTTTCATCAAACGGATTCATCTGCACAGGCAGCCCACGAAGCCCCTCACGGTAACGTTCGTAAATAGCCTTTTTCTGGGCAATATGCTCTTCAAGGTATGGCATCTGTCCACGCACAACGCCAGCAATCACATTGCTCATGCGGTAATTGTAACCGACTTCTTCATGCTGGTACCAAGAGGCTGCTTCACGGGATTGCGTACTCCATTTGCGAACTTTGTCTGCATCATCCTTGCTATCCGTAAGGAACATGCCACCACTTGAACCAGTAATAATCTTATTTCCATTAAAGCTGATAGCGCTATAATCGCCAAACATGCCTGTCTGCACGCCTTTGTATGTAGCGCCAAAACTTTCTGCGGCATCCTCGATCATCAGTGCGCCATGCTTTTTGCAAACAGAACGGAGTTCATCTACCTTGCCCGGTGTGCCGTACAAATGAGCTACAACCACAAGGCGAACATCGGGATAAATTTCAAAAGCCTTTTCCAGAGCCACAGGATCCATATTCCAGGTCTCTCGCTCCGTATCAATAAAAACGGCTTCACCATTTTCGTATGCAACAGGATTGACAGTCGCATCAAAGGTCATGTCACTACAAAAGACCTTGTGTCCGCGTAAAGACCCCTCGCCCGTCTTGGACATTCCATAAAGGGCTTCACCAGCAAGTTTGGTGCAAAGGTGGAGCGCGGCAGTACCTGCGCTAAGAGCAACGGCGTATTTGCAGCCCACCTTTTCAGCGACAAGGCGTTCTACTTCATTGATGTTTTTACCAACGGTACTCATCCAGTTGGTCTCGTACGCTTCTGTCACGTACTTGATTTCATCGCCATGCATCGTCGGGCTACTAAGCCACACTTTATTTTCAAATCGAGTCATTAAAGCCATCCAAAAAGCATTTGAATTATGGGAAATATTAGTTTATTTTTCGCTGACATTCAACTTAGTTTTCAAATAAATACTTGATAAATACAAAAACTATCTAACCACTTGGGCTAGATAGTTTTTACTTTATTTACATCAAATTTGTCACGTTATTTCGAGAACGGAACGAGTTCCACGCGACGGTTTTGAGCACGTCCAGCAGCATCACTATTATCAGCAATTGGCTTAGACGGGCCATAACCCACGGCACGCAGACGATCGCTATTCACACCACGCTTTTGGAGATAAGCGACAACAGCCTGAGCACGGGATTCAGAGAGCTTCTGGTTCTTGGCATCAGAGCCCTTGTTATCGGTATGGCCCTGAACTTCGAGATTTGCTTCAGGAATCTTGTTCATCAAATCAGCAATGTCATTAAGGGTTCCATAACTGTTCTTAGTGAGTTTTGCAGAACCAGTCTTGAAGTTAATACCCTTCTTGAGCTGATCAAGGTCTTCTTTCTTGTTAATCGGGCAACCTTCTCCATCAACACGAATACCCGGGAGTGTATTCGGGCACTTGTCGAGAATATCGGCAACGCCATCCTTATCGAAGTCCGGCAAGCAACCTGTAGAGTCTACAGCATGGCCTGCAGGAGTACCCGGGCACTTATCCTTAAAGTCTGCAATACCGTCCTTGTCGCTATCAAGCACGCAGCCGTTCGGACCAACTTCAGCACCACGCTGGGTATTCGGGCACTTGTCGAGATAGTCAGGGACACCGTCCTTATCAAAGTCCATCGGGCACCCCGTAAAGTCCACAGGAACTCCAGCAGGCGTATTCGGGCACTTATCGAGGTTGTCGGCAACGCCATCCTTGTCGAAGTCGAGCATGCAACCCGTAGAATCAACAGAAATATTGGCAACCGTATTCGGGCAATTGTCTCTCACGTCAGGGATACCATCTTTGTCAGAGTCTACGCGGGCAAGAGAATCAGCAATAGCTCTTTCGCGAGCGAGTCTTGCGGCATCTTCAACCGGGCAACCTTCGGCATCAACCTGAGCACCCTTCGGGCTACGGGCACACTTGTCTTCATCATCAGGAATGCCATCGCCATCGGAATCAACCGGCTTCCCCTTAGCATCGATATTGAAGGTCAAGAGTGCAGAAGCGGCGATATACGGAGCGCTGGCATAACCGTAAGAGACCTTTTCTCCACGTTCACCCTGGAAGTAAATCGTGTGGTCCTTGCCATCCTTAACTTCGGCATGGTGATCGAAACCATTCTTGATAGCGCGAACAGCGACATCAACGCCAAAAGCAAAATCAATTTCGTGCGGCAAGTGGAAGCGGAAACCCGGAGTAATGAGCATCGGGTCGACCACCGGATCGATCTCGTAACGACCAAAGTCCTGCACACGCATTTCGGCGGAGAATTCCACGAACGGAGTCATCCACGAAGTTGCATTCCAGTTCAAGCCTGTGCTGTAGACAAGCGTCTGGGACAAGCTGTAGCTCGCTGGAGAGATGAAGCTTGCAGCCAAGTTCCAAGTAAGTGGAGCACCAATCTTGTTGAAATCAAACGATAAAGCAAGACCAGCACCAAAAACCCACTTATCTGCCGTGAACGGATGAGTGACCCCATTACCATTCAAGTACCAGGCATGACGAGGACGGACACCGGCACATTCTTCACCCGTCGGGATAAACATATCGAGCAAAAGTGCCGTCTTTATGAAGCCCGATTCCGTAGATAAGAATGGAATACCCACCTTTGCAAAGATGTCCAAATCGCCACGGCTCGTTGTCCACATATTTGCGGAACCACCCGGGCCTTTTGAATTAGCATGTTCGTAGTATCCCGGAAGCGACATACCGACGTCGATAAAATCGAGAATACCTACGCTGACAAAGAAATTGGCAGAAAGAGAGGCATCGGCATCATTGAATGCGTATTTCTTTCCATCCGCATAATAGATGCCGCCACGAGACAAACCCCAAGAGCCAAACGATAAATTACCGTTGACTCCGAAGTTGACTTGCCATTGACCAAGAGTCTTTGCATTGTTTTGATGCAAGCCCTCAGAAGCACCCGGCACTCCAACCTGAGAAAAGGCAAGAGAGCTAGATAACAAACCTAGAGCAATGAATTTTTTCATATTTCTTCCTTCTTTTGAGTTTGTCTTTGTTGTTAAGAATGTTGAGCCACAGGTTCAGACTGCTTGAGAATCGTACTATTGAACTTTTCGGGAGTCGTGAACGTAGGGACAATTTCATGCAAGGCGCGGATAGCGATTTCAACATCATTTTCAGAAGCCGCGCTCTTGAGCTTCCACAGCTCATTGATAAACTTGGATGTATCAATATCGATCTGCTTTCCAATGAATATAAGCTTGTTCTTCGTTTTCTTCAAGCCCTCTTCGTTCATCAAAAGCTCTTCCTTGATTTTTTCACCAGGGCGTAGTCCCGTAAACTTGATAGGAACATCCTTGTATGGCACCTTGCCATACATGCGTATCAAGTTTTCGGCAAGAGTTACAATCTTGACCGGCATACCCATATCGAGCACAAAGATTTCGCCACCTTGAGCGATACTTGCCGCTTCGAGCACAAGGCTCACCGCTTCAGGAATCGTCATAAAGTAGCGGATAATTTCAGGATGCGTAACTGTCACAGGCTTGCCCTGTTCAATCTGGCGTTTGAACAAAGGAATCACGCTACCATTGCTGCCAAGTACATTGCCAAAGCGAGTCACGACAAATTCCGTATTGCTGTCCTTCTGCATAGACATAAAGCGAACAATCATTTCGCAGCAACGCTTTGATGCGCCCATGACGTTCGTCGGATTCACCGCCTTGTCGGTACTGATCATCACAAACTTTTTGACATTATTGAACATGGCAAGCGTAGCCACGTTAAACGTACCAATAACGTTGTTTTTAATCGCTTCCATCGGATTGTTTTCCATCAGCGGAACATGCTTGTGCGCTGCAGCATGGAAAATGACTTCTGGCTGGTAAGTCTTAAAAATCTGATTCATTCGGAAGTAATCGCGAACACTGGCAATAAGCGTTACAAGATTCAAGGACTGCCCATATTCCATTACGAGTTCTTGCTGGATATCATAAGCATTGTTCTCGTAGATATCGACAATGATAACTTGCTTCGGATTGTACTTTGCGATCTGACGTACCAGTTCGCTACCGATACTGCCGCCGCCACCAGTCACCATACATACTTTGTTCTCAATGTAAGCACGAATATCCTTGTTGTCGAACTTAATAGGATCACGCCCAAGCAAATCTTCAACCTTGATATCGCGAATCTGTGTTGCAAAACTGGTAGAGCCATCCCCAACGTTCGACGAATCCAAAAGAGAGCCCACAAACGGAAGGACCTTGACCGGAAGTCCGGTCTTGCCACACAAGTCCATGATAACCTGACGGTCCTTAGGCGGGCAACTCGGGATAGAGAAAAGTATCTGCTCGATATTTTCTTGCTTTGCAATTTTAGGAATATCGCTTGTACTGCCAGCAACGAGCACGCCTTCGAAGAACTTGCCGATTTTATTGCGGTCATCATCGATAATGCATACCGGATTGATTTTCGCCGCAGAGGATGTAGCAAGGCCATTCTCGACATCCTTACCGCTATTTCGGATTTCATCAAGCAAGAGCTTTGTCGCATTCCCCGCACCGATAATCATAGTACGCTTTTTCATGGCCTCGTGATGCCCCGTCGCCACAAGAGAAACAAAAGTCCTCCTGAACATGTAGCGGAACATGCACACACCAAAACTAGCGATACATGCCTGTACAAGGGCAAACTGCCAGTGCAAGTGTCCTCTCACAAGGTAAAAGAAAAAGTGCGTCACGATAAGGCCAACAAAAATACCTTTAACACAACTCAAAAAGTCATAACGGTTCAGATAGCGCCAAAGTTTGTTATAAGCCCCAAAGAAAAGCAAAGCGCTAAAGCACATGATTACGCTTAAAAAGAAAATGGCAAACTGGTCAGCCCGGTCGATTGCGTCTGCATATAGGGGTAAAGGGAAATTTGCAAACAAGCCGGCAACAACAACAATAAAGGCATCCGCAAATGCTAATACACGCTTGCGGATTCTAAAAGTCGTAAATAAACCAATCAATTTGGACATAGCCAATTTCCCTTACCAGTCACAACAAAAAAAGTTTTGTTTTTTTTACAATATAATTACAAAAAGCTACCAATGCAAGGTTGTTCTGAGAAAAACACCTTTTTCATCACCAAATTCCAGCTCCATTTCAAAAGATGCGTATCGACCGTTATAACTGAACGAAGGCGAAATAGTATACTGAAGGGGCGCACCATGCACAAACCGCTTTGCAACAGTCTTATAAGGATCATTAATATCACTACCTTTATCCACGCCCTTCCAAAGCCACTTGTTATGTAAACCAAAGAAGAAATTCATTGAAGAATTCCAAAAAAGACGGCTATAAAGAGTCCAGTCTAAGGCGAGCGAGTTTGGACCATTGGGATTCCCGAGCGGAAGTCCAAGATGAGCCATTTGAGCCTGAGCCGTATCGTAATGGCAGTATGTATACGGTTCAACACGGGCTATTTCTGCAATTGAACCAAGCTGTAAAGCCTTGCCCTTTACTTCCATATCATGAGCAACCTGGAGACCAAGCATGGCAGCCCAGCGATTATTGCTGTAACGGTTCTGGTAAACGGCATAAGGCGATTCCATATCATCCAGGAAGAACTCACCATAGATACGAGCCATTCTAAAAAGCTGTACGTTCATATCGAACGCAAGCGCCCCGTTATTCACGCGTTCAGAGTAGTTTCCCTTTTCAATGAAAAGTGGAGCAATCGGGACAAATAGCCAAGGCTTGTTTTCGTTATAAAGAACCTGTAATTCCGAAATACCAAAAGTGAAATTTTTGAGGGCGAGCTCGTAACGATGTGCATAGAGATTGCGGTCGTTCAGGTTATCCTTGCTATAGCTCCAGGAATTTACACGGAGGTCCGCATATACACTGTAGATGTGTAATGGACCAAACGTAAATTCCAACGAAAGCATATTGTACGGCAGTGAGAACTGGTTCAGCGAAAGATTGTTGTAATAAGCCGGGCCCCAATGCAGGACATCGCGGGCAAGCTGCAAACGCGCCCAAGCGTAATTGAGTCCAAGATGTGCTCGATAGCGGGAAAAGCTCACATAGTCAATTCCACCGTCGCCACGGTCCTTGCTCTGAACGTCGAAAACTTCATGATCGTAGCTTTTGGGTTTCTTGGCAGCATGGCCTTCAGAATAAATTCTAGCATCAAGATCAAAATCCAGCGAGTCAGCAAAACCACGAATAAAAAGACCGGCGTCAATAGAAGGCCAGATGGTATCGCCAAGTGCAGAAGATGACTTGTAGTCTATGCCGAGGATGGGGCTTACAGCAATGGCAAACTTGTGCGACGAACTGCTATCACTTTTGAAATATGCCATAGCCTGCGAATTGTTCTTTTCAAAATCCTTTTGAAAAGACGTATCTCGACGCGGGTATGTAAAGAAATGTCGGCCCTCACCAACCGTCTGACGATGGTATTCAAAAAGCATCGGCGCATAATCAAGGCCGCGCAAGTTGCGAGTGCGTTCAGAACCAATTACAGGAGAACGACCGGTTTCAGCCAAAACCATCGTTGCTAAAATAAGACTCGTGAAAATCGCTTTCATTTACCCCTCCACGTTCAATTATTCTTCGACGTCTTTATCGATGACTTCAGCTGCAGAATCTCCATGAAGAGCAACCAAGCGAACGCCATCAAGAGTCAAATAAGGATCGTATGTATCTATGATTTTAGTATGCCCGACAACAGTACGGCCCCAGCCACCTGTTGCAAAAACAGGAACATCCTTCTTGCCCATTTCTTGCTTGATTTTAGCGACAAGCGTTTCGAGTTCTGCCATAAACCCAAACAGGAGACCAGCTCGAATTGCGTCATCAGTATTGTTTGCAATAAGGCGTTTGGGCCATTCAATACTCACCGGCAAAAGACGAGCCGCTTTTTCCGTAAGCACATCGAGGCTTGCACTAATACCCGGAATGATGATACCACCAGCAAATCCGCCATCCTTCATCACATCAAACGTTGTAGCTGTCCCCATGTCGATGACAATGGCATCGGTGTACCCACGTTCCTTGAGTGCAATGATGTTGCAAAGACGGTCGGCGCCAAGCGTGCTCGGGTTCGGATACGCAATCGGACAATTGAGGCAGTTTGTGGAACTCACGACTTGAACAGGTCGCTTCAAGAGAGTCTGCAAAGCCTTGACCCACGGGCGTTCCAAGGACGGCACCACAGTCGAAAGCCCTACATGCGTTACAGATTCCAGCTTGATTTTCGAAAGATGAATAAGTCCGCCCACGCGATTCATCACTTCATCTGAAGTAGTTTGTTTGCGTGTTGTAAGTCTCCAATGATCTACGACTTTGTCTCCCTTGTAAATGCCAAGGACGGTGTGAGAGTTTCCCACATCGACCACAAACGACAAAGAGTTCTTTAAATTCTTTTTCATCGCCATGAAAGATAGTTATTTATTCAAATTCAAAAAAGCTTGCTTCAATTCTCGCGTTGCTTTTTCTGGGTCTGCTGATTTCATAATAGCAGATACAGCGCAGATTCCCGAAATACCGGATCCCTTAAGCACATCGATATTGTCCTTATTGAGCCCACCAATAGCATTCACATTAATCGGCACAGCTTTCACAATGGCTTTGAGCGTATCTACACTAGTAAGGATTGTGACTACTTTAGTTGTCGTTGGATAGATAGCCCCAACCCCAAGATAGTCCGCACCTTGTTCATAAGCCTCTAGAGCCTGAGGAACGGTCTTAGTCGTCGCTCCAATTATTTTATCTACACCCATTAACTGTCGAGCTATTTTTACAGGCATGTCCGTCTGCCCCACATGAACGCCTTCTGCATCAATCGCAAGCGCCACATCTACGCGGTCATCGATAATCAGCGGGACGTTGTAACGCTTGGTAATCTCATGGGTTGCAGTTGCAAGTTCGATATATTCACGAGTCGAACGATTTTTTTCGCGAATTTGTATGAGAGACGCTCCACCTTTGCAAGCGGCTTCAACAGTAGGCAAAAAACGTTCAGAAGGCACACTCGTGCTATCGGTAATGAAATAGAGCGTTGTATCAATATTTTTCATGTTTTTAAAGGTAGAAAAAAATGCTATAGTTTGGAATAGAACAGCTTAAAGCTTGAAATCTGTGCGATTTCTCACGAAAAATACTTTTTTATCACGCAAATCTGTCACAAGGATAAATACTTATGTATTTTTATAAAAAAAAGGACGATAAGTCCTAAAAAAATATGGAGCGATATTATGAAACCGATGAATTCAAAGAGGGGTATTACCCTCATGGAACTTATGGTGGTTATCGCGATTATGGGCATCCTATCCACCGTTGCTATGCCGAAACTTTTGGGTTTTGACGAAAGGGCTCGTGAAAAAATCGACCTGATGAAGCTTTATGACCTCAGAAACGCTCTTAACTTAGCGCTCATTGAAGATGATGCCGCAATGGATGTTTACGTTCCAGTCACAGGCAAAGATATACCAGGTGTGGATAGAGCTCAATTGTCGAAAAAACTTCACGATGGTCTATCGTCTAATACAGGAGCAACATTGTTCGTAATAGAACTGCATCAAAAAACTTCTATCAACGTTCAGGGAAGCCATGGTAGCGCAAACAACACCTACAACATCTGCCAAATGGTTGGTGACGCAGGAACATTCTACAATGCCCTTAGAGACGCAAACTTTGATGGGGTGGCAGAAATCATTGCAGACAGGCTTCCTAATAAAGCAAATTATGTCAAAGATGGAGGCTATAGCTACTCTGCAAAACCATTTACAAATTCCAAAGGTCAAACATTCTACAGAACAGCACCGAATCGAAAGCTTTTCCTAAGTAAGGCTTTGAATTACGGAAAAAAAGATGATAACACTCGTTATTCACTTAGTTTACGTTGGACAAATCCAGGTGATCCCTACTCCGTTGAAGTATACATGCTTGAGAACGGAAAGGATTGGGAAAGCGCATATGAATCTGACTACGGCACATGCTTCTCGACTTATGGCAGAAAAGGCTGTAGATATACAAACAAGAAGAGAAGATAAATTAAGTTTTCCTCCTCAACAAAACGCCCCGGAATTTTTCCGAGGCGTTTTCTAATAACAGCGGCACGAGCCTGAACTTAATAGTAACTGCGCCGGTGTCGTATTACACGTACAAGTAGTCGTTCAGCACAGGCTGCATGCCTTCGCTGCTCATGTCGGCGTACATCTTGTCGATGCTGCGACCGTCATTGATTTCGAACTGTTCATCGCCGCCTTCCCCATCGTCGTGACCACTGTATTTGCTTTCGTGGTC
>JAEEGL011122210.1_pt1 | contig 11106 bp, 9 predicted proteins | sample 9134231 | NCBI WGS metagenome assembly JAEEGL01 (sample SAMN16246548, study PRJNA631951) | gut metagenome | biome: gut microbiome; feature: rumen; material: fiber-attached | host: Bos | place: Iran: Karaj | collected 2018-10
AGGGATAGTGCGGAACACAAAGAGTATGCGGGAGCGGGGAGTGCTGACGGACGGGAGGCCGAAGAAGCGGACGGTGCAGACCTGCTGGAACGCATTCTGGGCAGGGAAAACCTGAACAGGGCGTACAAGCGGGTAAAGGCCAACAAGGGAGCGCCCGGCATCGACGGAATGACGGTGGAGGACGCCCTGGCTTGGCTGAGGGAACACAGGGAGGAACTTCTGGACAAGATACGGAACGGAAAGTATAAGCCGCAGCCGGTGAGACGGAAGGAAATCCCGAAACCGGATGGCGGTATGCGAAAGCTGGGAATACCGACTGTCGTAGACCGTATCATCCAACAGGCAATCGCCCAGCAGCTGACCCCAATCTTTGAACCGCTGTTCTCGGAGGGAAGGTACGGGTACCGACCGGGCAGAAGCGCACAGATGGCGATCCAGAAGGTGAAGGAGTACGCGGAGCAGGGATATACCACAGCAGTACTGATCGACCTGTCCAAGTATTTCGACACACTGAACCACGATTTGCTGATGAACATGGTGCGGGAGGAAGTCCACGACAAGCGCGTGGTGGAACTCGTCAAGAGATTCCTGAAAAGCGGCGTAATGGAGAACGGACTCCGCACCCGTACCGAGGAGGGCTCTCCGCAGGGAGGGCCACTCAGTCCGCTCCTCGCCAACATCTACCTCAACAAGTTCGACCAGGAGATGGAGGGGCGAGGAGTGCGCGTCATCAGGTATGCGGACGACATTGTTGTGCTGGCCAGAACGCCGAGAGCAGGAGAACGCCTGCTGGAATCCAGCCGGAGATACCTGGAGGGGAAACTCAAGCTCCGGATGAACAGTGAGAAAAGCAAGGTTGTAAGCGTGTACGCGAAGCGAAATTTTAAGTTCCTGGGCTTCGCACTCGGGAAGGGGAAGAATGGTGTGTTCATTCGGACCCATGCGAAGTCCCTGAAGAAAGCCAAAGAGAAGCTGAAAGAACTGACTTCCCGCAGTCAGGGCAGAAACGTTCGGAAAGTGATGGAGAATGTAAAGGTCTTCATACGCGGATGGCTTGGCTACTTCGGAATAGCAAGTATGCGGAACACGATGAAAGAATGGGACGAATGGCTGCGCCGACGGTTCCGAATGTACATCTGGAAACAGTGGAAGGTACCGAAGGCGAGGGCTGTAAATCTGGAAAAGCTCGGTGTTTCCGGAAGACAGGCTCGCAAATGGAGTTATGTGAAAGGATATTGGCGGATAGCCGGAAGTCCAATTCTCACGACCACCATAACGAGCAAAAGACTCGCACAGGCGGGATACTACAGTATCCTCGACCGGTACGAGTCTCTGCACTTATACGGTTGAACCGCCGTGTACGGAACCGTACGCACGGTGGTGTGTGGGAGGTCGGTCGCTCAATTAATGGGTGACCTCCTACCCGATTTGACAAAGCTGCGGGCTGTTCACTCCCGGACGGTCTCCGGGAAGTACTCCCGGTTTTTCCCGATGTGCCGGCCCATCAGGTCGGAGGCGGCGGCCTCGTCGTGGGCCTCGATGGCGTCGATGATGGCGGCGTGGAAGTGCAGGGCGTTCTCAAAGCCCATGCGGTCGATGACCTCCGTCATGGAGGAGCGCAGCGTATCGCCCAGGATCTGGTTGGTGCGGATGATGAGGGGATTGCCGGTGATTTCTCCCACCTGGAAATGGAAGGCCAGATCCAGCTCGGTGAAATCCCGTTCCCGTCCCTCGTCGGCGGCCTGCCGGGCATCCCGCTGCAGAGCCCGCAGCCGATCCACGTCCTCCGCGGTCGCACGCCGGGCGGCCAGGGCGGCGCTGGCGGTCTCGATGATCTCGCGGAACTCGAACACCGCCGCATTGGACCGGCCGGACAGATAAGCGGCCGGAATCAGACCGTCCAGAGACTGCTCCAGATCCATCCTCCGGATGAAGGAGCCCTCGCCCAGCCGCGTCTCCACCAGCTGCAGAGCGTTCAGCTTTTGCAGGGCCTGGCGGACGGTGACGCGGCTGATGCCGAACTGAGCGGCCAGATCCGTCTCGGAGGGGAGCTTATCGCCGGGCTTCCACTCGCCGTCGGCGATCATCTGCTTCATCTGCTCGAAGACCTGATCTCCCACCCGGACCTTCTGAATTTTCTGAATTGACATGGCGTATCCTCCCCTTGCGGGAGCGCATGCGCCGTTTAGTCCATCCGCTCCAGGGTGGCGCCGGTGATGCGCTCGTAATACTTCAGAATAGCGCTGTGGTCGTCGTTGCCGCAGTCGTTGTTGTGGAGCCACTGGAGCATCTCCTGCACGGCGGAGGTCAGCAGCATGGGGGTGCCCAGGCCGTGACCGGTATCCAGGGCGTTGTTCAGGTCCTTGATATGCAGGTCGATGCGGAAGCCGGGCTTGAAGTTGCGGTCCAGCATCATGGGGACCTTGGCGTCCATGACGGTGGAGCCGGCCAGACCGCCGCGGATGGCCCGGTAGACCACCTCGGGATCCACGCCGGCCATCTGAGCCAGCTCAAAGGCCTCGGCGCAGGCGGCGATATTGACGGCCACGATGACCTGGTTGGCCAGCTTGGTGGTGTTGCCGGCGCCGTTGACCTCGCCGCAGTGGACCACGGAGGCGCCCATGACCTTCAGCAGATCCTGATACTTGTCGAACAGGGCCTTGGGGCCGCCGCACATGATGGACAGCGTGCCGTCGATGGCCTTGGGCTCGCCGCCGGAAACCGGGGCGTCCATCATGTTCATGCCGCGTTTGGCGCACTCCTCGGCCAGCTCCTTGGAGGCCAGGGGGGCGATGGAGCTCATGTCGATGATGTCCAGACCGGCCTTGTTGGCGTCGGCCACGCCGTTCTGTCCGAACAGCACCTCACGGACGTGGGGGGAGTTGGGGACCATGGTGACGACCACGTCGCTCCTGGCGGCCACGTCGGCGCAGCTGGCGCCCACGGCGGCGCCGGCTGCGGCCAGCTCCTCCACGGCGGCGTTGCGGCTGCGGTTGTAAACCGTCAGCTCATAGCCGGCCTTCAGCAGATTCAATGCCATGGGGCGTCCCATGACGCCCAGACCGATAAATCCAACCTTCATGATACGTTCTCCTTTTCTCATTCAGCCCCGGCAGACGCTCTGCGCCGCCTGGGCGATGTGCTCGGCGGTGAGGCCCAGGTAGGTCAGCAGCTCCTCATAGTTGTGGGCGGAGGAGCCGAACTCGTCGTTGACCCCCACGAACTCCATGGGGATGCGCTCGGCGCGCAGGGCCTCGGCCACCGCGCCGCCCAGACCGCCGATCACGCTGTGCTCCTCGGCGGTGACCACGCCCTTGACGTCCTTGGCCAGGGCCACGATCTTCTCCCGGTTCAGGGGCTTGATGGTGCTGACGTTGACCACCCGCAGGGAGAGTCGATCCTTCAGCAGCTCCGCGGCCTCCAGGGCCTTGCCCACCATGACGCCGCAGGCGAACACGGTGACGTCGGCGCCCTGGCGCAGGACGGCGGGCTCGTTGAAGCGGAAGGCCTCGTCCTCCGGGGTAACGTTGTCATAGCTGTTGCGGTTCAGCCGCAGGTACATGGTGCCGTTGTTGGCGGCCATGTAGCGGGTGGCGGCCACGGTCTCGTTGGCGTCGGCGGGAACGATCACCGTCATGTTGGGGATGGCGCGCATGCAGGCGATATCCTCAAAGGACTGGTGGGTGGCGCCGTCGCCGAAGTCGGAGCAGCCGGCGGAGGAGCCGCAGATCTTCACGTTCAGCTTGCCGATGGCGATGCTCTGGCGGAGCTGATCGTAGGCCCGCCCCGTGGCGAACACGGCGAAGGAGTTGATGAAGGGGATCTTGCCCACGCGGGACAGACCGCCGGCCACGGAAGCCATGTTTGCCTCCGCAATACCCATCTCGATGTGCTGCTCGGGCAGAGCCTGCTCGATCATCTTGCCCATGGTGGAGCCGCCCAGGTCGGCATCCAGTACCACGATGTTGCGATTCTCCCGGCAGAGCTCCAGGAGCGTTGCGCCGTAAGCGCTTCTCTGATTGGTTTCAGCCATTTTCGTATGCCTCCTCGTTCAGAATGTCCGGTTTCAGGCCAGCTCCGCCAGAGCCTGGCGGTACTCGTCCTCGGTCAGGGCGCGGTTGTGGAAGCCCGTCTGGTTCTCGGCAAAGCTGACGCCCTTGCCCTTCACGGTGTGGGCGACGATGGCCGTGGGCTTGCCCTTGTACTGCTCGGCGGCGTCCAGAGCAGCCACGATCTGCTCCATGTTGTGGCCGTCGATCTCGATGACGTTCCAGCCGAAGGCCGCCCAGCGCTGGGCAATGGGCTCGATGGGCAGGCGATCCGCCAGTCTGCCCTGGGCCTGCAGGCCGTTGTTGTCGATGATGGCGCACAGGTTATCCGCATTCTTGGCGGAGGCGGCCATGGCGGCCTCCCAGATCTGGCCCTCGTCCTGCTCGCCGTCGCCTACCATCACGTAGACGCGGTTGGGCTTGTCGTCCATCTTCAGGCCCAGCGCCATGCCCAGGCCCAGGCTCAGACCCTGGCCCAGGGAGCCGGTGCCCACCTCGATGCCGGGGGTGCCCAGATGGGGATGTCCCTGCAGGTAGAAGCCCACCTCCTTGCAGCGGGGCAGATCCGCCACGGGGAAGAAGCCGGCCTCCGCCAGAGCGGAGTACTGCAGGATGGCCACGTGGCCCTTGGAGAGCAGGAAGTAGTCCCGGCCTTCCCAGTCCGGATTGGTGCAGTCGTATTTCATCTTGTAGAAATACAGGGCCGCCACCACGTCCGCGGCGGAGCAGCTGCCGCCCACGTGGCCGGCCACGCCCACGCCGATGCACTGGATCACGTCGCGCCGCAGGGTCTTTGCCCGCTCCTCCAGGGAAGAAATCAACTCTTTGCTATAACCCATAATTACGCCTCCCAATCGTGTAATCTGATTGCTGTTAGTTGTCAGCTGTCATACAGCCTACAAACAGTATATCATCCTCTGCGGAAATGTCAAGAGAGTGATACTTAACAAAATTAGTCAGATATTTTTTGTGGGATATGTGAAATAGGGACGGCCTCCTTTACGGACGAGGGTTTTGCTGGTATAATCGTATCAAGGATAATCTGCCCGTACGGATCGTGCGGGGAAGCCAAGTTTTTCATAACGGAGGAATGAGCCATGAAGTTTTACCTGCCTGTGAGACTGCTGACCGGCCGCGGCGTGGTGTCGGAGCAGGCGGCCGCCCTGGCTGCGCTGGGGCGCAAGTGCCTGATCGTCACCAGCGGGACCGCTGCCCGGCGCTGCGGCGCACTGGACGACGTAACGGCTGCCCTGGAGGCCCACGGCGTCGCCTATGGGATTTATGACGCCATCCAGCCGAATCCCTCGATGGACTCCTGCCTGGAGGGCGGACAGCTGGCCCGGGAGTTGGGCGCCGAATTCATCATCGGCATCGGCGGCGGCTCCCCGCTGGACGCGGCTAAGGTGGTGGCTGTCAGCGCCGCCAATCCGGAGCTGGAGCCGGAGGCGCTGTTCGGCACACGCTGGGCAAACAAGCCGCTTCCCATTGCCCTGGTGGGCACTACGGCCGGCACCGGCAGCGAGGTGACGCCCATCTCCGTGATCACGGATCCGGAGGGGCACAAGCGTCCGGTGAACAGCGAGCAGATTTACGCCGCCCTTTCCCTGGGCGACCCGCGCTATACCGACTCCATGCCCCTGCCCGTTACCGCCTCCACCGGTGTGGACGCCCTGGCCCACTGCCTGGAGAGCTATTTCAACAAGAACGCCACTGACGTGTCCCGGGCGCTGTCCCTGCAGGGAGTGGCCACGCTGGTGCCGCCGCTGCGGTCCGTGGCGGCGGGCCGGACGCCCGACGCCGGGGAACGGGAGGCCCTGTACCACGGCTCCATCCTGGGCGGCATGGCCATCAGCATCTGCGGCACGGTGATGCCCCACAACATGGGGTACTATCTCACCGAAAATCTGGGCCTGCCCCACGGCTTTGCCTGCGCGGCCTTCCTGCCGGCCATGCTGCACCACGTGGCGGCCGACGTGCCGGACTATGCCCGGACGCTGGAGGAGCGGACCGGCTGCAGCCTGCAGGAGCTGGAGGCGCTGATCCGCGGCCTGATGCCTCCGCTGGAGCTGCATTTGACCGCGGAGGAGATCGAGGCCCTGCTGCCGCGGTGGGAGAACGCCCCCACCGTGCAGCGGACTGCCGGCGTCATCACGCCGGAGCTGATCCGCGGCGCGCTGGCGGAGCTGGCCGCGGAGAAAAACGCCTGAGGAGTCCGCACCGCCGAAAAATACGCATAAAGCAGAGGGTCCGCGGCAAACGGCGGACCCTTTTGTAAAGAAACGGCGGGGATTCTGTGGTATACTGCCTGTCACGGCGTCTTGGCGCCGAATCAAGCATGTGGAGAAGGAAAGCGATCCTTTGGAGACCGTGGAGGGGAGCTATACCCTGCTGGGCCAACCCTATGAAGAGGAGGGCTATACCGCCAGCGACGACGTGGACGGCGACCTCACCGGCGAAGTGGAGCGGGTGGAGGCGGACGGCGCGGTGTACTATACCGTGACCGACAGCGCCGGAAACCGCTCCGAGGTCCGGCGGGAGATCCGTTACGATGACCCGGAGCCGCCGGAGCTGACGCTGAAGGCCCAGGCCAGCATGAGCATCGAGGCCGGGGAGGGCTATTCCGAACCGGGCTGGACCGCCGTGGACAACGTGGGCGGCGATATCTCCGACCGGGTGGAGGTCTCCGGCTGGGTCAACGCCGCCGTACCCGGCGAATATGTCCTGACCTATACCGTGGAGGACGGGTATCACAACCAGGCCAGCGCCGTGCGCCGGGTCACGGTCAGGGAGCGCCCCAAGCCGGTGGAGCCTGCGCCGGACGACCCCGTGCCGAGTGACAAGAACATCTATCTCACCTTTGACGACGGACCGGGCCGCTACACCCGGGAGCTGCTGGACGTGCTGGATAAGTACAACGTCAAGGTCACGTTTTTCGTGGTGAAGACCGGCTACACGGACCTGATCGCCAAGGAGGCCGCGGCGGGCCACAGCGTGGGCATCCACAGCGCCACCCACGATTACCAGAAGATCTACGCCAACGAGGAGGCCTATTTCCGGGATCTGGAGGCCATGGACGCGGTCATCTACGAAAAAACCGGGCAGCACACCAAGCTGCTGCGCTTCCCCGGCGGCAGCTCCAACAGGGTGAGCGGCTTCAATCCCGGGATCATGACGCGGCTGACCCAGGCGGTGCAGGAGAGAGGCTACCAGTACTTTGACTGGAACGTGCTCAGCGGCGACGCCGGAGAGACCACGGACACGGACGTGGTGTACCAGAACGTGATCGACGGCGTTACGGGCCGCAAAAATTCCATCGTGCTGATGCACGACATCAAGGGCTACAGCGTGGCCGCCGTGGAGCGGATCATCCGGTGGGGCCTGGAGAACGGCTATACCTTCCTGCCGCTGACGCCGGACAGTCCCACCGCCCACCACCGGATCAACAACTGACAAAAAGCGATTGACGCCAGGCCGCGTTTGCGTCACAATACAGGCAGGCGGGAAGCGGTCCCGCGGGATGGCCGGATCGGCAGAAAGGAAGGACCCTGTTATGAAGAAAATTCTGGTGGCGTATTTCAGCGCCGGCGGCGTGACGGCAGGCGTCGCAAAGAGGCTGGCGGAGGCAGCGGACGCCGATCTCTTCGAGATCCGGCCCCAGGTGCCCTATACCCGGGCGGACCTGAACTGGATGAACAAAAAGAGCCGCAGCACGGTGGAGATGCAGGACCGGACCTGCCGGCCGCCCATGGCGGAGACGGCGGATCTGGCGGCGTACGACCTGATTTTCCTGGGATTCCCCATCTGGTGGTACCGGGAGCCCTCTATCATCGACACGTTTATGGAGAGCGGGGACTTCACCGGCAAGACCGTGGTGACCTTCTGCACCTCCGGCGGCAGCGGCCTGGGCGACTCGGCGGAGAACCTGCGGGTGCTGGCCCCCGGCGCGCAGGTAAAAAGCGGGAAGCGCTTCAGCGGAAGGGCCTCCAAGGCCGAGCTGCAGGCTTGGGTGGAGACCGTACGATGAGAACTGTGTAAATAAGCAGGGAGCGGGCGTCAGCCCGCTCCCTGCTTTTTATTCATCCGACAGGCGGCCGTAGTCGTTCCACTGGCCGAACATCCGGCCCCGCCTCGTCTCCCGGATCAGATGGTCCAGAGCACAGGACGGCTTCCAATTCATATCGCCTCATAGGGACCGCCTTTGTGTGAGTACGGATTACGCGCCGCGGAATACCCGGATGGAGTCCCGCAGCCGCTGGTGCCGGATGCCGGTGGCGTCAAAGCGGACCGTGTGAAAGGCGAACTGCATGACGGGGCCGGCGCCGAAAGCGCACAGGACCGTCCCGATCCCCACGGGGCCGCCCAGCAGCCCGCCAATCAGCGTGGCCGTGCTGAGGATGGCGATGCTTACCACGCCGATGGGAACGCGCTTCACCCGCTTTGCCAGGCCCACCATCAGGGTGTCCCGGGGGCCGCAGCCCAGAGATGCGACCATATAGGCATATTGGGTATATGCCAGGACGAACAGGCCGACGATCAGCATCTGGATCGACATCAGCAGGGATTGGCAGGGCGGCACCGGATGGAGCCAGTTGAAGAAGTCCACCGCTTTTCCCACCACCACGGCGTCAATGAACATGGCGATGCCGATGGGCTCCCGGAGCAGGATATCAATGATCAGGATCGTGACCGACACGGCGATGGAGGCGTTCCCGTAGAGGATGCCGAGGGTTTTGGAGAGCCCAAGATTGAGCACGTCCCAGGGGGCGGCGCCGATGTTGGCCTGGATCGTCAGATACAGGCCGAACCCGTTGACAAACAGGCTGACGGCCGCGAGCAGCATATTCAGGAGGATCGCCCCGGGCGTGCGGTTTTCCCGCAGATCGTTTCTCATATCGCTTCCTGTGCCGTCGTGATCTGCCGCAGATACGCCTCGCTGCTGACGACTTGGGTGTGCAGGGGGGAGAACATCTCCGCCAGGGCCCGGACGGACTGCTCGTACGCCTCGGTGCAGCCGGAGATGCAGTCGTAGAGATAGACCACCTCATACCCCAGGTCCATGGCGTCCATCATGGTGGCCAGCACACAGCACTCCGCCACCACGCCCGCCAGGACGATGCGCTTCTTTCCGGCGGCTAGCTCCCGCAGCTGCGGGCTGTCCATGGAGGAGTAGGTGCTCTTGACGATCACGCGGTCCTCGGCGGCGATCTCCTTGATGGCGTCCGGGAAGCCGCACAGAAAGGCGTCGGCGTTGATGTCGGCGTAGGTTTCGTTGTACGTCACCCAGCAGCCCACGGGATTTTCCGGGGCCGCGAACCGGGTCAGGACGTATTCGGGAGCATAGGGGGACTTGACAATTTTCACCGTATTGGCCATGGCCTGCTCCATGGTGGGACAGGCCCAGGGCTTTCCGGGCAGATATACGTTCTGGAAGTCTACGATAACCAGCAGATCCTCCGCGCTGTCGTGATGAGGCATATCCACGTTCTCCGTTTCCTGCGTATTCTCCGGCTTCGTTCCGGTGTATGGGGCGCGGGCCAACCGCATAAGCATGTCCGTATCATAGCACAAAGGCAGACGCAAGGCAATCCGTACCGCACGCCCGGCGGTAAAAAGAAGGGAATAAGAAAGCCCTCTCTGCCGACTGCGGCAGAGAGGGCCTCCTGTTCTCTGTGTCAAAGGCTTTCCGCCTTACTTGATGGCAAAGCCCATCCGGCCGGCGGTGAAGATCCGGGCATCCATCAGCTTCAGATCCGGGGAGACGATGGGCGCGAAGTCCATCTGGTCCAGGATGTCCTTCTGCAGATCCACGCCCGGGGCGATCTCCTCCAGGACGATGCCCTCCTTCGTCAGCCGCATCACGGCCCGCTCCGTCACGTAGAGCACTTTCTGTCCGCTCTCGGCGGCGTAGTCGGCGCTGAAGGTGACCTGCTGCACGTGCTGGCGGAATTTCCGGGAGCGCCCCTCCTGCAGGATGGTCAGCTTCCCGTCGGCCACCTGGTACTTTGCGCCGCCTGCGGTAAACGTGCCGGCAAAAATGACCAGGGGCGTCAGCTGGGTGACGTCGATAAAGCCGCCGCAGCCAGGCATCATGGTGCCGAATTTCCCCACGTTGATATTGCCCTTGGCGTCGCACTCGGCGAGGCCCTCCACCGCCATGCTCAGGTTTCCGCCGTTATACAGATCGAAGTTGTAGGCCATGGAGAGCATGCCGATGGCGTTCACCGCGCTGCCGAAGGTGTCGCCCGTGCCGGGGATGCCGCCCAGCATGCCGTCCTCCGAGCTCATGATCAGATCGGCGCTGAAGCCCTCCTCGCCGGCCACCGACGCCACCAGGGTGGGGATGCCGATGCCCAGATTGACGATGGACTCCGGCTGGAGCTCCATGGCGCATCGCCGGGCGATGACCTTCCGGGCGTCCAGCGGCAGCTCGGCCATGGAATCGGTGGGGATGTTGAAGCGCCCGGTCCGGGCGGCGTCGTAATAGATGTTCTTCGTCATCCGGTGATACGTCTCCGGCTCCTTGGATACCACCACCGCATCCACGAAAACGCCCGGGATCTCGATGGACGCGCCGGGGAGCTTGTCGCCGGAGAGGTATTTCACCTGGACGATGACCTTGCCGCCGGCGGCCTTGACGCCCATGGCGATATCGCGCATGTTCATGGGGCCGCACTCCTCCTCGATGGAGATGTTGCCGTACTCGTCTGCCGTGGTGCCGCGGATCAGGGCGATGTCGAATTTGGGCACCGGATAATACAGCCACTCCTCGCCCTCGAATTCCACCACCTTCACCAGATCCTCCGTGGTCAGGTCATTCATTTTACCGCCGTCCAGGCGGGGATCGGCAAAGGTCTTCAGCCCGATCTTGCTCAAAAAGCCCTTCTGCTTCAGGAGGGAGGCGCGGTACATATTCTGAACGACGCCCAGGGGGAAGTTGTACGCCCGGCACTTGTTGGCGTTGATATAGGCGGGGATCCTGGGCGTCAAGCCGCAGTGGCCCATGATGATGTTGTCGATCAGGCCGTCATGGGCCCACCGGTCAAAGCCGCTGTTCTCC
>JAEEGL011624673.1_pt1 | contig 11106 bp, 11 predicted proteins | sample 9134231 | NCBI WGS metagenome assembly JAEEGL01 (sample SAMN16246548, study PRJNA631951) | gut metagenome | biome: gut microbiome; feature: rumen; material: fiber-attached | host: Bos | place: Iran: Karaj | collected 2018-10
TCAATAAGAGGAAAAGACATGAAATATTGGACACAATATTTTGGACATGAAAAGAAAACAAAAGGAAAAAGAAAAAAATATGATTGTAACATATACACATTCGACATTGAAACAACATCATATTTGATTGTAGATGGCAAGAAAGAAAAAGCAACAAACTATTTAAAACTAACCGAAAAGCAGCAAAAAGAATCAAAGAAATGCGCTTGCATGTATATATGGATGTTTGGAATCAACGATGATGTATATTATGGCAGAACATGGAACGAACTTGAAATGTTTTTGAATAATCTTGAAAATGTAATTCCTGAACAAAAATTTTTATTCATTCACAATCAGTCATTTGAATTCCAATTCATGAAATCACATTTTCATTTTTCAGAAGTAGCAGCAAGAAAATCTCACAAAGTCATGATGTCAATCATGAAAGATTACAACATAACAATAAAATGTTCATATTATATGTCAAATTGTGCATTGAAATATCTGCCGGATTTGTACAATTTACCGGTAGAAAAACAGGTTCGGTGATTTAGATTATTCATTGATTAGAACTCCTATCACAAAACTATCTGACCTTGAAATGCGGTTATTGTAAAAATGACATATTGGTTTTGTATTACTATATAAAATATGAACTTGAAACATATGAAGATGTGAAACACATTCCAAACACGTCAACCGGACATGTAAGGCGCGAACTAAAAGAAAAAATTGACAAGGATTATAAATACAAAAGACAAGTAAAAAACGCAATCAATACAAATCCGCATATTTTCAATCTTTTGCAGCAAGCATTTATGCGGTGGCTATACACATTCATCATATGCTTACACAGATATTGTTTTGCAAAATATTGAATCAAAAGACGAGTGCAGCGCATATCCTTATGTTTTAGTGACATTTTGTTTTCCAATGTCAAAATTTAGAAGATGCAACATCAAAAGACGTGAAGATATGTCAAATAGATTTGCATATTTAATGGTTGTACGATTTAAAAATATCAAATGCAAATATTTGAATCATTTTATTTCAGGATCAAAATGCCGTGAAATTCGCGGTGCATCATATGATAATGGTAGAATATATGAAGCAAAAGAACTTGTCATGACACTGACTGACGTTGATTTTTATTTCATTTTAGACACGCACAAATGTGAATATATAATAGAAGAAATTTATTTCGCAAAATATGGATTTTTGCCAATTCAGTATATTAATTTTGTTTTTGATAAATATGAAAATAAAACAAAATACAAAGATGATGACACAAAGAAACTGCAATATCAGAAAGAAAAAAACAAATTCAACCGGAATTTATCGGAATGACGGTCACAAATACAATTAGGGATGATGTTGAATATAATGATGAATTAGGTGAATGGTTTGAATCAGAACTTTCAAATGATGATATAATAGAAAAATTAGAAGGTGAAGAAAAAAAATCATTTCTTTCATTTTCATGGGGTGTTTGGTGTACCGCGTGGGCGCGTGATAATTTACTTAGGCGCGTCATTGATCTAGATGATTATATTGTATATTGTGATACAGATTCAACGAAATTGATTGAAGGATATGACAAAAAAGTGTTTTTGGATTATAATGAAAAGGTGAAATCAAAAATTGAATTTGCATCAAAAACATTATCAATTCCAATTGAAAGATATATGCCAAAAGATATTCATGGAAATCCGCACATGCTTGGAATTTTTGAAGATGATGACAAATATGATGAATTCATAACACAGGGCGCAAAAAAATATGCGGTGACAAAATGGAAAAAGAACAAAAAAATAAAAGATGATGACAATGTAATAAAAAAAGGTGAAAACGAATCAAAGGTTCTTGAAATTACTGTTGCAGGTGTACCAAAAACGGGCGCAAAATGTTTGAAAAAAATCGAAGATTTCAAAGATGATTTGGTTTTTGATTTTGAACATACAAATAAAAATACATTATTTTATTGTGAGAATCAAGATGAATTTGACCTTACAGATTATCAAGGGAACACCTATCATGTAACAGACAAAACCGGTTGTTGTTTGGTTCCAACAACTTATGTTTTGGGGAAGGCTTTGGAATATGCAGAACTCATTGAAGATGAATCAAGCAAACGTGCATGGTTTAAAGAATAAAAATGAATTTGAAATTTTTTTGCAAAAATTAGATAAATATTATGAAATTTGCGAAAAGTATAGAATATGGAGGGAAAACGATGGATGATTTGGAATTTATACAAAAATTTTCAAAAATCACGGTTGCAAGTATTTGCGAAAAATTACACATTTCAAGACAAAATGTTTATAATGGTAGAACATCAAAAGAGAATTTAAAAACGATCAGAAAAACAATTGAATCAGAATTTGCAAAACTTTATGTGATGGAGGAATAACAAAATGCCAAAACGTGAAAAAGTGCGTTATAATATAGACCAAATTGATAAATGTGGCGCACAAATCAATCTGATCTATGGGGAACGCGCCAATGGGAAATCATATCAAGTGAAACATAAAAAAGCAATTAATCAATATTTGTTTGATTCAACAAGGTATGTTGCAGATTATAAAAACAAAGAAAAAATCATTGAAAGTGTATTGAAAAAACGGTTCAAGATTTATGCTTGTTAAAAGATGGCGTGAAGAAATATCAAGTGATCTTGTTGAACAGTATTTTGATGATGTAGACATCATGAAACTTACTGACAACAAATACAATTGCATCACATTATGGAAAAAACAATTGTATCTGTCTGTATATAATAATGAAGATGGCAAAATAAAAAGATATGAAAAAATTGGATATGTTGTTGCACTTTCAACAGAACAAAAATATGCAGGTGCATCATATTTAGATGTAACGGACATGATATTTGAAGAATTCATGTCGCGTGACATTTACTTGAATGGTGAACCTGACAAATTAATGAATTTATATTCAACCGTTGACAGAAAACGCGGATTTGTTAAATTATGGCTTGTTGGAAATACAATTTCGCGTGTCTGTCCATATCTTGTTGATTGGGAATTGATGGACATGGTAAAGACACAAAAACAAGGTGAGATTCTAACAAAATGGATTCCAACAGGGGAACTCGATGATGATGGTGTTCCAATTGAAGTTAAAATCGCAATTGAATATTGTGCATCAACTGGAAATTCTTCATTTATTATTGGAAAACATAAAGATATGTTAAACAAAGGTGAATGGCAATCAGATCCACAACCACACTTGCCAAAATCAAAAAAAATGTATAAAATTTTATTTAGAATGATGTTTGTTTATAAATCATTTAAATTCATTTGTGAATTATTACAAGATAAACAAACACATGACTGTGTTTGGTTTATATTTCCACATGAAAAAAATCCACGTTCAAATGTTTTGGTGTTTTCTGATATTATCAATCAATCAAATATGTGGCAACGTGACATTTACAATCCAACATTTAAAAATGAGAAATTGAGAAATTTACTTCAAACATTTAGGGAATCAAATATTTTTTATTCAAATGATATGTGTGGAACAGATTTCAAACAGGTCATTGATTTTCAAATAAGAAAATAGGAGGTGCAAAATGGCACGAAATTCAAGAGTTATTATTGCAAGAGATATCAAAGTTGATAGAGATTACAAAAATGTTTTGACATATTCTGAAGCTGAAATGCTTTCATTATGTCAAACAAATCAAGTTTATTCTAATAATACATATGAATTTTTAAAAGAAAATGAATCGCCAATGTATGTTGGATGTGACTATCAAACAGCATTAAAAGGAAATTACATTGCATTCCAAAATCCAAATTATTCAAATAAATGGTTTTTTGCATTTATTGATCGTGTTGAATTGAATTCCGAAACTTCAACAATGATTTATTTCACCATTGATGTGTTTTCAACATGGTTTGATTATTGGAACAAAATGCCTTGCATGGTAATGCGTGAACACACAAATGATGATACAATAGGCGCAAACACAATTGACGAGGGTTTGGCGGTTCCTGATGTGATGGGACACACTGACATCACAACAACATTTATAAATCAAGCATTATATATTTGTGTTGCAACAAATTGGGACATCTCTGATGGTGCAACACAATCTTCATATGTTGATCCAAACACCGGTGCAACTGTTGTTGTACAAGCAACAACAAAAAATCGTGGTAGAGGATACACAGGGGCATCAATGTTCAATCGCGGTGTTTATGGTCAACTTTTATGTTTGTTCACATTTGATGATACAGGGATTGAGAATTTAGAACATTTCATCGACATTACAAACAGACAAGGTCACATTGCTGACATTCATGAAATGTTCATAATTCCTGCATGTATTTTTACAAGTGCAACGGATTTGATTTCAAAAAATAGAATTGCTTTAATAAAAAATTTAAATCCGGCACTTCCTGATGATGGTGAAGTTTCAGAAGAAAACACAATTCAAACAACATACAAACAAATTGCATATTCATCTGCAAATAGAGATCAAGTATTTTTCCAAAATGTTGAAATGACAAGACCTCTTACATTAAATAATTTTGTTCCAAAAAATAACAAAGTTTTATGCTATCCATTCAATTATATTATGGTTTCAAATCATGTTGGTGATCAAAATATTTATAAAATAGAAGATTTTGCACCGGTTGATGGATTTGAAAATAACAAAATTGTTTTTCAAGTACAAATTGCATTGTCTATTGGAATGTCATGCAGAATTGTTCCGGTTAATTATAAGAACGTTGGGTTTAATTATGATGAATGTTTATCGCTTGCAAAATTTCCAACCTGTTCATGGTCTGGTGATGCATATACAAATTGGCTTACAAAAGAAGGTATCAATGACAATAAGGTTGTTACAACTGCGGCGGCTCTTGGATTGGCTGCACTTACAGGAAATCTAGTTGGCGCAGCAATTTCAACAGCAGGTCAATTCATTTCCCAATATGGTCAATTTAAAAAAGCGCAATTGCTTCCTGAAATTACAGGCGGACAAAACACGGCAGATGTAAACTTTGCACATGGTGACAATAATTTCACAATTAAACAATTCCACGCAAAGAATGAATTTTTGCAACAAGTCGATGACTACTTTTCAAAATTTGGTTATAAAACACTTAAAATAAAAACGCCAAATATTACAGGCAGAACCAATTGGAATTATGTTCAAATTGGAAATGATGAAATTATTGGATTGTCTAATTATCACAATTCAATTTCCGTTCCAACAAGTGATATGGAAAAGATCAATCAAATATTCAGAACAGGTGTGACTTGTTGGCATAGTCACACAAATCTTGGAAACTTTAGTTTGTCAAATACAATTGTTTAACGTGGAACAAAAAAGAGGCTTGAAAGCCTCTTTTTTTTTATATTGATTTTAAAAATGTTTCAATGCGTTCTAACATCCTTTTATGTCCATTAATATTTAAGTGTGAACCGTCTGATGAACTTTGTGCATAATTTGTTCTAAATGTTTCATCGTATAAATACATATTTGATTTGGTAAATGAATCAAACACAGGAACTGAATATTTTTCACAAATTTCTACAATTGCTGCTGCATAATCTTTTAATTTGATTGTTGCAGGATCAGACGTTCCGTATGTGTTCCATGGTGTTGCAAACATCATTTTTGCAGTTGGATGATTTGTTTGAATTGTTGCAATAATTGATGCAATTCCATCTTTGAATGTTTGCATTGATGTTTGGTCATTGTAATCATTTTTGCCGCCAACAATTAAAATGAAATCACTGTCAAGTGGTATTGTGTCAAGTCTATTTAATGCAGATTCACCATATGAATTATCAATGACAAGACCTGTTCCACCAATTCCACGCATGTAATATTTTGCACCATATTTATTTGCAAAACGTGACATCCAAGTATAACCACAATTGTCATTTTGATTTTTTATGTAACTGTCACCAATAGCACAGAATTTTTTGCCATATACATTTGAAACAGATGTTGCCATTGGATTGACAAATATTTCTGTGTTTGCCTGTGAAATTGTATCAATTTTATTTAATATTTCAACAAAACAATTTTTTGTTGCAACATAATTGAATGCATATGATGGATCATAATATTCAGATGTATTTGCATTATTATTTATTATGATTAAATCTTCATATGCGATTCCATCACTGACAGCAATTTTTGGTGCATTGTCTGTTGTTGATGCAGTAATTCCATATATAACATCACCTTTTTTTAATGGGATTTTTTCAGTTGTTTGATATGAATTGCTTGTTGGAGTGATAGCACCTGTTGTTGCGTTCATATAATAATTTTTCCATATTGGAGATATTTTTTGAAATCCATTTATATTATATATTTCATCAAATGAATCAAATAATTTTATTACAAGATTTGAAGCACTAACAAGTGAAACATCATTTCCAATTACAACATAACCATCAGATTCTACAATATAATAATGATTGTTGTTATGTTGTGAATTTGCATATCCTCTTAAAATAGTTTTATTATATGTGAAATCCTCATTGAATAAACCAATAATGTCAACATTTGTTCCATTTTCTGCTGCGTTTGTAAATAGAATTTGACCTTTTCTGACTTTTATGAAATCACTAAATCTACGCCCTGATGTAGATGCACTTGATGAAAGAACTAAAATATTTGCGCCATATGTTGATGTTACATCTGATAAAAAACCTTTGTTTAATTGAGTTGTAATATCCGGATGACTTCTTTCAACAATATCTTTTAAATCAAAATCACTATCATATATATATATTTCAGGTGTTGAATTGTATTGTGTTATGTTGCCAATACATACAAATTCATATGCTTCTTGGCATTGATAAACACGAACTCTATTTCCTGCCGTTTCTGTTCCCGCTAAAATAGTTGAAATAAATTGATTTGATGAATTTACTTTTGAAAGTGCATTTATATTTCCAAGCGCACATGTTTTATAGATAAGTGTCATTCCTTTTGTAAGTGCAATTGGATTTGTTCTTTTGTAACCATTTGAATATGCATTTGGATCTATATCACCTTCATTGTGTTGTGTATTGTTAGCGCTTGCAATATATCCATCAATCCATGTAACAGCCTGTGCGCCATTTTTAAATGGTAATAATTTTTGATATGGAATTGAAAAATTTTCAACAACAGTTGATTGATATGTTCCACCGGATGCCCATGTTGTGCCGTTGTAGTAATACCAATTGCCGTCTGCGGATACCACATAAATTTTTGAATGGTCAGGATCTGCAGTTGTTAATGCTGAAACAGTTGCATAAACACCGGCAGGTGAACCGCTTGCAACTGATGACAATTCATTTTCAACATTTGTGATTCTTCTATTTTGTGCATCAATATATGGTGTTACATATTCACCAATTAATGTTGTAAGAGATCCATCCTGTGCCATTGAATCAAGTTTGCTATTTATTTCATCTTGAACATCTAAATTGTCGAAATAATTATTTACATAATTTTGAAGATTTACAAATGCATTATATAATGCGGTTACATTTGATTGAACTGCATTTTCATTTGAAATGATGTCATTTAAATATTCAATTATTTTTCCCATCAATTCGTAATTAGTAAGTGAATCAAATGTTTCATTAATCCATGGAAAAGATTGAAGAACAAATCTTCTAAATGGTGTAATTTCTTTGTATGTGTTTTGTTCTGGTGTGTATGAAATAGCCATTTTTAACCTCCTTAATACATCAAACCATAAAACAAATCATCCAATTCTTTAAAAATCATTGAATAAACTGATTCACGGTTTTGAATAAATTCTTTATAATTTTTCATTTTATCTGCAAATGTTTTTGTAATTGTTTCATTTGTTTCATTTGAATTTGTGCCGTTAGCTGTCGCCCCTGATGTGCTTGATGAAGTGTCTGTGTCATAATTATAATCTGTCATATGCGTTCCGATTTGTATATCAGTAAGCCCGTTTTGTGGCATTTTTGAGTATCTGCGATCAGATACATTTGAACTTGATGCCGTGGCAGTATTTGACATTGTGTTTTCGCCCTCATCGGTTTTATTTCTTGTTATTGTTTCACTATCTGTGAAAATATTCCATCCATGCATAGCATCTAAAATTTTATTATACATTGGCATGATTTCATTTAATTTTGAACATAATGCAATTTTAAATGCCGTTGGAGTATCAAAACCAATGCGACGCATCATATAATGATTTAAAATTAATGTTTCAAAAGATTCTTTTGTAACATTTTCAGATAATGGATATTCAAAATCAAAAATACATGCGCGCCCCTCTGATGCTAAATTTTTTATTTTTGTTTGTGTAGTTTTTCCAAAATTTACATATGAATTTAAAAGTGCATAAATTGTAGGTGGCAAATCACAATCACATGGCAATTTTGGAAATATTGGATAGATTGGCATTATTGGATAAAACATCATCATTTTTTCCCTCCTGTTCCTCATTTTCTGTTGTTGGTTCGCCGTCATAATAGCGCACTTTTATGTTCAAATTCCATTTTTTGTTTATTTTTTCAATAGCACGCGCACGTGGTTCAAATCTTGAAAAACGTGATGCAATTGTTCCGCCCTGTGTTTGTTGTACTTCGTCAGTGATTAGACGTTCCTTTTTTTGCTGCGTCAAATTTGCAACACCAATCAAACGTAAAAATTCAGCAAATTCACGATCCAAATGTTGGTCAATTTTATCTGCAACATATGGTGCAGGTTGGAAAATGCAATTCACATCATCTAGATTGATGTTATCATATCCCATTATTGTTTCGACATTTCCTTCATATTGATTAAGTAGTCTTTTCATTGTTGCAACCTTGTCATTTTTTGCAAGCCAAATTCTAGGTGTCTTTTGATGTGCAATGTTTATATCAATAACTTTTTTGCAATTTCCCATGCGTTCGGCATATTGTAATAAATCAAGAAAAAGTGATTCCCTTCTATTATTATCATATATGATGACAAATTCATCTTTTTCAAGTGTTCTAGTATATCCATTCATACCAAAAACGTCAACGGTGATTGGTCTTCCGTACATGTCAAACCTTCCATGTTTTCCAAAAGGTAGAACCGCAAATTGATCTGCAACCTCATCTTTGAAAAATGCAACTGCACCATCTCGAAGCAAATGTTCATTCATATATGCAATGTCAATTTCTTCAGGCATGTTCAAAAATTCAAAAACATTTTCAGCAAGTGTCATTAATTGTGTTTTATACATCAAAAATGTTTTAAAATTTGATGTTTGTGTTTCGATTAATTGTTTTTGCATTTTTTCCCTCCTTATAATTTAAGGGATTGGATTATATCCCCATCCCTTTTTGAAAAATTTTTAAATTCTAGGTTGTGCCTCCACTTTGTGCAGCTGCAACAGTAATGACAACATTTCCTGTTACTTTTGCAATGTTGATTGTTTTCTTTGTAGAATTATATGCAGTTGATGTGATAGCTGTTCCGCCCATTGTTACGGTGACAACATCTGTTGCGCCAACTCCTGTTAAAATTGCTTGATATGATGAACCTTCAATTGCTGATGTTGATTTGTTTGATGTTTTTACACCTGTTTTTAATGTGTTTGTAACAGTGAATGTTTCAACTGTTCCGTCAGAATCCTCATCGCTTGCAACTTTAAATGCAACGGCATTTACTAGATTTGAATATCCTAGTGTTTGCCATACATGTAAATAATAATTTCTATATAATCCTTCACCATTTTCAAATTCTTTGAACATTACTAAATCATCATATACTTGCATGAATTGTTCATCAACAAGTGCAGCACGAATAGATGGATCAGGAAATGCATCGATTACGATTTTTCTTGTATCATTGAATTCAGCAACTGTCATGTTGAATGCATATGCTAAAACTTCAATTGAAACTGAAACATCTGTTGCATTGTCGATTAACAATATTTGTTCATTCTTTGGTGTGCATGTGATTATTGGTTTTGTATCTGTTGATTGTGATTGTGTATATGCATTATTGTTTGAATTTGCAAATACCATGTCACCTGATACGATTTTGACTGCTTTGATGAAATCTTTTGCGTTTTGTGCAGATGCAACAGGATCAGGAACAGTCACAACCTTCATTGCATTGTTGTCAATTGCTTGTTTGATTAATTGTTTCATTAAAACAAATTCATCTAATTCACTAGAATTGTAAAGTGTATTGATTATTCTTTGAATGAATGATTCTAATTTGTCATATGATGTGAATGCTTTTGATATCATTTCAGGTGAAATTGTAACCTTGTATTTGTCTTGTCTGTTCATTCTGTGATAAACAGATTTAACATCTGGCAATTCTCTTGTCAAAAGGTCTGCACCTGTTGGATCAAAGCCCTTTGCTTGAACAAAGTTTGCATAGATTTCCTCGATAGTATCACCAAGTGGTTTTGTTCCTTTTTTTAATGATTTTAAAGGATCAGAAAAGAACTTGTTGTGAATTACTGTTTTAACAATTTTGTTTAATAATGTTGTAATAAATTCATTTGTTACAACTGCGTTGTCAGGATCTGTCATTCCTTCTTGAATGTCTTGAATGTTTGTTCTTGTTGCTTCTGGAATTCTTTGTCTGTAAATATCAGAAGCATTGTCACGAATTGTGTTTAATACGCCTACTAAATCCATTATTTTAGTCCTCCATTCTCGTTGAATAAATCTTCAAATCTTCTTGGCTTTTTTTCCTCGACTTGAATTTCTTCAACAACTTTTTTTTCTTCAACATTTGACGTCAAAAATCTTTCCTTATATTTCTTTGTTAGATCTTCAACCTTTGCATTTAATCTTGCAATTTCATTGTCTTTTTCTTGCAATTTTTCAGCACTTCCGAATGAATCTTCAATGTCTTCCAAAAGCGGAATTGCAATTTCGTTATTGTCTATTGAATCGGCAATTTTCTTTTTTAAATCTTCTTTTGATAATTCTGCCATTTTTGACCTCCTACAAATAAATTTTTAAAAAAACATTTGACATCAATTTGATTGTAGATTAATTTTGCTTTTTTGTCAATATTTTAAAAATATAAAAAAAGAGGGTTTCTACCCTCTTTGGTTTCGACAATATTTTTTAAAAGATAAAAAATGAACCCTAAATCCAAATATAAAA
>JAEEGL011679897.1_pt1 | contig 11106 bp, 8 predicted proteins | sample 9134231 | NCBI WGS metagenome assembly JAEEGL01 (sample SAMN16246548, study PRJNA631951) | gut metagenome | biome: gut microbiome; feature: rumen; material: fiber-attached | host: Bos | place: Iran: Karaj | collected 2018-10
ACCGAACAGAAGATCATGGTCTTCGACCTCGGCGGCGGCACGTTCGACGTGTCCCTGCTCGAGATCTCCGACGGCGTGTTTGAAGTGCTCGCCACCAACGGCGATACCAAGCTCGGCGGCGACGACTTCGACCAGCGCATCATCGACTGGATCGCGGGCGAATTCATGAAGGAAAACGGCGGCATCGATCTCCGCAAGGACAAGATGGCGCTGCAGAGACTGAAGGAAGCGGCCGAGAAGGCGAAGATCGAGCTCTCCGGCGTGACCTCCTCGAACATCAACCTGCCGTTCATCACGGCGGATGCCACCGGCCCGAAGCACTTCGACGCCACCCTCACCCGCGCGAAGTTCAATGAGCTGACCGCCGACCTCGTCGAGCGCACGATGGGTCCGACCAAGAAGGCGCTCGCGGACGCGGGTCTCTCCGTCGGCCAGATCGACAAGGTCCTCCTCGTCGGCGGCTCTACGAGAATCCCGGCGGTGCAGGACGCGGTGAAGAACTTCATCGGCAAGGAACCCTTCAAGGGCATCAACCCGGACGAATGCGTCGCCATCGGCGCTGCGATCCAGGCGGGCGTGCTCGGCGGCGACGTGAAGGACCTCCTTCTGCTCGACGTCACGCCGCTGTCCCTGGGCATCGAGACCCTCGGCGGCGTCTTCAACCGCATCATCGACCGCAACACGACCATCCCGGTCAAGAAGAGCCAGGTGTACTCCACCGCGGCGGACGGCCAGACCTCCGTGGAGATCCACGTCCTCCAGGGCGAGCGCGACATGGCGGCCGGCAACACGACCCTCGGACGCTTCATCCTCGACGGCATCACCCCGGCGCCGCGCGGCGTTCCGCAGATCGAGGTCACGTTCGACATCGACGCCAACGGCATCGTGAACGTCTACGCGACCGACAAGGGCACCGGCAAGGAACAGCACATCACCATCACCTCCTCCACCAACATGTCGAAGGAAGACATCGACAAGGCAGTCCGCGAAGCGGAGAGGTTCGCCGAGGAGGACAAGAAGAAGAAGGAAGCCGTGGAGATCAAGAACCGCGCGGAGCAGGTGATCTACCAGAGCGAAAAGAGCCTCTCCGACATCGGCGACAAGGCTTCCGAGAGCGACAAGCAGCCCGTCCGCGAGGCTATCGACAAGCTGAAGGAAACCATGAAGAGCGACAACATCGAGGCGATCAAGGCCGACACCGAAGCGCTCGAGAAGGCGTTCTACCCGATCGCCGAGAAGCTCTATCAGCAGAGCCAGACCGAAGGCCAGGGAGGCCCGCAGAACGGCGCGCCCGAGCAGGGTCCCGACGGCACCTACTACAGCAACGACTTCGAAGACAAGAGCGGCAACTGATACAGATTCCGCGTCAATCTGAAACCGTAGGGCGGGGACCACTCCGCCCTTTCGGCGGTGAAATCACGATCGAGGACTGAATCATGGCGGAAACAAAACGAGACTACTACGAGGTACTGGGCGTCGAAAAGAGCGCGGACGACGCCGCGATCAAGAAGGCGTACCGGACCCTCGCGAAAAAATACCATCCCGACCTGAATCCCGGGGACAAGGAGGCCGAGCAGCGCTTCAAGGAAGTGAACGAGGCCTACGACGTCCTCTCCGATCCCGACAAGCGCGCGAAGTACGACCAGTACGGCCACGCGGCGTTCGATCCCACGTCCGGCATGGGCGGGGGCGGCGGCTTCGGATTCGGCGATTTCGGCGGATTCGACATCAACGACATCTTTTCCTCCTTCTTCGGCGGCGCGTCGACGTCCGGCGGCTCGCGGCGCAACGGCCCGATCCGCGGCGACAACGTCACGATCCGCCTGACCCTCAATTTCGAGGAGGCGGTGTTCGGCTGCAAGAAGGACGTCAGCTATCAGAAGATCCAGCAGTGCCCCGACTGCGGCGGAACGGGAGCCGCGCCCGGGACCTCGCCGAAGACATGTTCCGCCTGCGGCGGCAGCGGTCAGGTGCGGGTCCAGCAGCGCACGCCCTTCGGCATCATGCAGACGGCGAAAACCTGCGACGCCTGCCGCGGCACCGGCAAGACGATCGAGAACAAGTGTCCGCGCTGCCGGGGGACCGGGTTTGAGCGCGTGACGGTGAACGGCAGCGTCAACATCCCCGCCGGCATCGACGACGGCCAGCAGGTCGCGTTCCGCTACAAGGGCTCCGACGGCATGAACGGCGGTCCCGCGGGCGACCTCAACGTCATCGTCTCGGTGCGGCCGCATCCGCTGTTCGAGCGCGACGGCGACGACCTCTACTGCGAGGTCCCGATCACGTACGCGGACGCCACCCTCGGCGCGGAGATCGACATCCAGACGCTCGAGGGCTCGCAGAAGCTGACGATCCCCGAGGGCACGCAGACCGGCACGACGTTCACGCTCAAGAACAAGGGCGTCTGCCGCGTCAACAACCCGAAATCGCGGGGCAATCTCTACATCACGGTCACCGTCGAGGTGCCGAAGAATCTGAACGGCGAGCAGAAGGAGCTTCTGCGCAAGTTCGCATCCTCCTGCGGCGAATCGAATTACTCCAAGAAATCGAACTTCTTCAAGCGGTTCAAGAAGGATTAAAAAGGAGCGGACCATGGACGACAACCAGAGCTGGGTGCAGATCAAGGTCACCTGCGGCGCGAAGGACACCGACACCGTCGCCTCCGTCATGTCGATGGTGGACAACGGGCTGATGATCGAGGACAACTCCGACATCGACGACCTCATCAAGCACGGCATGTACGGCGAGCTTATCGACGAGAGCCTGCTCGAAGCGGACCGCACGAAGGCCGCCGTCTCCGTGTTTCTCCCGACGATCAAGTCCCCGGCGGAGAGCGAGCTCTTCATCAAGAACCGCCTCGAGACGCTCGGGATCGCCTGCACGATCGAGCACATCGGCGTGCGCGAGGAGTACTGGGCGGATCCGTGGAAGCAGTATTACAAGCCGATCAAAACGGGGAAGCGCCTCGTGATCGTCCCGGTGTGGGAGACCTACGAGGCGGAGCCCGGCGAGATCACGGTGCTGATGGATCCCGGCATGGCGTTCGGGACGGGCACGCATGAGACGACCAGGCTCTGCGCGGGATTTGTGGAGGAATACACAAAGCCCGGCTGCACGGTGCTCGACGTCGGGTGCGGATCCGGCATTCTCGCGATCGCGGCGGCCAGGCTCGGGGCGGGGACATGCTTTGCCTGCGACATCGATCCCGTCGCCGTGCGGGTCGCGAAGGAGAACGCCGCCCTGAACGGGACGGACAACGTGACCTGTGCCGTCTCCGATCTCCTGAAGCAGGCGGAGCGGACGCCCGGTGGGTACGATCTCGTCGTCGCGAACATCGTCGCGGACATCATCATCCGGCTCGCGCCCGACGTGGGGGATTATCTCGCGCCGGAGGGGACCTTCGTCGTCTCCGGGATCATCGCGGAGCGGGCGGAGGAGGTCCTCGCGGTCCTCAGGAAAAACGGGTACGCCGTCATCGACGAGCGCTTCGAGAACGGGTGGTACGCCGCCGCGCTGAAACGCGCGTGAAGCGTCAAACAACTGAACAGAAAAACCGTCCTGCCAAACAGGGCGGTTTTTTGTGAACTCGGCTCATTCGTTCTGTCCGAGCTTCTCGTTGATCCTCGCGAGGACATGCGCTTCGATCCGGTCGGCGATCCCAAAGGCGAGGGCCGAGGCCCCGACGATGCCGCCCGCCGTCCACGCGCAGAAGGTCCAGGTGAAGGGTTGGATGCCGCAGAAAACGGGCACGGCGGCCGCAATGACGGCGGCGCATGCCGTGACGACGATCCGGCGGGTCAGGAGACTCCCCGTTGGCGAGCGGAACACCAGATGCGCGGGCACCGTCACGAGCGTGACCTCGAGAAGCACGACGCGCAGGAGCCGCATATCCGCTCTTTCCGGGCTGACGAACGAAGCGAGGACGACGGCGGCGGCAGCCAGTCCCCAGCCGATCAAAAGGAGCTTTGCGGTTTGGAGGAAGGTTTTCATCCCGTCACACCCCCAGTTTTTCTTTGATGGATTTCACGTACTGCCGGTTGACGACGAGGTGCTCGCCGTTCACGAGTGTCGCGACGAGGCGGCTGTTTTTCTCCGGACGGATGCTCTTCATGCGGCGCAGATTGACGATCGCGGTCTTTGAAATGCGCGCGAAGGGCAGGGAGGCCGACATGAGCCGCTCCTCGATCGCCTTGAGGCGCGCCGGGCATTCGTAGGTCTCGCGCGCGGTATAGAAGAACAGGCGATCGTCCACGGTCTCGAAATAATACACGGACGAGAGCGGCACGGCGGCGAGCTCCTCCCCCGCGCGTCCGGCGACGGTCTCCCCGACGAGGGCAAGCGCGGCAAGGATCTCGGCGAGAGCGGGAGCGGGACCGGTGATCCGGACCTCCGCTTCGGCGCGCGACGGGTCCTCCTGTACGGTGATTTTCACGGCGCGGCCTCCTTCTCTCGGATTTGCCCCCATCTTACCATATTCCGCCGGGAATTGCAAGAGGCAGGGCGGCAAGCTGCGCCGGGCATGCGCCGAGATGCGCATTTACAAAATCTGCTGGAATCCGCGCGGAAAATATGCTATAATACGGCATCATCCCCCGGAGGGAGGAGCGCATGAAAACGATCATTCTCGGGATTCTGGCGCACGTGGACGCGGGAAAGACCACGCTCGCCGAAGCCCTTCTCTATACCGCCGGAAAGATCAAGAAGCCCGGCCGCGTCGACTGGCGGAACACGTACCTCGACACGCACGAGCTCGAACGCGAGCGCGGGATCACCATCTTCTCGAAGCAGGCCGTGTTCGAGGTGCCCGCGCTTTCCGTCACCCTGCTCGACACGCCGGGCCACGTCGATTTCTCCGCCGAGGCCGAGCGGGTCCTCTCCGTGCTCGACTACGCCGTCCTCGTCATCAGCGGATCTGAGGGCGTGCAGGCGCATACGGAAACGCTCTGGCACCTGCTCGAACGGTATCAGGTCCCGACCTTCGTCTTCGTCACGAAGATGGACCTCGCCGGGGCGGACAGGGCGGCAGTGCTCGCGGACGTCGAAGCGCATCTCACGTCCCACGCCGTCGACATGGCCCGGGACCCCGCGGAAAAGCTCGCCCTCTGCGACGAGGCGGCGCTCGACGGCTACATGGAGACCGGCGAGGTGCCGCGGGAGACCGTCCGGCGCATGATCCGGGAGCGGCGGCTGTTTCCCGTGTACTTCGGGAGCGGCCTGCGCCTCGACGGGGTGCGGGAATTCCTCGAAGCCCTCGCCGATCTCACCGAACAGCCCGTTTTCGCGGAGGAATTCGGCGCCCGCGTCTACAAGATCGGGCACGATCCGGGAGGCGGGCGGCTGACGTACCTCAAGGTCACCGGCGGGACGCTCGCGAACCGTCAGACGGTGACGTATGCCGCGCCCGGACGGGAGGAGCCCGTCGAGGAGAAGATCACCGGCCTCAGGATTTATTCCGGCGCGAAGTACGAGACCTGCGAGGTCGTGCGGGCCGGGCAGGTCTGCGCGGCGGCGGGGCTCTCGGCGACGTTCAGCGGACAGGGGCTCGGATGCGAAGCCGCCTCCTCCGTGCCGATCCTCGAGCCGGTGCTCCATTACCGGATCGCGCTGCCTCCGGGTGCCGATCCGCGGCTGCTTCTGCCGAAGTTTCGTGAGCTCGAAGAGGAGGAGCCGCTTCTCCACATCGTCTGGAACGAACAGTTCGGCGAGATCCACGCGCAGCTGATGGGCGAGGTGCAGACGGAGGTCCTTGCGCGCCTCATCGCCGAGCGGTTCGGGGTCGCGGTCACCTTCGAGGACGGCCGGATCCTGTACAGGGAGACGATCACCGCGCCCGTCGAGGGGGTCGGGCATTTTGAGCCGCTGCGGCACTACGCGGAGGTGCACCTCTTGATGGAGCCGCTTCCCGCGGGCTCGGGCCTCTCTGTCGACACGATGTGCTCCGAGAACTTCCTCGAGCGCAACTGGCAGCGGCTGATCCTGACGCACCTCGAGGAGAAGCAGTACCTCGGCACGCTGACGGGCAGCCCGATCACTGACATGAAGATCACGCTCGTCTCGGGCCGCGCGCACCTCAAGCATACGGTGGGCGGGGACTTCCGGGAGGCGACGTACCGCGCGGTGCGGGAGGGGCTGATGTTCTCCGCGATGCGCGGGGAATGCGTCCTGCTCGAGCCGTTTTACGCCTTCCGGCTGGAGCTGCCCGGAGAGTGTGTGGGCCGCGCCATCGCCGACATTCTCGCCCGGTCGGGGACCTTCACCGAGCATGAGGCGACGCCCGGGACCTCGATCCTCGAAGGGCGCGCGCCGGTCTCGACGATCGGGGACTATGCCCGCGAGGTGGCGGCGTACACCCACGGCAGGGGCCGCTTCACCTGCCGCACGGATGGTTACGCACCCTGCCACAACGCAGAGGAGGTCATCCGGGAGACGGCGTACGATCCCGAGGCGGACGTCGCGAACACGCCGAACTCCGTCTTCTGCTCGCACGGCGCGGGCATCGTCGTCCCGTGGGCGTGGGTGCCGCAGTACATGCACCTCGAGGGGCTTGACTTGAAACGGGAACCCGCGACCCCGATCGAGGAGGCTGAGATCAACGAGCGCGCGGGGCGGGTGATCCGGAAAAACCTCAACCTCGACGAAAAGGAGCTCGAGGCGATCATGGAGCGGGAGTTCGGGCCGATCCGGCGGCGGGTCTACGGGACGGCGAAGAAGGAGCAGCCCTTTGCCCCGGACGTGAAGAACCCGAAATACAAAAAATCGCTCTACATCGTCGACGGGTACAACGTCATCTTCGCGTGGGACGAGCTGGCCGCCGTGGCGGAAGCGGACCTTTCGACCGCCAGGCGCGACCTCTGCGACATCCTCGCGAATTATCAGGCCTACACGAAGCGGGAGATGATCGTCGTCTTCGACGCGTACAATGTCAAGGGCGACACGGAGCGCAAGGAGGACCGGGACGGGCTGCTCATCGTCTTCACGAAGGAGGGCGAGCTCGGCGACACGTACATCGAAAAGCTCGTGCACGAGATCGGCGCGGATCAGAACGTCCGCGTGGTGACCTCCGACGGGCTGATCCAGCTGCAGGCGGTGCGCTCGGGCGTGATGCGGCTGTCCGCCAGGGAATTCCGGGACGAGATCCTGGCGGTGGACGAGGAGATCGAGGCGTTTCTCGGAAGGCTCCGCGAGGAGAACCGGAAAACGGCCGAAGCGAGGGCGAAAAAGCCCGTGGACGGGGGAGGGAAGAACACATGAAACTCTGTGAAAAGACGCTGCTTTACCCGGTGGGAGAGGGACCGACGCCCTCCTGCCACGCGTCGACGGTGTGCACGCTGCCCGGCGGACGGGTCATGGCGGCGTGGTTCGGCGGGCATCACGAGTCCGCGGACGACGTCGAGATCTGGTCCTCGGTGCGGGAGCCGGACGGCCGCTGGGGGACCCCCGCGCAGATGTCCGCGCCGACCGACGAGGCGTGCTGGAATCCGGTCCTGTACCGGGAAGGGGACGACGTGACCCTCTTCTTCAAGCGCGGGCGCCGGATCGCCCACTGGAAGACCTTCGTGCGCCGGTCCCGAGACGGCGGCGTCACCTTCGGGGCGGAGGAAGAGCTCGTCCCCGGGGATGAAAGCGGCGGACGCGGCCCCGTGAAGGACAAGCCGGTCAGGCTCCGGGACGGCACCCTGATCGCCGGGGCGTCGCACGAGAGCGAGGACGGGAAGATCTGGCGCGCGTTCTTCGACCTCTCTCCGGACGGCGGGCAGACGTGGAAAAGGACGCCGTACCTCGAGACGTCGGCGCCGCTGCGTCTCATACAGCCGACGATCTGGGAGGACGGGGACGGCGTGCATGCCTTTCTGCGCTCGGACGCGGGCGTCGTGTGCCGCGCGGACTCTCCGGACGGACGTTCGTGGTCGGCGGTGACGAAGACGGCGCTGCCGAACAACAACAGCGGGATCGACGGCACCGCGCTCCCGGACGGGCGGCTGGTTTTGGTCTGCAATCCCGTCGGGCGGGACTGGGGCGCGCGGACCCCGCTTTCCGTGCTGGTCTCCGGGGACGGCGGGCGGACGTGGAAGCGCGAGCTGGACCTGGCGCGGGGCGAGGGGGAATACTCCTATCCCGCCGTGATCGCCGCGGACGGAGAGCTCCTCGTCACGTTTACGTGGAACCGCAGAACCGTCGCCTTCGCGCGGATCGAAATCTGAGAGCGACAAAGGCTGCCGCACGAACTCCCGAAAAGAGGAGAAGCGCGGCAGCCTGTTCGTTTGATATGAGAGCCGCACGACGGCGCGGAGGATCATGCCTGCGCATCGCATGCCGCGTGTCATCACGGGACTTTCAGCCCCTCCTCATCCCCTGTTCCCGCGGGACAAAAAGACCAGGACTCCCTTCCCGAACAGCAGCAGAAACATGACCGCGCCCGCGTACGGTTCCCGCGCCATGGTCAGAAACAAAACCGCCGCGGCGCCGAGTCCCAGCGAGACGCACGTGACCGCGCCGCGCCCCCGCTCGATGTACCTCCGGTTGAGGATCACCTTGACCGCCCCGATCCCGATCAGCGCGGCGGCGAGGAACCAATGGACGAGGCGGAGCCACAACGGCATCCCCGTCACGGCCCAGAGAGCGGCCGACGCGATGAAACCGTCCGACGGGCTCGGGGTAGAGCGGCAGAAGGATCAGCGCGGCGGTACCCAGATCCGCGACGCCGAAGAGCAGATCGAGCAGCCTCCGCTGATTTTCTTCGTTCTCGCGCCGGGCGGCATCCAGAAGCTCTTCCGAGGACAAAAGATTGTCGATCGACACCGAAAAGAAGCGCGAAATCTCCCGGAGGGAATCGATGCTCGGGATGCCCTTTCCCGATTCCCACTTGGAGATCGCCGTCCGGGAGACGTAGAGCGCCTCCGCGAGCTCTTCCTGCGTCAGCCCGCGCCCCTTCCGCAAACCCTGCAGTTTTTCGTGAAATTCCATCCTCATCGCCCCTTTCGCTTGTTTTTGCCGTCCGCGAGGATCACGCATCCGCGGAAGAGCAGATACAGCCCCGCGCTGAGGAGAACGGAGCCGATGATGTCCGAGAGCCAGTGAACACCCGCTGCGGTCCGCCCGATCACCATGAACAGGGAGAACGCGGCGGCGAAGCTGTCGAAAAGGCAGAGGAGCGCGGCGTTTCGGAGCCGGCGGTGCGCCTCGAAGCAGAGCGTCGGCATCACGGTGAGCACCAGCAGCGTCGTGGAGGACGGATAGGAGGGCTCCGTCCTGCCGTCGATCGGGATCGGCCTGACATTGATCGGGAGCCGTTCGAAGATCAGATACGCGGCGATCACCAGAACATAGTACGCGCCGAGCAGCAGGATATCGACGTCGACCCGGAAGAGGCTCCTTCGCCCGATGAGCTGCGCGAGTCCGATGACGCCGAAGACCATGCAGACGAGGATCGGGACCAGCCCGAGCCAGTCGGTCAGCGTATAGAGGAACATGTGAACGCCGATCCGCTCGTGAAACGGCACGTTCAGCGAGGCGAGACCGATGCGGCTGCCCGCCGCGCCGACAGGTTCGACGTCGACGGTCAGGATCAGCGCGGTCCAGAGAGCGAACAGCGCGGCGAAGACGCATCCCGTTATGAGAAGCCGTATTCCGTGTTTTTTCGTGTTTTGGGTCATGTTCATGCGATCCCGTCCTTTCGAGCCGTCGTTCGGCTGACGAAAGGATAGCACAGGATCCCGTTCCGGTCAAGAACCGCTCCGTCACGCCGCCGACACGGATCGTGTCATACGGGAAAACCGCATGAGGTGACGCTGCCTCCTCCGATTCTTCCCCGGCGGCCGTCCGGGTTCCCCGTTATTGTATCAAATCCGCGGACGATGCGCAAGCGGATCCCCGATTTTTTCGGAAAAAATCGCGCTGCCCGCTGTCCAAACGCGGGAAAATGATGTATAATGGGGTGAACGGAAAAGAACCGTTCGGAAGCAAATGAAAATCGCGAGGGAGGAGCTGGCATGAAATCTGGTTTGATCGACATCACCCATATCCCGTTCAGCCGGTACGGCGCGTACCTGTCCGTGACGCGGGACGAGGGAAAAGACGGGGAGGGCCCGGCGAAGAAGCTGGTGATCCACTCCGTGCGCAGACGATTTGAAGAGAGCCCCCTGTTCGAGCTGACCTTCGGGGCGGAGGGGGAAGAGGAGGACTTCACCTGTTCCGCCGATCCGGAGGCGCTGACGGTGGAGAACGAACACGGGTCCGCCGTCCTCTGGATCCGGGACGACGACACGCTCGGCGTGGAGAGCCGCGGACTCGATCTCTGCCTGCGGCTGCGGCACTGGGGCTACGGCACGAAGACGGGGGCGGGGACCTGGCGCATGATCTCCGGGACCATGAGCCTGTACTCCTCTCTTGCCGTCGAAAAGGGGAGCGCCCGCCTCGACGGACCGTATCACAAGAGCGAGGCCGGGAACCTGCGCGACGCCGGAACCCGCCTGCGCGTCCGGTGCGAAGAGGGACGGGCCCTCCTCGCCGTGACCGTCCGTCACGCCGCGCCGAGGGAACCCGTCCTGCCGATCCTGCCCGAGGAGGAGATCGCCGCGGCCCGGGCGGAATGGGAGGGATTCCTCTCTCTGCTGCCGAAAGAGCCGGCGGAGGCGGGGGATTTCCCCGTCGTCACCTGGTACAACCTCTGGTCGAGCTTCGTGCGGGCCGAGGGGATCTACCGATACGACACGATGCTCATGGCGAAGAAGAGCATGAGCTCGACGTGGAGCTGGGACCACTGCTTCAACGCCCTCGCCATGGCGCATCTCTCGGATCCGCAGGCGGCCAGGCGCGTCGCCATGGACCAGTTTTCCGCGCCGTTCTGGCTGCAGAACGAGGGAGGCGTGCTCCCCGACATGTGGAACCCGGACCTCGAGATCCGCTGGGGCACGACGAAGCCGCCGATCCACGGCTGGTGCTTCGGGCTCCTGATGGATCGCTTTGGGTTCGACCGGGATACGCTCACCGAGGTCTACGGCTGGCTCGAGAGCTGGACGCGCTGGTGGACGGAGACGAGCGACACGGACGGCGACGGCATCCCGGACTATCCGCAGGGGTGCGACAGCGGCTGGGACAACTCCACCC
>JAEEGL011833943.1_pt1 | contig 11106 bp, 5 predicted proteins | sample 9134231 | NCBI WGS metagenome assembly JAEEGL01 (sample SAMN16246548, study PRJNA631951) | gut metagenome | biome: gut microbiome; feature: rumen; material: fiber-attached | host: Bos | place: Iran: Karaj | collected 2018-10
AGGACAACGCCGCCCGGCGGGACTATTTTTATTTGCGCACTAAGCCGTTCTATCCATACATCAACTTCCCCTCGGAAAAGGAAATTGAGAAGACCGGATGTGCAGAAGTGTCGATGGATATCATCCCCAATAAAGAACTAGAAGGAATTCTGCTCAGGTATGCAGATTCTGCCAAAATTCTGGGGGACGAACCGTTTAGGAATAAGATGTTGAACCGGATACAGAATATTGTAAAAAAGCAAGAAGAATAGAAAGTGCGCAAATGTATTGCATAAAACAGCCCTACCTTTGCAGCGTCAAACAAACCAAATAGCAGTTCATCATGTCGAGTCAAGAAATATCTTTTGTTAGAAATTACTTCTGGGATTATGCAGATAAGATCAGAGGAAATGACCGTTTCGACATGGATGTCGCGATGGCATGGCTGTCCATTCTGTATTGTGTGGCGCATGATTGTAAAGTTACTGTCGACCATACGATGTATTCCACTGCTCGTTTGGTTTTTTCTGATAGTGTTCTTGAGGAACATCCGGTCCTACGTGCTATATCAGAAGCATCCTCGCTTCAGTTTGACGCATCTTTTCTTCCCTTAATGGAGAAGATGTCAAACGAATCTGGTAATGTGGCTTTTAAAGAAACCTATCCTCATTCGGTTGACGCTTTCTTTGCTTTCCTCCCCCGCGTTTTTGGCAAGTCGGGGATGGTGGATTATATCCAGCCCGTTCAGGTTACTGATATTATCTCTCATTTCATCAAGGGTGACGAATTTAAGAGGGTGTACAATCCTTTTGCTGGACTATGCTCCTATCCGATCGCTCTTGACCCAGATGTGAGATGTTATGCGCAAGAGCTCAATCCGATTACCAGAGCTTTCGCGTTGATAAGGTTAGATGCCTACGGTATTCATAACACCAATCTTGCTCTTGAAGATTCCATCTCGCATTGGAATCCCTCCGGTGCAGATGCGATAGTGGCCACGATGCCTTTCGGCCTAAAGCTGTCTTATAAATACAGTGAGTATCTTCCGTTCCTTTCGCCAGATGTAAAAACCGGCGAAGACTTCTTCTTTAATCAGGTAATGATGTCCGGCCCTACAGTAAAGAAGGCCATTACTGTTGTACCGCGTCCCTATTGCTATTCCCCTTCGGGTAATAGTATCATGAAGAGGTTATGTCTGCATGGCTTTCTCGATACTGTTATTGAATTACCTTCTGGGGTTTTTAATAACACTTCTATTAAGACTTCCATCATTGTCCTTTCGCTCGATAGCAAAAAGGACAAGGTGCGCTTTGTTAATGCTGAAACACTTTGTCGGAAATTCAGCAATCTGGAAGTCATCCTTGATGCTGACCATATTCTTAATATCATTGAAACCAACGACCCTGAATATGTAAAGGAGGTTAGGTATGAAGAACTTGAAGAGCAGGGTTATGTCTTGGTCTCCACCTTATACCTTAACTCTAAAATTGAGAGTGTTGACGGCAAAGATATTGTCAAATTAGGGTCGCTCATTTCGTATGACTCTGGTACTGTTGTTAATCATACAGGTCAATCAGATAAGTTAATAAGCAGAGAAGATCTATCCGATAATCTATATGCCATTTTACATCCTGAAAACAGGCCATTACCTAAAAGGGTCTTAAAGTATTGTCGGCAGTATTCTGGCAAAAAATTAATCGCCTTCTTCCTTAAGGGCGGTATTAAACTCTATTTCCATAATTCGGATGAAGATTTCTACGCCCAGCAGGACTTCTTCGTGTTCTCTGTAAACGAGAGCTTGACGACATATCCATATATCGCTTTACACTTCCTGAAGGATAAGGATTTATCGGCCATATTTTCCGAAATATGTGCTGCTCGTAGTAGATCTCTTTTCCGTTCCATTGAGTCTCTTAAAATTCAGTTAGGAGACCTGCGTATTCAGGAAGAGGATGTAAAACGCCGTCTTGATGAAGAAGATGAGATTTATCGTCAGGAGCGCGATGCGGAAGATGCACGTCGTGGTTTCTCCAAAGCCACGTCAGACTTAGGCCATATGCTCGGTTTCCCGATAAAGCGACAGAACGATATCATTGAGTCTCTTTCTATGCAGAAGCCAGGGACAGAAAAGTATTATGCTCGCGTAAAAGCACTTGTTGATGTAAGCCAGTATATTCAGCGCATCGTCAATATTACAGGCGGTGATCTGTCTAAGGCAGAGTTTTTCAATGAGGACTTGAATATCTCCGCTTTCGTAAACAAGTATTTGGAGGCTTGCAAGAACTTTGGACGTACCGAGACCTATGACATCGTATTGGAGGATAACACACAATCCGACATTACCGTTGTCGCAGATCCTGACATGCTAATGGTGCTCTTTGATACCGTGTTGGAAAACGCCTGGCGTCATAGTTTCAACAAAGGCACTCTCAAAGTTGAGGGAGGCAATGAAGTGCGCGTTCGCATATCTCCCGTTATTTTCGACGAGAGTAAGTATGTCCAGATTTCTTTTATGAACAACGGCGCACCAATTGCTCCCAGCTTTACGATTCATGATTTCATTACCCGCCGTAGGTATAATGCCAAAACGGGGCGTAGCGGATTGGGCGGTAATCATATTTATAACATTACTAACCGTCTCAACGGAAACCTTTCGCTGAGGACAGATAAGGAGTGGCCATTCATTTTGGATGTTCTTCTCCCTGTCGCTTCCTCAGATAAGTCAGACTTTAGTTTAACTTATTATCCCGAAGATTATGTATAATATCATTTGGGCTGATGACGATACCGGCATTTATGATGCCGCATATGAATCCCTTGCAGATACTCTTGAAAGCAAGGATGTCAGGATTATAGCCACGGCGACCAACGCTGAGGAGCTTGAGGAACGGATTAAGGAAAACCTCAACTTCGTAGATGCCGTTATCATTGATGCCAATTTCAGTGTTGACGGTGATGACCCGGAAGATGAACATGACATTTCCGGATTACAGTACTGCGTCCATAATCTTTTGAAGACATATGGAAAAAAAGGAACAAAGATTCCGTTTGCGTTGTATACTGCCAGAAAGTTGGACGACCTGAAGGAATGGTGTAAAGCTGGTCATGAGTTGCGCTATTTTGAAGAACACAAGTTGTTATTCGACAAGAGAAGACATACTACCGGAAAGGTCCTCGATGCATTGATAGCTGAAGTTGATCATATTAGGACTCCTGAATTCAAAATCAGAAGCCGTTATGAGAGGGAATTTGCTGCAGCAGAATTGATTCCTGATGCCAGCGATATTCTCATTAAGGGCTTGATGTTCGAATACAATGAGAACAGTAACGCAATTGATGCACAGGATCTCTTTACGCCCTTGCGGAAGATTGTTGAGAAGATTATGGACTCTCTGAAGGAAGATCAACTTATTCCTCCTATCCCCTCAACTCAAGCAAATGGCTTCTACAAGTTCTTAAGTGGAGAACATCCAATCTTTAAGTTGGAGGATAAGGAGTTTATGCCTGCACCTTTGGTTTGCTCACTGAAATTCTTTTTGGACATCACTCAGGACGGCTCTCACTCAAATAAAGAGTTGAAGTTGGCCGTCGATAAGTATGTTGCAAACAACAAGAATATCAACCTGTACCGTAGCGTTCTGTACATTGCCATGGACTTACTACTCTGGCACAAAAACACCCGTGAGTCAGAATACGAACATGAGATCTGGTCTTGGAAGGAGAGCATTATTGGTGAGGGCGAAGTCAAATACCAGAAAGAGAAGGTTTACGAAAGGTCGTTTGATCATTATTATGTCGGCAAGTTTGAACTTCAGAGAATAGACCGGCTTGAAGAAGGTGCATATGTGTATATTCTGAAGTCCTCTCCAAACCGGCATATTTACAGGAATGATCGCGAGGGTATTTACCTCTCTGATTTTGTTGAAGCAAAAGACATGTACATAATATAAGTATGTCACGTAGCCAAGAAATAAGATTGCCCGAGTTCTTGAATGGGGCTGAAGAACGTGGTCTTCATCTCCGTTCAGAGCCTCTTGATTCCGCGACTGAAACAGTCAGGCGCATGCAGGATTTGTATCAGTGCATTTCTGCGGGCAAGTATAATCTGCTACGAGCAAAGTTGCGTTCTTATCCCAATCTTTTGAAGCGGACTAAGTATGGGAATAACTACATACGTTCAATATATTTGAACAATGCCCTCCATTGGTATAATTCCGCTTTTGATTTGTTGCTTCAAGTCGTATGGTTCTACTATCGTCTTTACGAGAAAACCTCAAATAAACTCTCTTTATCCGATGATTTCGATAAGGTACTGAAGCAATGTAGTGTTGATAGGATAAAGGAGCACAAAGGTACCGTTCCTGCTGCGATTATTGACGCTATTGACGTCTTGCAGAAGAGATATGCAGAATGCCGCGAATGGACTAACAACCTCAAGCATCGCCGCTTTATTCGATACTGCGAATTGAGGGGAAAGGGTAAACCCGCCGTCATTACTACAATCCCGCTGGAAGGAGAGTCTGTTTGGGACGCATTCCAGAATGGAAGAGTAGCTTACAATTCTATGGAAACAGAGTTGTCTCTTTCCATGAGCCAGGTCAAGAAAACATTGGATCTTTGCCACAAAGCCATTTACAATGCTGCCGCTATTGTCGTAGAGACCATTGGTTATTGGCCAGACAATATGAAAAAACAATTATATAGAATTAACAGTAAAACAACGCTTTAGACCCTATATTTTTCGCTATGGCAATCAAAAAATCTCAACTTTACAGCGCCCTGTGGGACGGATGCGATGAACTTCGCGGTGGTATGGATGCGAGCCAGTACAAGGATTACGTGCTGGTGGTGCTGTTCGTAAAGTACATCTCCGACAAAGCCAAGAAGGATACCGATATGCTCATCTCAGTTCCTGAGGGCTGCTCGTTTGATGATATGGTCGCCCTGAAGGGCAAGACCAACATCGGCGAGGAGATGAACAAGATCCTGGAGAAGTTGGCGGAGGCCAACGGTCTCACCGGCGTCATCACCAACGCTGATTTCTCGGATGAGAACAAGCTCGGCAAGGGCAAGGACCTGGTTGAGACGGTAAGCAAACTGATTGCCGTGTTCCAGCGCGAGGAGTTGGACTTCTCCAACAACCGAGCGGCAGACGATGACCTCATCGGCGATGCCTACGAGTACCTGATGAAGAACTTCGCTTCCGAATCCGGTAAGAGTAAGGGCCAATTCTATACGCCAGCCGAGGTCAGTCGCATTATGGCCAAGGTCATCGGCATTGGCAAAGATGAGCGCCAGATGATTTCCATCTACGACCCCACTTGCGGTTCCGGATCTCTTCTGCTCAGGGCCAAGGCTGAGGCCAAACATAACGTCAGTATCGACGGACAGGAGAAAGACCTGGCCACAATCGGTATGGCGCGTATGTCTATGATTATTCACGGAGTGGACGATGCCGAGCTGCGTCACGGCGATACGCTCAATGACCCCCTCCACAAGGAGAACGATACCACTTTGCAGACCTTCGACTACGTGGTCGCAAATCCTCCGTTCTCGATGAAGGGTTGGCGCAAGTCTGCCAAGGAACAGGACATCTTCGGCCGCTGGGGCTTCGGGGACAATTTCGCCCCCGTACCGCCTCCCGGCTGTGGTGACTATGCATTCCTCCTTCATATCGTCAAATCCCTGAAGACTCAGGGCCATGCAGCCTGCATCCTTCCTCACGGTGTACTGTTCCGCGGTGGCGCCGAGGCGGAAATCCGTAAGTTCCTGGTGAAGAAGCGTTGGATTAGCGGCATCATTGGTCTGCCCAGCAACCTCTTCTACGGTACCGGTATTCCGGCATGCATCATCATAATTGATAAGGAGCACGCCGCCGGCTCCAAGGGTATCTTTATGATTGATGCCAAGGAAGGCTTCCAGAAGGATGGTGCCAAGAATCGTCTCCGCGAGCAGGACATCAAGCTGATCGTGGACACTTGGGAAGCCCACGAGCCCGTCCCTCATTATGCCAAGTTTGTTCCGTTTGCCGACATCGCGGCCAATGACTACAACCTCAATATCCCGCGTTACGTAGTGCCTGAGGATAAGGAAATCCGCCAGGACATCTACGCACACCTCCACGGTGGCCTGCCGGCACATGACGTAGAGGAAGTTTTCGCCCAGTTGTGGGAAGCATGCCCTAGCCTGAAGGACCGTTTGTTCCGCAAAGAAGCCAACGGCTACTATAGCCTGGTTCCTGCTGCAGACTGCATCTCTGAGGCCGTGAATGCCGATGCTTCCTATCAGAAGCAGAACGCCTTGTACGCCAAAGTGATTGAGGATTGGTGTCAGAAAGTTGACGGCGATATGCTGGCTTCTGTCAAGGAGGAATGCGAGCCGAAATCTCTCATTGAGCGCTGGAGCGGGATGCTACTGGAAGGCGCCAAAGCCGACCTCAAACTGGTTGACCCGTACAATGTGTACGAGATTCTGATGAATTACTGGGCCGAGACCATGCAGGATGACTGTTATATGGTAAGCCGAGACGGTTGGAAGGTGGCGCTTCGTGATACCAAGAAGAAATCCACCTTCGATGATCTCGAGTGCGATCTGCTGCCGGTAAGCGTTGTGGTGAACAAGTTCTTTGCTGCCGACTATGCCAGCATCCTTTCAAAGCGTGGCAAGGTAGAGCAGCTCAGCGGCGAGATTGAGGCGCTGCCGGAAGAGAATCCGGATGCATTCGACGAGGGCCTTTATGAGATGCTGGAGAAGGTGAACGAGGCCAATGTCAAGAAGGCAGTAGCTGCCCTAAAGAAGCACGCTGTCGAGGCTGATGCCACTACAGTTAAAGTTTGGAATAAGTACCTGGAACTCTGTGGCAGGAAGAAGGAAGTTTCTAAGGCTCTCTCTGCACTGGTTGATGTAATGACCGAAAAAGTGCGGGAGGAATACGGTGCCTTCAAGGCTGATGAGATCCGTAATCTTGTGGTGTATGACAAGTGGCTGCAGGAGCTGAAAGGGCGCAGCGTGGCCGAGAACAAGCGCGTATGCGAGTCCATCTCCAGCCAGGTGTCGGTGCTCAACGAGCGTTATGCCAAGCCGCTTCCGAAGATCAATGAGGAACTTGCTAAGTTGAGTGGCGAGGTGGATGGTTTTCTTAGGTCAATGGGCATTAACCTGTAAAGAAGGCTGTATGGAGTACACGCACAATATGAAAATGACACCTGTAGGTCTGATTCCTGAAGATTGGGATGTCGCCACCATTAAGGATTTTGGCCATCTTCTTTCCGACGGCATCAATCCACAGCAGTATCGCGAAAAAGACTTTCTGGAATACAGTATGCCGGCGTATGATGAGGGTCAGAGTCCCACTAAATGCAAGGGGGCAGATATGAATAGTAACAGAACTCAGATCAAGGGTAAAGTGTTACTATTCAACAAGCTAAATGTCAGACAAAAAAGAGTCTGGTATATAGAAAACGCACCATCAAATGCACTTTGTTCGATGGAGTTTCTTGCTTATTCTTCTGACAAAGTTGACCTGAGGCTCCTTCGTGAGATTCTTCTTCAAGATTCTGTAACTAAGGGCTTTGAAAGCGTTTCAAGGGGAACTTCCAATAGTCAGAAGCGTATTGCCCCCTCAGATTTTCTCAATTTCTCTTTTGCACTTCCGCCATTGGCAGAACAGCATAGAATTGCGGATGCGTTGTCTGGCCTTGATGATATGATAGGGGCGTTGGATGGGGCAATTACAAAGAAGCGGCAGGTAAAAAAAGGACTGTTGCAGCTACTCCTAACCGGTAAGACACGCCTGACGGGATTCAGTGGAGAATGGGTCGAGATGGAACTTGGAGCGATTCTTTCGTATGAGCAACCAGGTCCTTTCTTAGTGCATTCAACAGATTATGTCGAGACTGGAATCCCAGTTCTTACTGCTGGAAAAACATTCATTCTTGGATATACTAATGAGAATTTCGGCATATATGACAAACTCCCTGTCATCATATTTGATGATTTTATAACCGAATCCAAGTTCGTCGATTTCCCCTTCAAGGCGAAATCATCAGCGATGAAAATGCTAAGCGTGAGAGATAAAACCCGTCATAATATTCGTTTTATTTACGATGTTATGCAGCTTATAGACTTCCCCATGACTGATCATAAACGTTGGTGGATAGCCGAGTATTCCCACTTAAAGGTAAGGGTTCCCGCGTCTATTGAAGAGGAAAACGCTATTGCGAACACCTTTTCTTCTATAGATGGTGAAATCCATAATTTGGAATCTCAACGAGATAAATATCGCCTCATCAAACAAGGAATGATGCAGGAACTTTTAACCGGTAAAACGCGTCTCATATGATAGATCCATCCACCAACTCCGAACGTGCTGTCCAGAACAGGATTATCAAGCTCCTGCATAAGTATAACGGCTATGAGTATATCGGTAACCTCAAGGACGCCGAAAATACCAATATCCGCGAGGACATCCTCCGGACGTTCCTAATGGAGCGCCAGGAGTTGACGAGTGCCCAGGCCACGGAAGCCATCCGTAAACTCAAGGAGGCGGCCGTGTGTGCCAATAAGGATGCGCTCTACAACAGCAATAAAGCCGTGTACAACACGCTACGTTACCCGGTATCCGTCAGCCAGGGTGCAGGCCTTCCGAACAAGCAGGTTTGGCTCATCAACTGGAAAGACCCTCTTAATAACTTCCTGCACGTTGCAGAAGAAGTGACCGTCCGAAAGCAGACTCTGGGAGAGGAACACCGCAGGCCGGATGTCGTGATATACCTCAACGGTATAGCCGTGGCTATCATTGAGCTGAAGAAAGCCACCGTGAGTGTTGAGGATGGCATCAATCAGAACTGGCGCAACCAGCAGGAGGGCCAGATTCCGCAATTCTTCTCTACCGCTCAGTTACTAATGGCTGGTAGCGAAAGCCAGGGTGTCTATTATGGTACCACGCTCACTCCGCCAAAGTTTTACCTCCACTGGAAAGAGCCCGCTGGTGACGGCTATCCGTTCGATACCGATAAACTCCCTGTCTCTAATTCTGTGTATGGACAGAAAGAATTCCCGAACGAGTTGGATCGTTCACTGATGCAGATGCTGGAGCCAGACCGTCTACTTGAATTCATCCACGACTGCGTTGTCTTTGATGGAGGCATCAAGAAAGTCGCTCGTCCCAATCAGTATTTCGCCATCTCTGCCGCCAAGACCCGCTTGAAGAACAAGCAGAGCGGTATTATCTGGCATTCCCAAGGTTCCGGCAAGAGCCTCACGATGGTCTGGCTGGCACAGTGGATTCGCGAGAATATAGATGATAGCCGCGTGGTGATTATCACTGACCGTGATGAGCTGGACAAACAGATAGAGAACGGTTTCAAGGATGCCGGAGAGCATCCTATCCGAGCCAAAAGTGGCGACCACCTTATCAAGATGCTCGAGGGCAAGAATGACCATCGTGGCGAAGAGAAGATGCCCGCACTCATCTGCACCCTCATCCACAAGTTCGGCATTGCTGATGATCCCGAAGAGGAAGAAGGCAAGGATGCCCGTCTTCGTGGTGCCCGCTCTCCTGAGCAATATCTGCGAGATCTGGCCGACAAACTGCCTGAAGGATTCTCCGCAAAGGGCAACATCTACGTATTCGTAGACGAGTGTCATCGTACCCAGGGCGGCATCCTCAACCAGGCGATGAAGAAGATTATGGGCGAAGGCGTGATGATGATTGGTTTCACCGGCACGCCGCTGCTTAAGGACGAAAAGGGACGTCTTACCAGCCGTGAGAACTTCGGTCCCTGGATTCATACCTACAAGTTCGACGAGGCGGTGAAGGATAAAGTGATTCTGGACCTTCGTTATGAGGCCCGGGATGTAGAGCAAGCGCTTCCGGATACGGTGTCGTTTGACGAGTTGTTTGAAGACACAACAAAGAATCTGACGCCGAAGGCCAAAAAGGCCCTTCAGGACCGCTGGGCGGATATGCAGAGCTTGTTCTCCAGCAAAGACCGTGTGAACCGCATCGTGGGGCAGATTACGAAGGATTTCCAGCTGATTCCGGCTTTGAAAGAAGGCTGGGGTAACGCAATGTTGGTGGCCGGCAGCATCTACCAGGCTTACCGCTTTTGGTCGGCGTTCCAGGAAACCGCTTTGGCCGGTAAATGTGCTGTTGTGACCAGTTACGACGGTGCCGACCCTTCGTTGGAAGAAGGTTATAGCGGCGAGCTTAAGACCGAGGCCGACTACAAGTACAACACCAACAAAAAGATGCTGGGCGACAAAACGCCCGAAGACTTCGAAGAGTGGGCCAAGTACGAGTTCGTGAATCACCCTGGAAGCATGAAACTCCTCATCGTGGTAGATAAGCTGCTCACCGGCTTTGATGCCCCTGCAGCAACCTATCTGTACATCGATAAGGAGATGCGTGACCATAACCTTTTCCAGGCCATCTGCCGCGTGAATCGTGTGAATGGCGAGAAGAAGGATTACGGCTACATTGTGGACTACAAGCATCTGTTCGAGAATATCGAGGGTGCCATCGAGGATTATACAAACGGTGCCTTCTCTGGCTATGACAAGTCCGACATCGAGGGCCTGCTAAAGAGTAAAGTAGAAGAGGGTCGGAAGGATCTGGATGCTGCACTGGAGCGTTGCGACAGGCTTTCCGAGCCAGTGGCAGACCCGAAGGGCGTGGACGAGTTCTTCGACTGGTTCTGCTATGACCAGCATAAAGGGACAGAGGAAGAGCATCAGGCTGAGATTATCCTGAATGCGCGTAAGCGTGAAGATTTCTATGACGCTTGCTACACGCTGGTTCGCCGATATACAGCCATTGCCATGCAGATGAGCGAAGCCGGTTATTCCGAAGAGGAGGCTGACAAGATTTACAAGAAGGTCAAGACCTATGACGAGCTCAGAAATGCCATTTCAAAGCGCTGCGGTGATTATGTTGACCTGAAGAAGTTCGACGCCGAGATGCGGGCACTGCTGGATGACTATGTAGTGTCGCCCCGAGTGGAAGTACTTGAGAAACTGGATGATTTCTCTTTCCTGGACATCATCGACATCAAAGATGATGGCGAGGTAGAAGTCGCTGACGGTGTGGAGACGGAACTGGGTGGCAAGAAAGGTGTCGCTGAGACA
>JAEEGL012458804.1_pt1 | contig 11106 bp, 11 predicted proteins | sample 9134231 | NCBI WGS metagenome assembly JAEEGL01 (sample SAMN16246548, study PRJNA631951) | gut metagenome | biome: gut microbiome; feature: rumen; material: fiber-attached | host: Bos | place: Iran: Karaj | collected 2018-10
CGGCAAGAAGCGCGATGTCGCCATGCGATTGATGAAGCCACTCGCCTCCCTCGCGAGATTTTGCCGCTACGACTCCGTCCGCCACGCCGCGGAACGTGTCGAATCCGCCTATTTGGAATAGCAAGTACGAAGTACGAAGGACGAAGGAAGAAGTACGAAGGACAAAGGGGAGAGGAGAGCACGGGGCGTGATGCGCAAACTCGGACGGGGCGAAGCGGCGGGGTGCCGCTTCGCCCGTTCATTCTGCTTGCGCTCGCGACGATTTTTCGGCAAAATGATTATATTTGAATCGTGCCGCCCGAGGAGGGCGCCTCGTCAAGAACCTCTCGCCCTTTCCCGCGCAGGCGGGCGGGGCGGGAACCCCACGAAGAAAGGACAACCACCATGCGTAGTGCAGCCGCTCTCTCCGCCCTCTCCCTGATGGCCGTGCTGGCCGTCTCCCCGGCGTTCGCCGCCGACAAGGGGAACCAGAAAAAGCTGGACATCCCCGAGCCCGAAACCCCAGTCCTCGCCATCGGCGACTCGATGATGCGCATCCTCGGCAACCAGATCGAGAAGCAGTTCAAGGCCGCGGAGATCACGCCCGTGGCGGCGTTTTCCTCCCTCGGGTCCGGACTCGTCCGCCCGTCGGTGTTCGACTGGACGGCCAAAATCGCCGAACTGGTCGCGACGAACCAGCCCAAGACGGTCTTCGTCGCCCTCGGCACCAACGACCGCCAGACGATGGAGGCGGTGGACGGAAGCGTCATCGCCTACGGGACTCCCGAATGGGAGCCCGAGTATGCGAAGCGCATCGGCGGCGTGATGGACCAGCTGCTCGAAGGCGGCGCCACCCGCGTCGTCTGGCTGCTCCTGCCCGCGATGAAGGCCCCCGCGAACCAGGAGCACGCGGAGCTGCTCAACGCCGTCGTGACCCGCGAGGCGCAGGCCGAGAGCCGCAAGGACAAGGTCTCCCTCCTCGACCTGGGCAAGTTGCTCTCCCGCAACCCCAAGAAGTACTCCGCCGGCGTGATGGATCCCGCCACGGGCGAGTTCATCACCGTCCGCGACCCCGACGGCGTGCACCTCACCGCCGACGGCGCGAAGCTCGTCACCCGGTCGATGATCCGGATCTACTGGCCCGACAAGGCGAAATAATAGGCAGACGACCCGCCCAAGGAGACCTTCGATGAACAATCCCATCTGGCTGATGACGTCCGCCTATCCGAAGCTGACCTTCAAGCAGGTCGTGAAGAAGGCGAAACTCGCAGGCGCGCAGGGGCTGGAGCTCTGCGTCTTCCGTCGCGACGGCTCCCGCAAGGACCACGTCGCGACGCATCTCGACTACGAGAAGTTCTCGCCGGCAGACGCCCAGAAGGTCATCGACGTCTGCAACGCCGAGAACCTCCGCGTCTCCGTCGGCGCCTACGAAAACCTCATCGGCGAGGACGAGGCCGAGCGCGTCGCCAACCAGAACCACCTCCTGAAGCTGATCCGCATCGCCTACCTCCTCGGCGGCGACGAGGCGAACGTCGTCGCCGGCACCTTCGTCGGCTACAACCTCGACCTCGGCCGCCAGGACCACGGCTTCGAGAAGAACCTCGAGCTCTACAAGAAGACCTTCGCGCCGATCATCAAGTACGCCGAGAGCCTCGGCGTCACCGTGACCTACGAGAACTGCCCGATGGAGGGGTGGCGCCCGCTCTCCGAGCCGATGACGCTCAACAACCTCCCCTGCACCCTCGCGTCCCGCAAGCTGATGTATGCGCTGATCCCGAGCAAGGCCCACGGCGAGACCTACGACCCCTCTCACGACATCTGGCAGCACATCGACCCCTCGGACGTCCTCCGCGCGACGGACAAGAAGCGCCTGCGCCGCATCCACATCAAGGGCACGCGCAACCGCTACGACGCGATGGCGATCCACTGGGGCCGCCTCTACCCCGTGCAGGGGATCGACCCGAAGCTCGCGAAGAAGGCGGGCGTCCCCGTCTCCGCCACCGAGTGGGACCGCCACAACTACGACCCCGCCCTGCCGGGCTTTGGCGGCAGCGACAGCTGCGACTGGCGCAAGTTCTGGGATACCATGAACGCCCTCAAGCTCGACGGCGTCCCCTGCGTGATCGAGAACGAGGCCTGGAACTCCTCCCACACCGGCAACGAAGCCGCGACGGACCAGGGTTTCCGCGCCACCGTGCTCAACTGCGCCCCGCTCCTGTGGCCGCTCACGGACGCCGGCTACCAGTTCGACGTCTCCAAGCTGAAGCCGATGGCGGACGCCCGCAAGGACGTCCCCGTCATGACGGTGGACAAGCTGTAGGGCACAGTCCGGCTCCATGTTCCCCAAATCCTCCCTCCTGCCCTGCGCGGCTTGCGTTGCGATGGCCTCCGCCCTCGCGCAAGCCGCGCCCGTTCTTGAATACGTGTTTCGCGAGAGGCCGGCGAACGGGGTCGTCGAGGACGCCGCGGGCTTCGGCGTCCCGCTGAAGCTCGGCGCGGCCGCCGAGGTGTTCCCCTCCGGCGCGCCCTCCGGGGCGGGGTTCGTCCGGTTCGACGGCTCCGCCGAGGCGCTCTCCCCCTTCGCCACGAACGCGGCGACGGCCACGAAGGTCAAGGGCGACGAGTATGGCGTCAGCCTCTGGTTCCGCCTTCCCGAGCTGGTCGAGGACAAGAAGAAGCAGGGGCGTCTCGGCCTCGGCTTCACCTACCCGCCGGGGGTGCGCCTCCTCCCGAAGGTCACCGAACTCGGCCCGAAGCCGGTCTCCTCCTCCTGCGACGCCCCCGTTGTCACGGGGCGCTGGCACCACGTCGCATTCCGCTACTCGATCGCGAAGAACAACTTCACGTACTACGTGGACGGCCAGCGGCAGCAGTCCGTCTGGATTGGCGAGGAGGGCAAGAACCCTGTGGCGGCCGTATTCCAGCCCCTCGGCGACAAGATCAAGGCGGATGTCGCGGACATCCGCGTATGGAACGTCTATCCCGGGGTGGACGAACTTCTGTCGTTCCAGCCCTCCGCCACGCGCTGCGGCGAGGTCGCCGGGACGCTGGAGAAGGCCGCCGTCGGCGCCGCCAACGCCGAATTCGCCGCGTGGTGCGGCCGCGTCGCCTCGCGCGTCCACGACTGGGCCGCGCGCCCCGGAAGCGTCCGCGACTGGGCCGCGCTGGAGTCCTGCGCGCGAAAGGCCGCCAGACTCCGCCAGTGGACCGACGCCTCGGCGGCGGCCTCGGCCTCGCTCGCTTCCGCGCCGTTCTGCGCGACGTGGCTCTACCCGTTCAGCTCGGTCAAGCGACTCCCGTACAACCTCCCGCACGACGGACGCGGCATCGCCAAGGTCGAGGCCCGCGCGACGCCCGGCGAGTACGAGGCCTCGGCGTTCATGCTCTTCCCGTTCCGCGACATCCCCTCGGCGCTGGTCGCGCCTTCCGACCTCGCCGGCCCCGGCGGCGCGAAGATCCCCGCCTCCGCGGTGGACCTCCGCGTCGTCAAGGTCTGGCACTCGCCCGAGGGGAGCTGGACGACCGACCGCACGGCGGGCATCGGCTTCCCGTCGCTGATCTCCCACCTGCTGCTCCACGACGACTCCCTCGTCCGCGTGGACGAGACGAACCGCGTGAACTACCTCCGCGTGGACTACGCCGACGGCCCCCGCTACCTCAACATGTGCCAGCGCGGCCGCAAGGAAAGCTTCCACACGAGCCTGGAGCCCGTCCGCGACGCCAAGACGCTCCAGCCGCTGCTGCTCCGCGCCGACCGCTTCCAGGAGTTCCTGGCGACCTTCCACGTCCCGGAGGACGCCCCGCCGGGCCTTTACCAGGGGACACTCTCCGTCACCGAGGACGGGCACGAAATCGCCTCGCTGGGCGTCGAACTCACGGTCTACCCCTTCACGCTCCCGACGCCGCGCACCCACCACGACCCCGACCAGGAGGCGCTCTGCTCGTTCAACCTCCGCAGCACGCTGCCGGGGATGCTCGCCGAAGGCAAGAACCTCGAAGACGCCAAGGCCAAGTGCCTCGCGCTCTACCGCAACCTCGTCGCCCACAACTTCCGCCACTCCCGCGGCGGCCCCAGTGAAATCGAGGCCGACGACCCGGAGGACCTCGGCGTCCAGACGATCCAGATCATGAAGGAGGCCGGCATGCCCTGCCGCCCGCTCTTCGGCGGCGGCGCCTGCGACGGGGGCTGGTTCGTCAACGACGGCCATCCCGAGAGCCCCGAGGAGAACCCGCAGGCCTTCACGAACGCGATGAAGCGCTTCGCGGCCCGGACGGACGTCATCCTCTCCGTCGTCGAGAAGTACGCGGGCCACCGCGAGGTGTATTTCTACGGCTGGGACGAGGCCGAGATCTGGGGCTGCCGCCGGCAGTACCCGTTCTGGGACTACATCAAGAAGAACGGGGGAAAGATCTTCGCGACCTCCGCGCCGATCGAGGCCTCCTTCGTGATCGACGGCGCCGACATCGCCGCCAACGCCTGCTACTCCACGGCCCGTTCCTGGCATGACGCTGGCGGGCTCATCTTCTCCTATGCCGCGCCCTTCCCGGGGCCCGAGAACCCCGAGATCTGGCGTCGCAAGCCGTTCCGCCTGTACTATTCCGACTACGACTCCTTCGGCGACTACTTCTGGGACGCCGGCCCGAACCGATGGAACGAGTTCGTCTGGCGCGACTCCAGCGAGGGATATCGCCAGTTCGGCCTGGTGTACCCGACCTACGACGGCGCGGTCGACACCGTCGCGTGGGAGGCGAACCGCGAGGGGCTGGACGATGTCCGCTACCTTTCGCTCCTCCGCCTCGAAGCCCGCGAGGCCATGCGCTCCCGGAACCCGGCCGTCTCGCTGCTCGGGCGGCGGGAGACCGTCTGGATGGATTCGTTCGACCCCGAGTCGATCGGCGACCTCGATGCCTTCCGCGCCGACGTGGCCGGCCGCATCGTCCGCGTCCGCGAGGCGCTGGGGAAAGGGGGGCGGGTGAAATGAAGAAGACCGCCACGCTGTTTCCCGTCGCGCTGTCCATGGCGCTCGCGGGGCTCGTCGCCGCGTTCGCGGCGGGACGGGCGGAGGCCGCGTCCGTCGCGGACGACCTGAAGGAGGCCCGCCGCGAGCTGAACGCGAAGCGCGTGACGCTCACCTACCTCGAGGCGCTCCACCTCGCCCGGCGGCTCGACGCGTACAAAGGGCAGGCGGGGCTCGACGCCGCGACGCGTGGCGAAGTGCGCTACCTCATCGGTCGACTCTACCGCGTGGCGAACCGCTATTCGGAGGGGCTCCCCGAGTTCGCCGCCGTCTGCGCCGACGAGTCGCTGGACCACGAGCTCCGCGGCAAGGCGTATTGCGAGGCCGCCGAGATGCTCGTCGAGACGCTCCGGCGAGGCGAGGCGATGGCGCTGCTCGACCGGGGGCTCGAAATGCCGCGGCTCCCGCGCAAGGTCGAGGGTCTGCTGCTGATGACGAAGGCCCGCCTCCAGCTCACGCCGTCGCGGCACGAGGAGGTCTTCTCGGTCGCGGACATCGACGTCGCCTACGCGTCGCTGAAGCGGGCGTTCGCCGTCCCGGGCATCTCCGCCGAGGAGCGCTACGAGGCCCTGCGTTCGATCGCCGACGCCTACCAGTTCGCGAACGCCCCCGACAAGGTCATCGAGGTCTGCGGGCCGTTCGCCGAAAGCGACGAGGCGACGCCGAAGATGAAAGGCGAGCTCTACACCTGCATCTGCGACGCCTACCGGGGGAAGAAGGAGTACCGCAAGATGCTGTCCTACGCCCGTCGCGCGCTGGAGTACCCCATCGTCCGGAGCGACGGGCTGATGAAGCTCGGCGAGGCGGCGAGGATGGCCGGCGACTGGAAGACCGCCCAGCAGGCCTACTCCGACCTCCTGCCGCTGACGGACAAGAACAACTCCCCCCTGCGCTACCAGTTCGTCACGAAGATGCTGGCGATGTTCACGGAGGTCACGCGCAATGGGCTGGAGCCCCAGACGGCGGAGGAGGTCTTCGACAACGGGAATGGAGCCCTCGGCGGCCTGGAGCTGGACGAATGACGAAATACGAATGACGAATGACGAATGGGGCGGGGGTGCGGGGGCGGCCGCCCCCGTCGTTTTCCCCGGGCCCGGCGCGCCGGAGGCAAAAACGGTCTTGCCTCGCCCGCCGGGGATGCGGTAGAATGAAAAAACACTCCTTAAGGGGAACAAGCGAATGAAGACCGTAGTCATACTTGGCGCGCCCGGTTCCGGCAAGGGGACCGCCGCGGCCCGTCTCGTCAACCTTCTGAACCTCAAGCACGTCTCCACGGGCGACCTCCTCCGCGCCGCGGCCCGCGACGCCTCGACGCCCGCGGCCAAGGCCGTCGCCGAGACCATGCGCAAGGGCGAGCTCGTCTCGGACGAGATCGTCGGCGCCCTCGTCGTCGAGGCCTGGCAGCAGGCGGACGGCCAGTACGACTACCTCCTCCTCGACGGCTACCCCCGCAACGAGAAGCAGGCCGCCTTCCTCGAGTCCGAGCTCGCCCGCCACGGCGCCAAGGTCGAGAAGGCCGTCTGGCTCGAGGTTCCCGAAGACGTCCTGATCGGCCGCCTCTCCGGCCGCCGCACCTGCCCCGCCTGCGGGGCCGGCTTCCATGTCGAGACCATGAAGCCCAAGAAGGACGGCATCTGCGACCAGTGCGGCCACGCCCTGGTCCAGCGCGAGGACGACCACCCCGAAAACGTCGCCAACCGCCTCAAGGTGTACAAGGCCAAGACCGCCTCCCTGCTCGGCTGGTACGAGCAGAAGGGCGTGCTGGTCCAGATCAGCGGCGTCGGCGACGCCGACGAAATCGCCAAGTCCGTCGCGGAGGTCCTCGCCCGCTGATGATCATCCGCACCGACAGGGAATGGGAGGGCATGCGCGAGGCCGGCCGCCTCGCCGCCGAGGTCCTCCGCGTCACCGCCGACGCCGTCGAGCCCGGCATGACGACCTTGGAGATCGACGCCGTGTGCCGCAAGGCCATGAAGGACCTCGGCTGCACGAGCGCCTCCCTCGGCTACCACGGCTACCCCGGCGCCCTCTGCGTCTCCGTGAACGAGGAGGTCATCCACGGCATCCCCGGCCCCCGCGTCGTGAACGTCGGAGACGTCGTCAGCCTCGACGTCTGCGTCCGCAGCGCGGACGGCTTCTTCGGCGACAACTGCAAGACGCTGGCGATCGGCGTGACCGACCCGGCGGTCATCGAGCTCGTCGAGGGCACCGACCGCGCCCTCGCGGCCGGCATCGCGGCCGTCCGCCCCGGCGCCCACCTCTCGGACGTCTCGGCGGCGGTCGAGAAGGTCGCGCGCGAACACCGCCTCGGCGTCGTCCGCGAGTTCTGCGGCCACGGCATCGGGCGGACCCTCCACGAGTCCCCCGAAGTCCTCAACTACGGGCGCCCCGGGCGGGGCCCCGTGCTCAAGGAGGGGATGGTCTTCTGCATCGAGCCGATGCTCACGCGCGGCTCGGCGCGGATCACCGTCCTCGACGACAAATGGACCGTCGTGGCCAGCGACGGCCTGTTTGCGGCGCACTCCGAACACATGGTCGCCGTCGTCCCCGGCGGCGCGGAGATCCTCACGCCGAGGTAGGGGCGGCCCCGGGACGGGGGCCGCCGGAACCATGAAAATTTTTTAAGTGGACAGATGACCCCGAAATGGGGTAAACTGATTGTCCACTTCTTATTTGGAGAATACACCATGAAGGTGCGTAGTTCAGTGCGTAGAATTTGCGAGCGCTGCCGAATCGTGCGGCGCAAGGGGATCGTGCGCGTTTGCTGCACGAACCCCCGTCACAAACAGCGCCAAGGATAATTGGAGACATCACCATGCCGAGAATAGTAGGTGTGGACGTTCCTGGACGCAAGCGCGTGGACATCGCGCTTCGCTACATCCATGGAATCGGCCCAAAGCGTGCGTCGGACATCGCCGCCAGTTGCAAGATCGACCCGGCGAAGCACGCCGATGACCTGACCGCGGAGGAAATCCGCCAGATCATCGCGTTCATCCAGGAGAACTACCGCGTCGAGGGCGACCTCCGCCGCGAAGTCTCCCAGAACATCCGCCGCCTGATCAGCACGGGTTCGTACCGTGGGATCCGCCACCGCCGTGGTCTTCCGACCCGCGGACAGCGCACCCGCACGAACGCCCGTACCCGAAAGGGCGCGAAGAAGACCGTCAGCGCAATCCGCGACAAGGAAGCCCGCCAGGCCATGAAGGCCGGGGCATAGTCAAGAGGCTTGACCAATGGCAGAAGAGAACAAACCTGAAGTCAAGGAAACGAAGCAGGAGTCGGAACTCGACACTGCGCGTAGCGAGGCCATGGCCGTCCTGAACATGGGCGGACCCGACGTTTCGGCCTCCTCGGACGACGAAAAGAAGGCAAAGAAGGCTCCCCGTCGCTCCGTTCCTGCCGGCATCGCTTTCATCAAGGCCGGTTTCAACAACACGATCGTGTCGATCGCGGACGCCCGGGGCGGAGTCATCGCCTGGAGTTCCGCCGGCAAGCAGGGCTTCAAGGGCTCCCGCAAGAGCACCGCCTTCGCGGCCACGATGGTCGCGCAGGACGCCGCCCGCGCCGCGTATGCCAAGGGCATGCACGAAGTCACGGTCAAGATCCACGGCGCCGGCGCCGGCCGCGAGTCCGCGGTCCGCGCGATCCAGAACGCCGGCATCACGGTGACCCAGATCCTCGACTGCACCGCGATCCCCCACAACGGCTGCCGCGCCCGTAAACGCAGGAGAGTGTAGAAATGGCCCGTTACATTGGTCCCAAGAGCAAGATCGCGCGCCGCTTCGGCGAGCCGATCTTCGGTCCCGACAAGGCGCTGGAGCGCCGCAGCTACGGCCCCGGCCAGCACGGCCAGAAGCGCAAGCGGAAGATCTCCGAGTACGGCGAGCAGCTCCTCGCCAAGCAGAAGGCCAAGTTCATCTACGGCATGGTCGAGCACCAGTTCCACCTGTTCTACGAGCGCGCCCGCGCCAAGGTCGGCAACACCGGTGAGATCCTCCTCCAGCTGTGCGAGTCCCGCCTGGACAACGTGGTGTACCGCCTCGGCATCGCGCCGACCCGCGCGGCCGCCCGCCAGCTCGTCGGCCACAAGCACATCGTCGTGGACGGCAAGGTCGTCAACATCCCGTCCTTCATCGTGAAGCCCGGCCAGGTGGTCGGCGTCCGCGAGAAGAACAAGACGATGTCCGCCATCGTCAACGCCCTCGCGAACCCCCGCAACGCGGCATCGCCGTGGCTGGAGTGGAACGAGCAGGCCATGGCCGGCACCTTCGTCCGCGTCCCCGAGCGCTCCGAGATCCCGGAGACAATCGACGAGCAGGCCATCGTCGAACTCTACTCGCGGTAGCAGCCCCTCCCGCCGTCGCGGCCCCCGCGGCGGCGGACTGAGAAAGGGATTCCACCATGTCAGTTCGAATCAGCCGATTTGAAATGCCCAAGGGCGTTGTCAAGGACGAGTCCACGGCCACCCCGAAGTACGCCCGCTTCATCGCGGAGCCCTTCGAGCCCGGCTATGCCCAGACCGTCGGCAACTCCCTCCGCCGCGTGCTCCTGTCCTCCATCGAGGGCGTCGCCATCACGGCGGTCAAGCTCCAGGGCGCCGACCACGAGTTCCAGGCCGTCCCCGGCATCTCCGAGGACGTCACGGACATCATCATCAGCCTCAAGCAGGTCCTCATCAAGACCTACGGCACGATCCCCGAGCGGATTTCGATCCACAAGGCGGGCCCGTGCACCGTCACGGCCGGCGATTTCGTGACGGACAACGCCATCGAGATCGTCAACCCCGAGCTCCCGATCGCCACGGTCTCCGCCGGCACCGACTTCGAACTCGAGGCGGAGATCGCCTCGGGCCACGGCTTCCACCCCGCGAAGTGGAACCAGCACGGCGAGCAGGAGATCGGCATCATCCCGATCGACTCGATCTTCTCCCCCGTCACGAAGGTCAACTTCACCGTCGAGCCCCGCCGCGTCGGCGACCGCAACGACTTCGAGAAGCTCGTCCTCGACATCTGGACCGACGGCCGCATCTCCCCGGAGGACGCGCTCCGCGACGGAGCCTCCCTGCTCCGCCAGCACTTCGACGTCTTCGTCGACTACAGCGTCGAGGCCGCCGCCGTCGAGGCCGACGAGGCCGTCGACGACGAGAAGCGCGAGAAGATCCGCAAGACCCTCGCGATGAGCGTCAACGAGATCGAGCTCTCCGTCCGCGCGGCGAACTGCCTCAACAACGCTAACATCACGACCGTCGGCGAACTCGTCTGCAAGACCGAGAACGAAATGCTCAAGTACCGCAACTTCGGCAAGAAGTCCCTGACCGAGATCAAGGACAAGCTGAAGGAACTCGGCGTCGAGTTCGGCGCCGACCTCGACCCGGAGCTCCTGGCCCCCTACCGCAAGGAGTCGGAGGCCGAGGCACCGGCGGAGGAAACTTCCGATCCCGTGGAATAAGCCCCTGAATCAGAAAAGAGCGTAGATTATGCGCCACCAAGCTGTTGCCAAGAAATTCGGCCGGTCCATGGCCCACCGCAAGGAGCTGATGAGCTCCCTGGTTGCCAACCTCATCCTCCAGGACCGGATCACCACCACGCTGCCCAAGGCCAAGCAGGCCCGCCGCGACGCCGAGAAGATGGTCACCCTCGCCCGCAAGGGGACCCTCGCCGCCCGTCGCCTTGCGGCCTCCCGCCTCCGCAGCCCCGCGGCTGTCAAGAAGCTCTTCGACGCCGTCGTCCCCGCTATGGACGGCCGTCCCGGTGGCTACACCCGCATAATCAAGACCGGCACCCGCCGTGGCGACGCCGCCGAGATGGCAATCCTCGAATGGGTCGCCGCCCCCAAGGCAGCTCCCGCCGCGGAACCCGCCGCCGAACCCGCCCAGGCGTAGCCCCAGGGCCAACAAGACAGGAATCTGAGCAATGTCCAAGTCATTCCTCCCCAAAGACCCCGGCGCAAACCGCGAGTGGTTGCTCGTCGATGCCGCCGGCAAGCCCCACGGCCGCCTCGCCGTCGCGATCGCCAACGCCCTCCGCGGCAAGAACAAGCCCGACTTCAACCCGGCCGTCGACACTGGCGCATTCGTCATCGTCGTCAACGCCGAGAAGGTCAAGCTCTC
>JAEEGL012942621.1_pt1 | contig 11106 bp, 8 predicted proteins | sample 9134231 | NCBI WGS metagenome assembly JAEEGL01 (sample SAMN16246548, study PRJNA631951) | gut metagenome | biome: gut microbiome; feature: rumen; material: fiber-attached | host: Bos | place: Iran: Karaj | collected 2018-10
GGACGTCCCTTGTCTCCAATCTGCCGCTCTGGAAAATAGGGCTGCAGCCGCTCCCATTCGGCGTCTGTCAGTTCGTACCGTCGAATTATTCGCTTCATGTGGATCACCTCATGAGTTATATTCGACGTTTACGCCCTGTTTTCCTTTTGGTTTTAGCCCTCTAACTGCATATTTCCTCGCTTTTCGTTTGGTTTTATGCTTTTAGAAACACACTCTAGTATCAGCGCAGTAAAAGCACCTGGTTGCCCTTCAGTTCAATCCGTTCTGCGCCCATCTCAACCGCTACCATGAGGTGCTCCTGATCGATGCAGAAGACTGCCATATCCTGCGGCAGATTTGTTTTCAGGATTACGTTGCTTTCGTTGGTGTTTGCGATCATCACGGCCCGCTTTCCGCGGCCTGTGGCGGCGATGGCATATACGCCGGGGGCGTCGCAGGCACATTCCGTCTCCGCGCCCAAGTCATACAGCTCCCCGAAGGCGGCGAAGGCATAGTAGGCGCAGAAGGGTTTGAGGGTGATGGGATTGAACAGGCCGCCGTATACCGATGCGCCGATCCGGGCGTCGTAGTAACACAGCAAGGAGGTCTTCTCCCGCTGCTGGGCCAGCATCATGGCCGCCGCCAGCGCCGCGGCCCGGGACGTGCCCAGCAATTCCCGCTTCGGCGCAGCGTTGTTCCATTCGTTTAATTGAGTTTCAACATCACCATAACCGTATTCCGTCAGGGTTTGATCCACATACCGAGCCATGACTTTGGTCCGCTCCACGTCGGCGTAGCTGTGCCAGGAGAAAAAGTCCATGGGCGCGTTTTCCCGGCGGATGTATTTCAGAAAATCGTGGAAATAGGTGATGAAAAACTCCGTATCCGGGCGCTTCTGGTCCTCGAAGAGGGCGTAAAATCCACAGGAGGCGAACCCGCCCACCATGATCCTGTCCCCGAACCGGGCCTTCAGGCGCTTGCTGGTGACGGCGTACAGCCGGTAGTATTCCTCCGGCGTGCCGGTCCACATCTGGTTGCCGCCGTTGGGCAGGGTATTGTCCGGCTCGTTCCAGACCTCCCAACGGGTGATGGGGTAGTGGAAACCGTCCGCCCAGCCGTCCAGGTAGTGCATCACCACGTGTTCGCAGATGCCGGCCCATTTTTCAAAATCCTTGGGGGGGTGGATGCGGTAGGAGCGCACGTAATAGTAATTCTCTATGGTCACGCCCAGCCGGAATATGGGCTCGACTTTGGCTTTCACCAGCGATGAGATCAACCAGTCAGTGAACGCGAAGTCGTAGCTCGCCGGGTCGTTTTCGTCCGCGTCGAAGTCCCGGAACAGATTGGGGATGTCCACGTACAGGTTCCCGCCGAAGGCCCCGCCCACGTCGTGCAGCCGGGAATAGGGGATATGCGCCTCCGTCAGGTAGTGAAAGCATCCGTCATTCATGCCCAGAAAGGGCGGCTGTCCCACCCCGTGCATGGGCTTGATCTTTCCCCGAATCGTGCCAAAATCCACGTCCAGCCGGTACGTCTTCCCATCCATACTTCCGCCTCCCACCGTTTTGTCTGTATCCTGCCCCGATTATAGCATGCCCGCCCCGGCAAGTCAATTTCATTTCCCTTCTCACCCACGGTCATCGCATCGAATCAGGATCAAAAGTACATGGAACAGCGCAGCCCTTTGGAAGACGCACAGATACAGGGCAATCAAATCGGCGCATCGCCTGTCTGCATGACAAATCCGCAGGCCAATCGTCGGCCCGTTTCATTAAGAAATGGTAAAATTCCAATTCTCAATAGGAAGAACCCATGTCCGCAGCGAATTTTTATGGATACGCAACAGGATTCGCAGCAGGCAGCACGCTGTACGATGGAGGTATCGTCCATGAAGCCAAAGGAACTTCTCTTTCAGGTACTTCGCCACGAAAAGACCGGCGGAGCGCTGCCCTGGGTGCCCTTTGCCGGCGTACACGCCGGACGCCTCACCGGCAAGTCCGCCGAGGAGATACTCACCGACGAGGACGCCCTGTTCGAGGCCCTCATGGCGGTCAACCGGATATACCGGCCCCACGGCCAGCCCATACTCTTCGATCTGCAGATAGAGGCGGAAATACTGGGCTGTGAGCTGAAGTGGGAAAAGAACAGCCCGCCCTCCGTGAAGACCCATCCCCTGGCCGACACCATGACCGTGCCCTGCGAGTGCACGCTACCCACGGAAAAGGACGGGCGCATTCCGCTGGCCTGCGCGGTCACCCGGCGCATGAAGGAAGCGGTGGGCGACACCACGGCCCTGTACGGCCTGATCTGCGGTCCCTTCACACTGGCCAGCCACCTGCGGGGCAACGACCTGTTCATGGACATGTACGACGACGAGGACTATGTCCATGAGCTGCTGGACTACTGCGCCAAATGCGCGAACCGCATGGCCGGGTACTACATCCGGGCCGGCGCGGACGTGATTGCGGTAGTGGATCCGATGGTCAGCCAGATCTCCGCCGCGCACTTTGAAGAATTCCTCTCCAAGCCTTATTCCAATATATTCTATTGGATCCGGCACCTGGGGGCCTTCAGCTCCTTCTTTGTCTGCGGCGACGCCAGCCGGAATATCGAGGTCATGTGCAAAACCGGGCCGGACAGCATCAGCGTGGACGAAAACGTGAACCTGCCCGCAGCCAAGCGGATCACAGACCGGTACAACATCGCCATCGGCGGCAATATCCCCCTCACCTCGGTCATGCTCCACGGCTCCCAGCAGGACAATATGAAATACGTCATGGACCTGGTGGCCAGTCTGGACAACGCGGACAACTTCATCGTCGCGCCGGGCTGCGATATGCCCTACGCCGTGCCCGTGGAAAACGGCATCGCCGTGTCCCAGGCCGTGCTCCAGCCGGACAGCGTGCGCGAGATCCTGAAAAACTACGTGGCGGTGGAGGAGGACATCCATGTGGAGCTGCCGGACTACGCGCATCTGGCAAAGCCCCTGGTGGAGGTGTTCACCCTCGACAGCGCCACCTGCGCGGCCTGCACCTACATGATGGGCGCCGCCGCCGAAGCCAAAGCCCGCTTCGGCGACCGCATCGACATCGTGGAATACAAGTATACCTTAAAGGAAAACATTGCCCGCTGCAAGGCGATGGGCGTCAAAAACCTGCCCAGCATATATATCAACGGGCAGCTGGCCTTCTCCTCGCTGATCCCCTCCCGGGAGGAGCTGGACAGGGCCATCGAGGCCGCGTTCTGATGGAGCTCATACTGGTCACCGGCTTCCTGGGCTCCGGGAAGACCACGCTGCTGCGGCGGCTCGTCAGCCTGTATCCGGAAAAGCGCGTCCACCTGATCGTCAACGAGTTCGGCAGCGTGAACGTGGACGGCGCGCTGCTTCGGGATTCGGGGGCCTCCCTGGCCGAGATCACCGGCGGTTCCATATTCTGCGCCTGTCGGCTGGACCAGTTTGAAGAGGCCCTCGACACCGCACAGGCCGCCGGGCCGGACCGGATCATCGTGGAGGCATCGGGCCTGTCCGACCCCACCGCCATACGCTCCCTGCTGGAGCAGAGCGGACGCTACCCCGGCATCCGCTTCCGGGGCTCCATCGCCCTGGTGGACGCGACGCGGCTCCTGAAGGTGGTCCAGACCGCCCGGGTGTGCGCGAAGCAGCTGTCAGTGGCCGACCTCTTCGCGGTCACCAAGACGGACATCGCGCCGCCCGAGACCGCGCAGGCCGTATTTGAATTTCTCGAAAGCCGGTATCCCGGCGTGCCCGCCCTGGAGGTGGTCCAGGGAAATCTGCCCCAGGAAGCCGTAGAAGCCCTGACGCCTCTGCGGCCCGCCCTGGACGCCCTCAACGGCAGGGATCTGACCCTGCAGAAGCTGGTGATCCAGGTATCGGAGTCAATGACCTCGGAGCAGCTGCGGGCCTTTTTGCGGATGTTCGCCGAGGACGCCTGCCGGGTGAAGGGCTTCGCGGCCCTGCGGGACGGCGTGTTCCTGGCGGACTGCGTGGGCAGTTACGTATGCCTCACGCCCCGCCCCGACGCTCAGGCGGACAACCGTTTGGCCGCCCTGGCCACGGAAGGCATGCCCATGCGCAGGAGCATACAGGCCGCCGTCAGGTGGTTTGAAGGACTCGCCTGGCTCGCAAAAGAATAAAACTCCCCCTGTCGCTGATCCCGCGTCAGAGAACGCCTTACTGTCTCTTATCGAGGACACCGCCTCTGGCTCCTGTTCTCCCGCGACGCCTGGGAAGCCGAGCCCCTGGACGATTTCTCCCGGGGGCTTTCCCTGCGCCCGGGCCTCATGCCTCTGCCCACCCTGCGCAGCCGCCGGGACGAGGTCCTGGCCCTGGCCAGCCTATACCCGGGCAATCTGAATATGGAGCTGGGCAAGCAAGTTTCCGGCTTCAAGCCCGGGGCGCCGGACATACCCATGCGCTACGGGTGACCCGGCAACTTCACGCATTTCAAGCACGCCATCCACGAGCTGGCCACCCTCACCGCCCGCCAGCTGGACATCTCCCGCACCACCCTCTAACGCATGCTTTCCCGCTCCGACAACGGCGCCAATACGCTTTCTCCCTCAAAACACTGATATTGTGAACATACAAAAAGACTTATTCCGGCGCAAGACAGGATCGACGCGCTGAAAGCTGAATTGTCCAAGCGCCGCCCACTCACACAGGGGAAGGCAGAGACCCTTCGAAATGATTTCATGGTCGAATTTCCACACTGCTCGACAGCTATCGGGGGCAATACTCTGACGTTCAATGAAATCGCCATGGCGCCGGAGGGCATAACGATTGACAAAAAGTCCCTGAACGATCATCTGGAACGTCGGATACCGGGATACGTTCCTATAAACACAAAAAGTCCGATGATCTCGGGCTTTTTGTGTTATACGGCGGTCATTATAATCTTTCGGAACGGTATTTTCGGACTTTATCCATGAACATTGCCGCAAGCTGGTAGTTGTGCGCAAAGTAGGGCTCGGCGAACGGCTCCATATGATCGAGGAAGCCAGGCTGCTCAAAGGTGCAGCCGGCGACTCTGTCTCCGGGCCAGATACATTCCAGAGACAGGGATCCGTCGTAGCCGATCTCGGCGAGTACCCGCGCCATGTCGTCCCAGTTGACGGTGCCCAGGGAGATGGGCAGGTGGTCGTCGTTGTAGCCGGAATTGCTGTGGATGTGGGTGGCCTTGAGGCGCGATCCGACCTCCCGCAGCGCTTTTACCTGATCCACGTGGTTCATGTGGGCGTGGCCGAAGTCCCAGCAGATGCCGATGTGCTCCGGATCGTCCAACTCATCCGCCAGGGCGATGATGTCGTGCTGATCCGTGCCGAAGAGGTGCACGGGAGGCTTCAGTTTGACCGTATTGTCGCCGGGCATGGTGCGGATGACGTAATCCGGAAGGTTCTCGATGGCAATGCCCACGCCGCAGTCCCGGGCGATCCTCTGCAGGCGCTTCAGTATGGCCAGGTTGGCCTTATGCGCGGCATCGTGGCCCTTCCGCGTGCCAGCATACCGGTAAGAGGTGCGGCAATGAAACGCGCCCCACTTTGCGCCCAGCGCGGCGCAGAGCATCACGCCCCGGTCCATCACCCGGTCAGTGGCATCGTCCGTATCCTCACAGTCCGCGAGCAGGTCATAATAGGGCAGGTGCGTCTGGACGCAGCGCATGCCGCGGCTGTCCAGCTCCCGCTGTATGGATCGGACGTAGTCTTTCCAGCCGTCGGAGGAGAGCGCCTCAAATTCCTGGGGCTGATAGGCGATGGAGACGTTTGTCCAGCCCGCCCGCAGCATGTGGTCGTAGGGCTTGTAGGGGCACGGGCCCTGGTTGTAGGCGTTGATGGAGATATTCATGATCGCAAGAGGGCCTCCTGCCGGTCATTTGAAGGGGTACGCGGGCTTGTCCTCGTTCATTTTGGCGAACACGTCCTTGATATCGGGCACGCTGCTGATGCCGCCGTAGGTCTGGGTGGACAGGCTGGCGGCGGCGCAGGCGAAGCGGACGATTTCTTCCAGCTCGTTCACGATCAGCATATTCGGCCGTTTTTTGTATTGCAGGAAGCGGCTCATGGCGCTGCCGCCGAATATGTCCCCCGCGCCGGTGGTGTCCTTCACCTGTATGCCGCCGGGGGCGGGCACGGTGAGGCAGAAAGTCCTGGTGGCGGCAAAGCAGCCCTTCGCGCCCAGGGTGGCGTACACCAGGCTGGCGCCGTAATCCGTGAAAATTTTGCGTACGCCCTGTTCCGGGTTCAGTCCCCACATGAATTTGATTTCTTCGTCGCTGATCTTCACGATATCTGCCTGGCGCAGGCTCCAGTCGATGGCCTTGTGGGCCGTCTGCTCGTCGGGCCACAGGGGCAGACGCAGGTTTGGGTCCAGGCTGATCAGCGCCCCGTTCTGCCGGGCGGTGGTGATGGCCTTCAGGGTGGCGGAGCGGGCGGGCTCGTCCGTGAGGGAAAGGGTGCCGAAGTGGAAAACCCGGCTGTTTTCCAGCAACTTCGTGTCCAGATCCTCTTCCGTCAGGCAGGTGTCCGCTCCGGGCTTGCGGGCAAAGCTGAAATCCCGGTTGCCGTTTTCGTCCAGGGATACGAAGGCCATGGTGGTAAAGTGAGCCGGGTCCATGACCACGCCCCGGGTCTCGATGCCCGCTTCCTTCAGCGTGCGCGTCAGAAGGCGGCCGAACATGTCGTCCCCCACCTTGCCAATCATGGCGGCGGGTTGCCCGTATTTCTTTACGGCGGCGAGAAAATTGGCCGGCGCGCCGCCGGGATTGGCGGCGAGGGTCGGATACCCCGCGGCGTTTACGGACTGCGGCGCAAAGTCGATCAGAAGCTCGCCCAGCGCGGTGACATACAGCATGCCCATCTCTCCCTTTCCCCAGCGGGCGCGCCGCCGGACAGATGGCGCGGCGACCCGTTTCTCTCATGCGATCCTCTCCCGTGCATTGTAGCATACCGGACGAATTTTGTCAAATCCCATAAATCTACATAAATTTAACACAATGCCCGATTGTCCGGCGGAAACCAGAGATCCCGGGCAGCAAACAGGCAGGAAAACCAGTGGCCAGGGGAGAAATATATATTGTTATGGTAAAACAGCCCGTACATCGCTTTGGAGGGGACCGTCATGAAAAAATGGCTTGCCGCGGGGATACTGTGCGCGCTGTGCGCGTTTTGGCTTTGCGGGTGCCAGACCCGCCCGCAGGCCCTGGAGCCCGCGCTGGTGCTGGGGTTCAGCCAGCTGGGCAGCGAGAGCTCCTTCCGCATCGGCAACACGAAGGACATCGAGGACAAGGCGAGGCAGTACGGCATCAGCCTGATGATGGACGACGCCAACCAGAAGCAGGAGAACCAGATCAACGCCATCCGCCGCTTCATCGCCTACCGGGTGGACGTGATCGCCTTCTCCCCCATCGTGGAGGAGGGCTGGGACAATGTGCTCACGGAGGCCCGGCAGGCGGGCATTCCCGTGATCCTGGTGGACCGGACCATACAGACCTCCGACCACGACCTGTACGTGAGCCAGATCGGCGCGGATTTCTACCGGGAAGGCGTGATGGCGGCGGAATACCTCCTGAAAAAGGCGGACGACCTGGGGCTGGACAGGCTGAGGATCGTGGAGATCACCGGCACGGAAAACTCCACCCCCATGAAGCAGCGCCACGAAGGCTTCATGGACACCATCGCCGGGGACGGGCGGATGGAGATACTGGAGAGCGTCAACGGCGACTTCCTTCGCAGCCGAGGCGCGGAATGCATGCGCTACCTGCTGGGCAAATACGGCAGCGACATCGACGTGATATTCAGCCACAACGACGAAATGACCGTGGGCGCGCTGCCGGAGATCGAGCAGGCGGGGTACGTGCCCGGGCGGGACATGATCATCATATCCATAGACGGCGGACAGGAGGCCATCGACATACTCAAGGAGGGCAAAATCAACTGCATCGTGGAGTGCACGCCCATGCTGGGCTCCATACTGATGGAGACCGCACTGGCCCTGAAGGAGGGCAAGGAGATCGACCGGGAGATCCACCCCGCGGAGCGCTCCTTCAGCGATTACGATGACCTGAGCGCCCTGCCGCCCCGGGGGTACTGACATGGCCAGGCAGAAATGGAATCAAAGCATCGTAGGCCGCATACGGGGCATGGGGCGGCGCATCGTGATTGCGCTGATCACACCCGTGATCGTCAGCCTGACGCTGATGCTGGTGTTCGCCGGGCGGTATTACCGCTCCGTGGAGCGCATGGGGGCCATCGCCGCCCTGAAGCCCGTGGTGTCCGACGAGATTCCCGGCGCGGTGTGGCAGGCGGTCAGCGGGCGGCAGACGCTGGACGAAAGCCAGGTCTACACCCTCATCGACCAGGTGAACCAGACCATCGCCGAGATCACCAAGACCACCGGGGAGAGCGACCGGCTGGAGCTGGTCATCGCCGGGCGGACCATGGACACGCTGACACAGTACATCAACCAGATCCGGGACAACCTGGCCCGGGGCGAGCTGGTGACCACCAACGAGCAGGTACTGGGAGAGATTCGGGACGTAGCCGAACTGGTGGTCAGCATGCTCAACGACTACATCACAGGCGAGATCAATTCCTCCGCGGCCATGAGCGTGAATCTGAACCGGATTGTGCTGTGGACCGCCGTGGCCGAGCTGCTGCTGGCGCTGGTGACGCTGCTCTTGGCCAACCGCACCGCCCGATCCACCGCCCGATTCGTGCGGGAGCCCATCGAAAAGCTGGAGAGCGTCACCGCCCGCCTGGCGGACGGCGATCTGAGCGCCCGGCTGCCGGTGACCAACGTGGACGAGATGTACAACCTCACGGGCCAGGTGAACATCATGGCGGACAACCTGGACGACATGATGCAGCAGAGGATCCGGGACGAGCGGAACCTGAAAAAGGCCGAGCTGCGCACGCTGCAGGCCCAGATCAACCCCCATTTCCTGTACAATACGCTGGACGCCATCGTGTGGAAGGCGGAGGCGGGAGAACAAAAGGAGGTCATACAGCTCACCCGGGCCCTGAGCGACTTCTTCCGCATCAGCCTGTCCTCCGGCGCGGACTGGATCCCCATCAGCCAGGAGAAAAAGCACATCGCAGGCTACCTGAGCATACAGAAGACCCGGTACCGGGACATCCTCAACTATTCCATAGACATACCGGACGAAATGGGAGACTACTACATATTGAAACTGCTCCTTCAGCCCCTGGTGGAAAATTCCCTCTACCACGGCATCAAGTACCGGCGGGGCGGAGGGCTCATTGAAGTCACGGGCCGCATGGAAAACGACATGCTGGCCTTCGCCATACGGGATACCGGAAAGGGTATGGACGCGGAAACCCTGGCGGCCCTGCGGGAGCGCCTGGCGGAAAAGGAGCGGACCCAGACCGCCGGGGAGCACGGCTTCGGTCTGGTGAATGTGAACCTGCGGCTGCGCCTGTATTACAATCTTCGGGACGGCCTTGAGATCGAGAGCGGGCCCGAGGGCACCACCGTCCGCTTCCGGGTTCCCAGGAAAACGAGAGAGGAGATCGAAAATGACCAAAGTCTTTCTGGTTGACGACGAGATCGTGATCCGGGAAGGGATCCGCAACTCCTTTCCGTGGAAGGAAACGGAATACCAGTTAGTGGGGGAGGCGCCGGACGGGGAGATCGCCCTGCCCATGATCCGGGACACCCGCCCGGACATACTCATCACCGACATCCGCATGCCCTTCATGGACGGCCTGGAGCTGTGCCGCATCGTCCGCCGCCAGATGCCCTGGATCGGCATCGTGATCCTCAGCGGCTACGACGAATTCGAGTACGCCCGCCAGGGCATACAGCTGGGCGTGCGGCAATACCTGCTCAAGCCCATCACCGCCGAGGAGCTCAGGCAGGTGCTGGATCAGGTCAACGCCGATCTGGCGGTGGAGCGCATGGACCGGGAACGCAGCGAGAGCCTGCGGGCCCGCATGGAGGGCGGAAACCTCTTCGTGAAGGAAAAGCTGCTGAGCACCCTGTATTCCGAGGACGCCGCCGAGAGCGACGCGGACAATGTGGTCAGCCAGCTGCGGGGCATGGGCGTACTGCTCACGGCCAACCGCTACGTGGTCATCGACGCCGCCTTCCAGCCCACCTCCCCCGGCCTGGAGGCCCTGATGGAGCTCTCCGAGCTCAGCGGCGGCATTGCCCACGTCACCGGCAGCCGGGCGGGAGGACGGGTGCTGGTGCTGGGGGACAGCGACAGCGACGCCGAGGAACGGGCCTACGCCTTCGCCGCCTCCTGCGTGACCGAGCTGGAGCGCTGCGGCTGTTCCAGGATCCGCATGGGCATCGGGGAGACCGTGGACGCGCCGTCCGGCATACTCAAGAGCATGAAGAGCGCCCGCCACATCCGCCACGTGCTGGGCGACCAGGAAGACGAGAGAGCGCTGGTGGTGGGCGTGCGGGACTTCGGCGAAGCCGGGGACGGGGGCAGCGCCCACGCCGTGGCCGCCCGGGCCAAGCTGTACATTTCCCAGCACTTCACCGACTCCAACCTCATGCTCCAGGACGTGGCCCGGGCCGTGGGCATGAGCGAGAGCCGGCTTTCCACCGTGTTTTCCCAGGAGAGCGGCAAGACATTCACGGAATACCTCACGGGCCTGCGCCTGGCCAAGGCCAAGGAGCTGCTCATAGAGACGGACCGGCGCAGCTCCCAGATCGCCCTGGACTCCGGCTATAACGACGCCCACTATTTCAGCTACCTATTCAAGAAAAACACCGGCATGACCCCCGGGGAATACCGGGCGCAAAACCAAAACAAACCGAAATAGCATCAATTTGAACAAACCGGAGGTTCCGAATCTATATTCGCACAGAATTTGAACCGGGGAAAAAAGATATTGCATTTCTTTTTTCCCCGGTTTGGTGTATCATTTGCGTAAAGAGTGGGTCAAAAGTACCGCTCAAAATGATGAAGGAGGACTTTTCCATGAAAAAACTGCTGACTCTGGTCCTGGCGTTTGTACTGTGCATGAGCCTTGTGGCCGTGGCCCATGCCGACGGCATCAAGGTGGGCATCATCAACCTGGACCCCGCTGAATCCGGCTACCGCGAGGCCAACGTCAACGACCTGCATTCCGTGTTTA
>JAEEGL015233633.1_pt1 | contig 11106 bp, 6 predicted proteins | sample 9134231 | NCBI WGS metagenome assembly JAEEGL01 (sample SAMN16246548, study PRJNA631951) | gut metagenome | biome: gut microbiome; feature: rumen; material: fiber-attached | host: Bos | place: Iran: Karaj | collected 2018-10
GATTCACCTCGGTAATTCCTGCCATGGTGGCCACGAAGGAACTTCCCACGGATCCACGGCTACCCACCAGATAACCGTCCTCCACGGACTTCCACACCAGCTTCTGGGCGATGATGTACATAACAGCGAATCCGTTGCTGATGATGGAATGCAGTTCTCTCTCCAACCGCTCCGTAACGATGGCCGGCAGGTCCGGTCCGTAGAGCTCGTGGGCACGGTTGTAACAGATCTCCGTCAGTGTGGTATCGGAATCGGGGATCACGGGAGGACACTTGTCCGGACGCACCGGAGACAGGGTCTCGCACATGTCCGCGATCATGTTGGAATTGGTCACCACCACTTCGTATGCCTTGTCGCTTCCCAGATAAGAAAACTCCTCCAGCATCTCGTCCGTGGTATGGAGGTAGAGCGGGGGCTGGTGGTCTGAGTCATCGTAGCCCTTTCCTGCCATGATGATCCGGCGATAGACTTCATCGCTGGGATTGAGGAAATGGACGTCGCAGGTGGCCACAACAGGCTTGTGGAACTGTTTGCCCAACTCCACCACGCGGCGGTTCAGGTTCCGGATATCCTCCACGGAATTCACGCTGGATACGCGGTCGGAACGGATCATGAAATCGTTGTTCCCCACCGGCTGGATCTCCAGATAATCATAGAACTCTACCGCTCTTGCGATCTGCTCGTCCGTCTGGCCTTCCACCAGGGCGGAATAAAGCTCTCCCGCCTCGCAGGCGCTGCCCAGGATCAGTCCCTCCCGGAACTCCATGACACGGCTCTTAGGGATCTTGGGGAAGCGGTTAAAGTAAGTCAGATGGGACTCGGATACCAGATGATACAGGTGGATCCGGCCCAGCTCGTTCTTGGCCAGGATGATGGCATGGTTGGGACGGAGCTTTGCGATGGCTTCGGGGCTGTTCTCCTCTTTGACGTTCACTTCCGACAGATGTGTCATTCCTTCCCCACGAAGCTGGTCCAGGAATTTCACGAAGATCCATGCGGTACATTCCGCATCGTCCACTGCCCGGTGGTGATGGCCCAGATTGACACCGAGAGCCTTCGCCACACCGTCCAGGGTGTATTTGCTGTGGCCGGGAAGCTGGACTCTTGCCAGAGGCAAAGTGTCCACATAGGTGAACTTCTGAGGATAGCCCAGCATGCGGCACTTCTCTTTCACGAAGTTCACATCAAACTCCGCATTATGTGCCACCAGGACGCATCCCCGGCAGAAGTCCAGGAATCTGGGCATCACAAGATCGATGGTGTCAGCATCTTTGACATCATCGTCACGAATGGAAGTCAGTTTTTCGATCTCGTAGGGAATGGGTGTCTGGGGATTGACGAAGGTGGAGAAACGATCCACCACCTTGCCGCCGGACACCTTTACGGCACCGAACTCGATGATCTGGTTGGACACGGGTGAAAGGCCTGTGGTCTCGATATCGAAGACAACAAAATCATCGTCCAGGCTCTGGCCTTCATCATCGGTGACGATCTTGTGCAGGTCATCCACCAGGTATGCTTCCACACCGTAGAGAACCTTGAAGAAGTCCTGCTTGTCGGGATGCTCGTCTCCCGCTTCCTTGCGCTTTTCCTTCTCTGCTTTCCACAGATCGTCCCACACGTGGTTGGCATCGGTGAAGCCCTGGACCACGCCGTGGTCCGTGATGGCGATGGCGCGATGGCCCCACTTGTAAGCCTGCTTGACGATATCTTTTGCCTCGGATACGCCGTCCATATCCGACATTTTTGTATGACAATGAAGCTCCACACGCTTGTGTACCGCTCCATCGGAACGCTTCACGGTAAAGTCGGAGCTCTTCATGATGCCTGCAACGGAACCGATGGTCAGGTCGTGATCGAACTTGTCCATCATGGCGATGCCCTTGACCTTCACAAAGGCACCTTCCTTCACATCCTTGCTCAGTTCCCCCACCTTGTCCGTGGGGATAAAGAGCTTGACCCGGATACTGTCCGTAAAATCGGAGACATCGAACATAAAGATGGTACGATCGTTCTTGATGTCTCTGGTCTCCACCATCAGGACTTTTCCCACAACGGTCACGTCACCGATCTCACCCACCACTTCTTCGATCTTGATGGGATCGTCCTCGATGTCATGGCCGAAGAGGCAGTCCGGATTGTCACTGCGCTTGAGCTCTGCAAAATCTCTTCTTCCGCCGCCGAATCCCTTCCGGCCCGAAAAACCGCCGGCAGACTTCTGGAATCCCCCCCGACTGAAGGAGGAACCTGCGGAACCGGTGGAGCCTTTCTCCGCCTTCTCCGGCTTTGCGGTGGCTGTGGCGGTCTCTTTCTTCTCCGCTCCCTGCTCCTGCTTCTCCGCCTTTTCCTTCTCGGCGTTCTTGGCCCCGGTATCTCCCAGGAAGACCGGCTCTTCTCCGAACCGTCCCGCACGGCGGGAAATCTCCTGGACACGCATCTGCACCCGGAGGCTGTCTTCCTTCTCCAGGTCCACCGCCTCGGGCTCATGGTATTCGATCTTGATGGCTACGCTCTGTCCGCAGCGCTCCACAAAAACCTTCTGCAGGATGGAAAGAAGCTCCTGCTCTCTCTCCCGGTAGAGGAACAGATCCTCTGCGTCCACGATCATCTCGTTTGCGGAAGGATACCGGAAGGTTGCGGTGCGCAGCATGTTATAGGTCAGAAAACTGAACCGGTTCACTTCCTCCAGAAGGCTCTCCCCATAGAGATCCATCAGTTTCTCCGGGTTGTACTGGGAGGAAAGCTCGAACCGCTCGTAGATCTTGACGGTTAAGTTGGAATCCTTGAAAAACTGGGACTTGATGGCATCTTCCGTCTCCCAGATATAAGACTTGGGGATCAGATGATTGCTTCGGATATAGATCCGGAGGAAATCCCGGTTTTTGGTACTGCTGACCTTTTCCACACCGGTATCTTCCATGAGTTCCTTGGTCCGGCTCTTCAATTCCAATGTGGGAAAGACTTCAAAAAACAACTTTTCCATGTTTCGCTTCCAACTTTACTTCCAATGATCCAATTCTTCTTTTAAGGCTCCCAGGAGCTGATCCTCCGGGAGTTTCTTCACGATCTCGCCGTGCTTGATGAGCAGGCCTTCTCCGGACCCGCCGCAAATGCCCAGGTCCGCCTCCTTGGCTTCTCCGGGGCCGTTGACCACGCAGCCCATGACGGCCACCTTGATATCCAGGGGATAGTCTTCCACCAGCTTCTCCACCTTTCCCGCCAGGGAGATGAGGTCGATCTGGGTTCTGCCGCAGGTGGGGCAGGACACCACTTCGATGCCGCCCTTTCGCAGGCCCAGAGTCCGCAGGATCAGTCTGGCAGCCCGGATCTCCTCGCAGGGATCTCCGGTGAGGGAGACACGGATGGTATCTCCGATGCCCTGGTGGAGGATCAGGCCCAGTCCGATGGAGGACTTGATGCTTCCGCTCTGGACCGTTCCGGACTCCGTGATACCCACATGCAAAGGGTAAGGAGTCTTGCCGGCCAGCAGTTCATGGGCCTTGACGCACATGAGCACATCCGAGGATTTGATGCTGATGACAAGATTGTCATAATCCATGTCTTCGATGAGACGCACCTTGTCCAAAGCGCTTTCTACAATGCCTTCCGCGGTGACACCACCGTATTTTTCCCCCAGGTTCTTCTCCAGGGAACCGGAGTTGACTCCGATGCGGATGGGGACACCGTATTCCTTGGCCTTGTCCACCACTTCCTTCACCCGGTCGGTGCTTCCGATGTTACCGGGATTGATGCGGATCTTGTCCGCACCGTTCTCAATGGCCGCGATGGCCATGCGATGATCGAAATGAATATCCGCCACAAGGGGGATGTGGATCTGCTTCTTGATCTCCCTGATGGCAGCTGCCGCCTCAAAGGTGGGGACCGTGCAGCGGATGATCTCACAGCCGGCCTGCTCCAGGGCCAGGATCTGGGCCACCGTCGCCTCCACATTGTCCGTCTTGGTATTGGTCATGGACTGGATCGCGATGGGATTTCCTCCACCGATCACGCGATCTCCGATCCGGATCTCTTTTGTCATTTCCCGATATGTAGCCATTTGCATTCCTTTCCGCCTCAGCTTACCGTCCAAAGGGCCCATAGGCCCACATTGCATTCATTGTATCATAAACCCCATGCACTGTGTATGGACGGATGGATGAAGACTCTGATGAAATTCCGCCTGCGGTCTTGTGGAAAATGCCCTCTTGACAAATCGGGGAGCCCACCGTAACATAAACCACGTTCCATTCTTTCGGGCGAATCGCCCTTTATCCCATTTTTTGAACCATAGAAAGTGAAGATCATATGACCGAAGGTTTCTTTTGTCTGCCCGCGGATCGCTTATCCGAGGCAGAGCGACTGAGCGCCCTCTGGCTGTGCAGCATGCCCTGGATCGGTGCCTCTGTGCCCCGGGAACTCCTGCAGACCCTGGGGTCCTACGAAGCCGTATACCGCGCTTCCGAAAACGAATTAAAACCCCTGGTGACTCCCAGCACGTTGAACATGATCCTGGACCACCGAAAACCAGGCCGCATCGAGAGGCTTGTGTCTGCCATGGAGGCTTCCGGCACCCGTCTGGTCCTGCCGGGGGATCCGGAATTCCCGGAGCGGCTGGTCACCATCCCGGATCCTCCCTGCGGCCTCTTCGTCATCGGCTCTCTCCCGGATCCAAATGCCTATTCCGTGGCGGTGATCGGCGCCAGAGAATGCACCGAATACGGCCGCTATGTGGCCACTCGCATCGGCAGTGAGCTGGCCCGGGCCGGTGTCAGCATCATCAGCGGTATGGCAAGAGGCATCGACGGCATCGGCCAGCAGGCAGCCCTGGATGCCGGCGGCTATTCCCTGGGTGTCCTGGGCTGCGGCACCGACATCTGCTATCCCCGGTCCAACCGGAATCTCTATGCGGGGTTGAAAGCCAAAGGAGGCATCCTCTCCACCTACGGTCCCGGCACGGAAGCCAAGGCGGAATTCTTCCCGCCCCGGAACCGCATTGTCAGCGCCTTTGCCGATGCGGTGATCGTGGTGGAATCCCGCCACAAGAGCGGGACGCTGATCACCGTGGACATGGCCCTGGAGCAGGGCCGGGAAGTCTACGTGGTCCCCGGGCGCATCACAGACCGCCTCAGCGATGGGTGCAATTCTCTCCTGGCACAGGGTGCCAAAGCTTTTCTCTCTCCGGAGCTCTTTCTTCAGGAACTGCAGGAAACCATCCTTCCTTCCGTGCCTTCCAAACCGCCTCAGGCAAATCCCATCTCACAAAAAGATACCGCTTCTCATATTTCCGCATCCCACAAACGGATGCGGACGAAAGAGACCCTTCCCCCTCTGGATCCCGATGCTTTAGCAGTCTACCGGCTTCTGAACATGGATCCACAGAGTGCGGAAGACCTGTGCCGAAAGCTGCCTCCCGACTTTACCGAAAGCCAGGTGAATCTCCTGCTCATGCAGCTGGTCCTGGAGGATCTGGCCCTTCAGGTGTCTCAGGGAAGCTTCCTTCGCAAGACCGACTAAACACAGAAAGGATCGTATATGTACTGTCAGATCAATTCCGGCGCCCTGCTGGGCGTCAACGCACTCCCCGTCACAGTGGAGGTGGACATCGCCCCCGGCATGCCCATGGTGAATATGGTGGGGAGCCTGGCTTCGGAAGTCCGGGAATCCAAAGAGCGGGTCTGGGCCGCCCTGAAAAATGTGGACATCCCGGTTCCCGCCGCTCATATCACCATCAATCTCTCTCCCGCTGATATTCACAAGGAAGGTGTGGCCTATGACCTGCCCATCGCCGTGGGACTCCTGCAATCCATGGGATACTTCACGGTAGACGCCACGGAGCGGACCATGTTCCTGGGTGAACTGGGGCTGAACGGGGAACTGAAAGCGGTGCGAGGGGTGCTGCCCATGGTGCTGGAAGCGGCACGAATGGGGCTGGCCGAGTGTATCGTGCCGGCAAAGAATGCAGCGGAAGGCGCCATCGTTCCCGGCATCAAAGTCCGGGGCGCCGACAACATCCTCCAGGTCCTGGAGTACCTGCGGACCGGGGAGGATACCCTTCTCCCTGCCCAGGTGGATTCGGGCGCAGAACTCTTCCAGCAAAAAGTCCTGGAGATCCCGGAAGATTTCGCGGATGTAAAAGGCCAGGAAAACGCAAAACGGGCAGCCGTCATCGCTGCCGCCGGCTTCCATTCCCTGTTGATGTCCGGGCCACCCGGCGCCGGCAAATCCATGATCGCCAAACGGATCCCCGGCATCCTTCCTCCTCTCACACTGGAGGAAAGCCTGGAAGTCACAGGCATCTACAGTGTGGCAGGACTCCTGCCGACGGATACACCTCTCATCCTCCACCGGACCTTCCAAAGCCCTCACCATACCCTGTCCCGGACCGCGCTCATCGGCGGCGGATCAAATCCTCCCAGGCCCGGCGCCATCTCCCTGGCCCATCGGTCGGTCCTCTTTCTGGATGAGCTCACGGAGTTCTCCCGGGCTACCCTGGACAGTTTGCGACAGCCGCTGGAGGATCACGAGATCCGCATCGCAAGAGCCAATTTCACCCTGACCTACCCGGCGGACTTTCTCCTGGTCTGCGCCATGAATCCCTGTCCCTGCGGCTTCTACCCGGACCATAACCGGTGCCAGTGCACGGAGCCCATGATCCGCCGCTATCTGGGGAAGATCTCGGGCCCCATCCTGGACCGGATCGATCTTTGCGTGGAGATCAAGGCCGTGGGCCTGTCAGAGATCCGTGGCAAAACCGGCTCCCTATCCTCTGCGGAAATGCGGGCCGCCGTGGAGCGGGCTCGAAAGATGCAGGAAGAACGGTACCGCGGCACATCATACCGCTTCAATGCAGAATTGAAAGCACAGGATCTGGACCGCTATTGCCATCTGGGGAAAGAGGAAACTGCCTATATGGAAAGCATCTATCAGAAGCTGAAACTCAGTGCACGCTCCTACCACCGGCTCCTGCGGGTGGCCCGGACCATTGCGGATCTGGCAAAGTCCCCGGAGATCAAAAAGGAACACCTGCTGGAGGCCGTCTGCTTCCGCCCGGATCAGGGATATTGGCAGGTATAAAAAAGCCCTCCGCTTTTGCGGAGGGCCTTGGATGATCCATATTAGAGCTTCAGTTCCATTCCATCGGGATCCTGAGCGAAGTTGATGGCCTGCTCACGATCGATCCTGCCTTCAAAGAAGAGCTGGAGGATTGCTTCATCCATGGTGATCATACCCATCTTGCGATTGGTCTGCATGACGGAGGTCAGCTGGTGAGATTTTCCTTCACGGATCAGGTTCCGAACAGCGTGGTTTGCGTGAAGCACCTCGAAGGCTGCCACACGTCCCTGACCGTCTGCGGTGGGGATCAGCTGCTGGGAAATAACTGCTTCCAGCACGTTTGCGAACTGGACGCGGATCTGCTGCTGCTGATGAGGCGGGAATACGTCGATGACACGGTCCACGGTACTTGCAGCACCGATGGTGTGCAGGGTGGACAGCACAAGGTGTCCGGTCTCGGCTGCGGTGATTGCAACGGAGATGGTCTCGAAGTCACGCATCTCACCCACGAGGATGACATCGGGATCCTCACGAAGAGCCGCACGAAGGGCGTTTGCATAGCTGCCGGAGTCCAGTCCGATCTCACGCTGGTTGACCATGGACATACGATGCTGATGCAGGTACTCGATGGGATCCTCCAGAGTGATGACGTGTGCATCACGGCAATTGTTGATCTTATCGATGATGGCTGCCAGGGTGGTAGACTTACCGCTTCCGGTAGGTCCCGTTACCAGGATCAGACCACGCTTTCTCTGATAGAGATCGATAACAGATTCGGGAACACCCAGAACTTCCGGAGAAGGCACGGTGGTGCCCACCAGACGGAAGGCCATGGCTGCGGATCCGCGCTGCTTGTAGATGTTCAGACGATATCTGCCCAGGTTGGGGATGGCGTAAGACATATCGTACTCACCGCGCTCCTCAAACTTCGCACGCTGTACCTCTGTGGTAATGTTCATCACCACATCCAGCGTATCTGCGGGCATCATCCTGGGATACTCATCCATGGTGATCAGATTGCCGTTGACACGCATTTTGGGCGGGACACCTACGGTGATATGTACGTCACTGGCTCCTGCCTCTTTTGCTTTGGAAAGGACTTCCTCGATATTAAGCATGATTCGTTACCCCCATATGTTCCTGAACGCTGCTCGTATCCATTACATAACGGTTATCCAGCGTTTTCATTACATCCACCACACAAATATCCTGATTTGCCTTCAAACTGAGATCCAGAATGTTATTATCCCGGAAACTTAACACAGTGGGCTGCAGGATGTTCTCACGATTCTCCGTCAGGACCAGAGCCTTCTCGCCGGTGCTGAGTTCCACGCTCACACCTGCGAAGAGGATGTTGACGGAGGCGATCAAAGCTCTCACCACTGCGGGATCATATACTTCCGGATGATCCAGGAAGACCTGAATGGCACGCACCTCGGATTCGCTTTCTCCGTTGAGGCGCATGGCCGTCTTTTCATCATATCGGCTGGCCACCATGACGATCTTGGCGCCGGTGACCATCTTCCGCCCTGAGATATCGATACCATTGTCGGAATCGGACTGGTTGCGGAGAGCCTGATTGCAGATGCGCTTGATGGCACTCCCCTCACCGGGGAAGGCATCCTCGATGACTTCCAGTCCCTGAACTGCCTCGGCATACATCCGATTGATCTGATCCGGATCGGATTCGTCGCCGTAGATGGCGGGATTCTCGGAACCCAGTTTTCCGATGTCGTGGACCAGTGCTGCGTAGACGCAGATCAGTCTCTCATCCACGGGAAGGTTCATCCGGTTTGCGATCATGGCACTCAGGATGGCGGTATTAAACATGTGTCTGCAGCAATAATCGTCCTTACTGCGCAGATTCTGATAGAAGTTGATCTTCTCGTCCAGATGTCCGTACTCCCGGATGATCTGGCTGGCGATGGTGGCAATGCTCTTCTGTCTGGACGTATGGGCGATGCGCTCCAATTCCGCCTGCAGGGAAGCAACCATCTTGATCTCGAACCGTTCAAAGGCCAGATCTTCTTCCGACATGGGAGGCAGAGGCTCGGCCGGTTCCAGAATATAAATTCCCAGAAGACCGAAATTCCTTACACTCTCTATGGCATTCGGAGTCAGCCTGGAATCCCTCTCAAAGAGGAGTACTCCCGCCTTGTTGTAGATCGGGCGGGCAAGCCTCATCCCGGGACGAAGATCTTCCCATTTAATAAACTTCATATGTCCTCCGGAACTCTTACGATAAAATGGTGGTATTGTTCGTGATTTTCGAACAAAACCCACTAAAAATTATAACGTACCTCCCTCAAAAGCACAAGTATCCCAATACACCTCAGAGTAGGAAAATCTTCGGAAAATTCAAAGAAATCCCTTCCCCTCAGTCCACAAAATCCGCCATCACATAATTGGCCAGATCCAGCCCCCGGTCTGTCAGGGCGATGCGGGTATCGTCCCCCTCCCCGGACAGGGACAAAAGACCTTCCGAGACATGCTTTCGGATGACGTCCCCGTAACGGTCCATCAGGTTTTCTCCGGTGATTGCCCGGTAATCCGAAGCCTTCACACCCCGGATCAGACGAAGGCCCAGGAAGACCAGTTCGGATCCGGCTTCCTCCGGGGTCAGAACCTCCGGATCTCCTGCAGCCGCCCCCGGATCCTGACAATATTCCTCCAGGGAGTCCGTATTGGAGAACCGCTTCCCCTGAAAGAGGGATGCAGCCCCCAGACCAAAGCCCAGGTATTCCCTGCGGACCCAGTATCCCACGTTGTGACGGCACTCATAGCCCGGCCTGGCGTAATTGGAGATCTCATACCGTTCAAAGCCGGCCTCTTTCAGCCTGCCTCCGGTCATCTCATAAAGTTCCCGGTCCCCATCTTCGTCCGGCAGATCCAGCAATCCCTTCTCCTTCATCTCCATGAAGGGGGTCCCTTCCTCCAGGATCAGACTGTAGGCCGAAATGTGCTTCAGTTCCGATCCCAGGGCCAGCACCTTCTCCAGGGTATCCCGGTAAGTATCCGCCGTCTGTCCCGGCAGGGCACTCATGAGATCCACATTGATGTTGTCAAAGCCCGCATCCACAGCATCCCGGAAGGTCCGCTGAAAATCCTCCCAGGTATGGATCCGGCCCAGAGCCTTCAATTCCGCATTCTGCGCCGATTGCAGTCCGATGCTGAGGCGGTTGACTCCCGCCTTTCGATATGCCTTCAGATGTTCTGCGGTGGCAGTTCCCGGGTTGCATTCCATGGAGATCTCTGCCTCCTCCGCCAGCTGGTAACGGTCCCGGATCAGATCCATCAGGCCTTCCATCTGCTCTCCCGTCAGGAGGGAAGGGGTCCCGCCTCCGAAAAAAACAGAGGAGACCGTGTATTCGACCGTCTCCTCTGACTTCTTACGCAATTCTTCTTTCAATGCCTCCAGATACGACTCTCTGGTAGCCTCTGAGGCCGGGAAGGAAAGGAAATCGCAATAGAGACATTTTCGGATGCAGAACGGAATGTGAAGGTACAATTCCAGTTCTTTCATATCTTATTTATCCTCATCCAACTTCAGGACGCTCATGAAGGCCTGCTGAGGGATCTCCACATTGCCTACCTGGCGCATCCGCTTCTTGCCTTCCTTCTGCTTCTCCAACAGCTTCTTCTTACGGGTGATGTCACCGCCGTAGCACTTGGCAAGCACATCCTTACGCATGGCCTTCACGGTCTCACGGGCGATGATCTTGCCGCCCACCGCAGCTTGAATGGGGATCTCGAAGAGGTGTCTGGGGATCTCATCCTTCAGGCGCTCGCACATTCTCCGGCCTCTCTCGTATGCGGAATCTGCATGGACGATGAAGGACAGGGCGTCCACTTCCTCGCGGTTGATGAGAATGTCCAGCTTCACCAGCTTGGATACTTCATAGCCCTTCAGATCATAGTCGAAGGAAGCGTAACCTCTGGACCGGGATTTCAAGGCATCAAAGAAATCGTAGATGATCTCGTTCAGGGGCAGTTCGTACTTGAGCAGGGCACGGTTGGCCTCAATGTACTCCATACTCACATAGCGGCCTCTGC
>JAEEGL015553208.1_pt1 | contig 11106 bp, 10 predicted proteins | sample 9134231 | NCBI WGS metagenome assembly JAEEGL01 (sample SAMN16246548, study PRJNA631951) | gut metagenome | biome: gut microbiome; feature: rumen; material: fiber-attached | host: Bos | place: Iran: Karaj | collected 2018-10
AAACTCCTTGAGGAACTGCACATCGTTTTCAGAGAACATTCGGAGGTCAGAGACACGATACTTCAGGTTCGTGATGCGCTCCACACCCATGCCGAAGGCATAGGCGCTGTAGATCTTGGAGTCGCTGCCGCACTGTTCGAGCACGTTGGGATCCACCATGCCGCAGCCCAGAATCTCCACCCATCCGGTATGCTTGCAGAAGCCGCAGCCCTCGCCGCCGCAGATGAAGCACGAGATGTCCATCTCAGCTGAAGGCTCTGTGAAGGGGAAGTAAGAGGGGCGCAGACGAATCTTCGTGTCGGCACCGAACATCTCGCGTGCAAACGACAGCAGCACCTGTTTCAGGTCGGTGAAGCTCACGTTCTTGTCGATGTAGAGTCCTTCCACTTGATGGAAGAAACAGTGGGCGCGAGCTGTGATGGCTTCGTTACGATACACGCGGCCCGGACAGATCACGCGGATGGGAGCCGTGAGCTTGCCGTCCTCAGTGTGCATCTGCTCCATCACACGAGCCTGAACCGATGAGGTGTGCGAGCGCAGGAGGATGTTCTTTGTCACATCGTTGGGATGCTGACTCACGAAGAACGTGTCCTGCATGTCGCGTGCAGGATGGTCGGCAGCGAAGTTCATCTTGGTGAAGATGTGCAGGTCGTCCTCCACTTCAGGACCACCAGCCAGCACAAAGCCCATGCGTGAGAAGATGTCGATAATCTCATTAGTGACGATGGTGAGCGGATGGCGCGTACCTAACTGAATGGGATATGGCGTACGGGTCAGGTCAATATTTTCGTCACCAGCCTCTTGTGTCTGACAGTCCTCACGCAACTGGTTGATGCGCTCTGTAGCCAGTGTCTTCAGTTCGTTGATTTTCATGCCGACGGTCTTCTTCTCGTCAGCAGCCACGTTTCTGAAGTCGTTCATCAGGGCTGTAATCTCACCTTTCTTGCTGAGGTATTTCAGGCGAAGCTGTTCCACTTCGTCGGCATTCTTTGCGCTCAGCGTCTGCACTTCTTTCAGAAGTTCGTCTATCTTATCAAGTATCATACTTTTTTATAAAAAAATTGCAATTTCGGGGTGCAAAGTTACGAAAAAAAGAGTGCAATGCAAAAGAAAAGCCTGATTTTCTTCTCACATTGCCGAGTGCCAGCAATTTCGGCAAAGCCAAAGTTACGAAAAAAAACTTGTAAAAGCGAAGCGATTTTGGATGATTAACGAAATTCGGCCTGAAACAAAGGCAAAGAGGGGAAGAACGAAGAAGTTCAATTTGGGTCAAAAAGCAAATCGAGGAGGATTGGTGAAGGAGTTAGGTTACCAAATCTATGGATAGAAGCAACCTGAAAGCAAAGTGATTGCTATCTGGAGTATGGCTATCTGAAACGAGAAAGGCTTGAAACGGTGCCGAATCTATCAAAATTTTGCACTTTCGGCAGCATTTCGTTTCTTGTTCCGAAAAATATTCGTATCTTTACGCCATCAATAAAGAGAATACTAAAAACCGACGATAGGTCGCGCATCACATACGTCTATCAGAAGAAGGAGCGGAACTTCAATAACCCGGAGGAGATGGTGCAGGCAGAGACGTTTCTAAGGCTGATTCTGGACTATCACTATCCCGAGAGCCGAATTAGGCAGTTCGTACCAGTGACGATGGGCAGTGAATGACACTAGGGACAGTTACCTGTCACGGGATGGGGATTAAACAACTAAAAGTAAAGAGTATGAAAATATTCCTAAGTTACGGACACGATTCGAATGCGCCGCTGATTGAGAAGATAAAAAAAGTATCCCTCAAAGGATTCTAAAGAGAACCTCAAACATGAGGTGTGGAAAGAAACGTAGGTAATTAAGGCTGAATCCTATGAACATCGAACCTCGTGCGGAACAGCATAGCAAAATGAATTATTATTTTTTGAGAAAATAACAATATTAGAAAATGGAACGAGTATATAAAATCAACAATTCTACATTACACGTAATATTTGGTGATATCACGAAATCTACAACTGACGTGATTGTGAGTTCTGACGATGCCTATCTGACAATGGGAGGTGGTGTATCAAAAGCAATTAGAAAGTTTACGTCCGATAATATTTATAAGGATACAAAGAAGCACATACCTGCTTCATTAGGTGATGTAATAGTAACAAGCGCTGTAGATCTTCCACATAAGTATGTCTTTCATGCTATTACAACATCCAAAGAAAATCGTTTGATAAAATGGGTGGACAGACTTGATGACCCGCAAGAAGTTCAGAAGTTTATTGTAAGAAATGCAGTAGAAAAATGTTGTACTCTACTCGTAAGTCTTGGACAGAATAGTATCTCTTTCCCTGCGATAGGCGCAGGATCTGCTCGTATTCCGTATGAGTTGGTTGCGAAAGAAATGGCTGAGTCCTTGACTGCTTATTTATCTGCAACAGAAGAGCAACTCTCGATAGAGTTATACCTTATGGATAGAAATGGGAAAATGACAGAGATGGATTTTGTCATATTCTTTGAACAGATAGCCATAGCCATTCAAGGTATGAAACAACAAATTCTGGACAATAAAAAAACCGTAGAAGATACGCTTGCGTATAATGTAAAAAGCAAAAAAGAAGCAACCTTAATAAGATGCTTCATGGCTGGAGCAACATCTTTGGAGCAAGAAAGAAATGCTTTCCGAGCAGTAGTTAGTAAGGCAGACAACAAGTGGGAGACATACAATATCAAGTCATACGACTATCAAGACTTTAGCCGATCATATCAGAAAGTCTCGCATCAAACAACATATAATGAGTTTATAGTTGATCGAACTGATTTCATGATTTTCGTCATAACTGGGCAAATTGGCTCTAAGACTAGAGAGGAACTTGAAGTTGCTGCTAATTCTTATGATAGTTCTGGACATCCACAAATATTTATATACGTTCAAAAGGATGCGTTTGAGAAAGGTGTTTGGGATGATGGCGTGAAAGAATGGATTGATGAAAAACAACTTTACGTAGTCAAATATAGTACTCTCCACGATCTTCAATATGCTATCAGTGAAGATCTGAACGATTATATCATACATAGATGCGGCAAATGATGGTTTCATAAAATTATATAGCGTGCGGACTTGCCCGGCGACATGAAAGAGTATTATCATTTTGAAGAAATCTGATTAGAATAAATTCATGGGTAAAAACTTTGACATATTCATAAGTTACCGTCGAAAGGAAACGGCGGACAAGGCCGAACATCTGTTCAGCCTACTGGAGATGGAAGGCTATAAAGGACGCATCTGCCACGAGTAAAAGAGAATTATCATTTTGGAGAAATGCAAAATACAATATAATATGGCAAAGAAATACGATGTAAGTCATTATAGAAAGGATTCTGAGAGGTAAATTGCATAGTAAATCATCTTTCTGCCAAAAGAATCAGTGCTTGGATGGACAAAGATGGCATAGAAAGTGGTGATGCATAAAAAAACAAAAAAACAAAGCAATGGAAACAAAAGAATTAAGCAATAGAATATACGACATTGTCGTAGAGGAAGTGGAGACCATCTATCCGCAGTTCATGAAAAGGGTAAACGACATCGACTTGGAATACTTCGAAGACATTGTCCGTGATTCGGAAGAGATTCCCGAGGAGTTGAACTTTGAGTTGCGTGAAAAAGTTCTGGACAACATGAAGCATTATGCAATGCAATTACTCGAAACGTCTAACATAAAAAGAAGAATAAATGCCATCATGCAAGATGTGAATGCGGATACTGCAAGGGAGGCCTTCGTGCAGGCAAAGGAACTCATCCGCAGCTACGTTAATGCAAGCAGTATTCTCAATGGCAGCTCAGAATTTACGGAGGAAGAACTGCAAAAGATGTACACGGATGCCAAAAAACGTGACTTGTGGGAACGTCTCACACAAAGCAACAAGAACGATATTATAGGGTTCCACCACGCACTGATGGATAAGACCTTCGAGCAGAGCAAAGATGTATTATACGGATGTATTGAGTCTTTTATGGGGCCGAAATAGCCATTTGGCATACTATTGTCATAGTCTATGCAGCTCCTACGCATACTCAGAAAATATGGGTAGAATATGATTATAATATTTGATAGAGAGAGAAGAACAAAGGAATTGCCCAACGACATAAAGGAAAATTATCATTTTGAAGGAATCTGATTAGAATAAATTCATGAGTAAAAACTTTGACATATTCATAAGTTACCGTCGAAAGGAAACGGCGGATAAGGCGGAACATTTGTTCAGCCTGCTGGAGATGGCGGGCTATAAAGGGCAGGTGAGTTTTGACAGGGAGAACTTCGATGGAAGGTTCGACCTGGAGATACTACAACGGTTGGATGATTGCAAGGATTTTATTGTGGTGCTTGCTCCAGAAACGCTTGCGGAACTGAAAAAGGAAGACACGCAATGGTACGAGAAACTGGCAAGGTGTTCGGTAAGTGAGTTCTCCGGGATTGAAAGCGAGATGAAGGCAAGTGGTGCAAGTCTCGACTTTGTGCGACTGGAGATAGCGAGAGCCATTGCGAAGGGGAAGCATATCATTCCTGTTGTGCCGGTAAACACGTCTGAATATAACTTTGACCGACGCTCTTGGTGGACAAGGGGCAGACGGTATTTTCGGTCTTCAAAGAGGATTCAAGAACGCTGGTGTACACAGCCTCTTGATGAGTCTGAAGCCTGTTTATGATGAAAGTACAGCAAAACTGATGGTGGCGTTCTATCAAGGTATTGCTTCCGGCAAATCAAAACGACAGTCCTTGCTTGATGCCCAAAAGGCAGTTAAGGACCAAGGTTATAAAGATGGAAAATACTGGGCTCCGTTCATACTGCTGGATGGATTGGATAATTGAAAATAGTAACACAACTAAATATGACTACGAAAGACATTGATGAAAAAGCCGAAGGCGACACGTAGTCAACGCCATAGATGCCTTAGTAGCATCCTAGAAAAACGTTAAAGAACAACAAAAGTTACTCATCGGTAATTTACCGTTGGGTAACTTTTCGTATATTTGTACCATTAAAAGCGAAAAACCTAAAGCGAATATGAACGCTACCAAGATTGCAGAATAAGGATATTGTGGAGCTGAAAAGAGGTTGGTTGGTGTTCTTAGACCCTATTTTATCGGTTATGGTTTTCGAAAGAGTATGAGTAAGAATTAAAAACATAATAAGATGAGTACTTTTACAATTAATCTGAATGACACCATTGCAATGAGTGATTCTGCTGTAGTGGAACTGGCTAAAGTGATTAATACCTGTCAGCCTTGTGTGAAAGAGGCAGAGACCAATTGTCAGGATGTGTGGATAGCCTTCATCATTTGTTTGACAATAGCCGTAGTTGCCTGGATTGCGAAACGTGGCTTTTTGGCATGGAAGAGCAAGGAGATCGAGGCTGCTGATGCTGAACGGAAGACAAAAGAGACCGAAGCAGATATTGCCGCGAGAAAGCTAAAGGCTGATGCTCAGGGGAAATTACTTGACTTCCTAAAGGAGCAAGTATCATCATACGATATTCAGAAAAAAGAATACGAAAAAGCCAGGGATAACTATAAAGAATTCTTGGAAACATTAATTAATAAGCCACAGGGCAACAAGTCGGATGAAAAAGGTAATACTGCTCAACTGAATGTGAACCCAATGGAAAATGAATTAAAATCTTTCTTAGAGAATCAGTTGAAACTGTTTGTCAAGAATGAGGATGCACACAAAAAAGCATGCGAAAAATACATAGAAGAATTAAAGAACATATTAAAGCAGACCGACCCAGATGAAACAGAAGAATAGAAGAGGATTGTGGCTCAAGTTCGACCGGCTGCTGTCGAAGAGCCTGCTCCGGCAGTTTGCTATTCTCGGTGCCATACTTGTTGTGGCACTGGCTTTGTCGTACCTGATGCTGTCTTGGTCTGGTGCGGAGTGGGAGAAGTTCTGCGATGCAGAGCATCTCAACAAGTACCTGCTGCCGCTGTATCTGATGACGGACTCCAATGCCCTGAACAACCTCTATATGGGCAGCGACAACACCCATGTGCATGGATGGATGCTGATAGCCAGCAGCATTATCTTCCTCTTTGGTGCCTTTGTGTTCAACGGCATCATCATCGGTATCATCACCAACAGCATTGAGCAACGGGTGAACGAGCACAAGGAGGGACATATCCACTACCTGAAGTCGGGCCACTATGTCATCATGGGCTACGACGAGATGGTGCCGTCGTTCATTTCGCATATCTTTGATAAAGATAAGGATGCTTACATATTGATTCTCACTGCTAAAGAGACCGTTGGCATCAGGGAGATACTGCTGAAGTCGTTCAGCGAGAAACAGATGGAACGTGTGATCATCAACTATGGCCACCGGATTTCGACAGAGGCATTCAAGGATATCTATTTGGAGGCGGCTGAAGAGGTGTTCGTGGTGGGCAACCACTCTAATGCCGCTCACGATGCCATCAACGTGGAGTGTGTCGACAGCATCTGCCGCTATCTGAAAGAGCAGAAGGAAAAGCCAAACCGCATCACCTGTGTGTTCAAGGACCTGGACACCTACGCAGCCTTCAAGACCTCCGAGATCTTCAACAGCGTGAAGGACCTTGGCATAGAGTTCATCCCCTACAACTTCTATTCCGGCTGGGCCAAGCAGGTGTTCGTGAAACGACTTTACCGAGACTTCGACAATCCTGGTACAGAGTATAGATATCCCCTTGTTTATGGAAAAGGAATCAAGCAGGATGATGACAAGTATGTACACTTGGTGTTTGTAGGCACAACTAATTTTGCTGTGGCATTTGCTATGGAGGCAGCCCATGTGTTACACTTCCCCAACTTCGCTACAAAAGGCGTGAGGACTCGAATTACATTCATCGATGTGAATGCCGACAAGGAGAAAGACGAGTTCATCACTCGTAACCGCCACTTCTTTGAGGTGCAACCATATTACTTCTATGACCTGACAAATGAGAAGGACGAAAAGAAAGAAGAACAAGGACTGAGAAAAGAATATGTCATCTTCACTGGTAAAGACAGGGATTTCCTCGATGTCGAGTTTGAGTTCATCAAAGGAAATGTGTTTTCAAAGGAAGTACAAGATGAGATCAGTAAATGGGCGAGTGAACATAAAGATGATAAACAATGTCTGTCCATATTCCTTGCTCTTGCTGACCAGCGCGAGAACTTTGTGATGGGCATGAACATGCCTGACGAGGTCTATGACAACGAGGTGCCAGTGTTCATTCGCCAGAACCGTTCCGACAACTTCGTGACGAACCTTAGAAACGTAGATACAAAGAAAGAAGACGAAAAGTTCACTTACTCTGTAGTCAAAGATGGAGAGGTGAAGTCGAAAGAGCGCGATGCCCGTTATGCTCATATATACCCATTTGGTATGAACGAGACTGCATTCAGCGCTGATGATCACTCACTGAAGCGAGCCAAACTTATCAACTATCTGTATAGTACGGCCAACTATGAGACATACAAGTTCCAAGGCATTCTGGTTCTTGATGCTATCCCAGAAGCCAAGATTTGGGAAGAGGCAAATGCCATGTGGCAGAAATTGTCGGTCGCTCTGAAGTGGTCGAACCTCTACAATTCCTACACTATGCGTACTAAGCAGCGTACACTTCGAGCTATGCGTGGACTGGATATTGACGACGAAAGCCGCGACTATGATACCCTGAAAGACTATGAGGCAGAGCAGATGGCCATTGTGGAACATAACCGCTGGAACGTGGAGAAACTGCTGATGGGATTCAGAAAACCAAGGAAGGCGGAAGACAAGTATGCCTATACAGAATTTGCCGGAAAACTGAAGAAGAACAAAGACCTCTTTGTACATCATGACATTCGTCCGTTTAATCAACTAACCACTATTAAAGAATTGGATTATGAATTCGCACGATATATTCCTTGGATAATGAAAATGACAGAGAAAAACTAATGACTGACCAAGAGATAACACAAGGGCTGATTGCGAGGGACAATCGGGTGACGAAGGAGTTTTTCTTCGTCAAGTGTCGCCCGTTGTTTTGTAGTATAATAAAATAAGGTGTTCGATTATGAGGTAGAATATGATGAGTTTGTGAACGAGTTGTATGTCTATCTCATGGAGAACGATGCCATTAAACTGCGAAACTTCGAATATCGAAGCAGTGTGTACCAATGGCTGAAAGTGTTAGCCATCCGCTTCTTCATTAATAAGCGAGGGCGAATGATAGATGACACGAGCCAAGAGACTCCTTATGATGGATGCCAACAGACAGCGGACACAGAAAAGGATATGACAGCAGAAGGAGATATGGAACGGCTTTTCGGCAATATGCCAAACAAACGGTATGTTCATGTTATCCGTTGCCTTATTCTCGAAGACTGGGAACCTGACCAATTGGCACATGAGATGAATATTACTACTGCAAATTTGTACAACATCAAGCGACGTGCCATGGCTCAGTTGACACGTGTCGCCCTTAATGACATTGAAGAATATGGAAAATAAAAGCTATATATCCGACGAACTGTTAGCGGCATATCTTGACGGGAATACCAACGAGGCAGAAACGCTTGAAGTTCTGAATGCGATTAAAGATGACCCAAGTTTAAAGGAGGTGCTGGACATCGCCTTAGATTTGGAGGAAGAAGAATCCGCCACGTATAATGTACTGCCCATGATGAAACTTGCAGCTGAGAGCGGTAATAACATCTGTAGCGTACTGTGCGAAGCATATATTCTTCATCGAAGAGAGGTGTCATTTGAAGAAAAGGAATTGCTTGCTATCGCCCAAAATAATCACTGGTTGAAACCCGAAGGTTCTCCCCTTCATTCTATTGGACAATTATTATCTCATTACGATTTGATGGTGACACGTAATTATGATGCCACGATCAATGATATTAATGATGCCTTGGCTCTTGACAATGACGTTATTGTTGTTGTGGATAAAGAAAAACTATATCAGCTGGAGGATAGCGAGGATGCTCCCAACCATGCAGTCGTTGTCCGAGGAGTCCAAGATGAGAATGTTTCGCTGTTTGACCCAACACTGGCAGATACTGATGTGACAGTGTCCTTGTCGTCATTCTTGGATGCCTGGAAGGAATCACACAATTACATGATTCGTGTGCTACAATCCATAGAGGATTATGAACCACGACCCATCAACCTCGACGACATTTCGCTTACCGATGACCTGTTGGAACTGCGCGAGGCCATTGCAGAGAATGCTCATGATGTATGGGCAACAGCACGAAAGAAAGAAGGATGGACTTTTGGTCCTGAACGTGATGATGTAAACAAAAAACATCCTGACCTCATTCCCTATTCTTCATTGCCAGACAGTGAGAAGGAATATGACCGCCTCATGGCACTTGATACCATCAAATTAGTGAAGAAACTTGGATTTGAGATTGTAAAGAAATGAGCATAACATTTGTATTAATAGCAGCACTTCTTCCGGCCATTCTGAGACAATAAAAATCACTATTCTACAGATCATACAGCATGAATACGAAACAAGTTATCAATTTCTGCAAAGAAAAAGAGCATGAACTGCTCAACAAGTATTTTGGGAACCTTGTGAAGGAGGCTGCACATAAACGTCCCGAAAACATAGGAGACTACACGAAAGACCTTCCATTAAAAATAGAGGCAGAGTATCGTGAGTTCCTTGAAGAATTATGGAAAGAACATGCTCCCGTTGATTTGAAAGGGACTCCACTTGTATTAGAGGAACAGAAGTTGCGTAAGCTGATGACTGACGATGACCGCGAGTTGATAGATGTGGCACATAAAGATGCGACAGAACAAACCTTGTGGGAGCGTATCACTAAGACGAACCACAAGGACGTGACGTATTACAAGGGACTTTTGCAAGAATATACTCGTGACCTACTGATGGTGATGCGTGAGGATTTTCTGGAGGAGATAACAGGACATCACATCGAGAATAAAGCTTTTGAGGATGATTGATGATAGAATATTCACCTTTGTCACATCTCTATCATTGTTATCTACCTTATAATGCAAGAAATATGAAACAGGAAACGTACACACCGCAGCCTATTGACACGACTGATGTCAAGCTGCCTGAAGAATTAGAACAGTTAGTTGAGCAAATGTCGAAGAACGTACATGAAGTATGGGCTGAAACACGAATCAACCAAGGTTGGATGTATGGTGAACAACGGAACGATGAACTTAAAACGCATCCATGCCTGATTCCATACGAAGAACTGCCAGAATCAGAGAAGGAGTATGACAGGAATACTTCCATCGGTACACTAAAACTGATAATGAAACTTGGGTTCAAAATTAAAAAATAAAGTTCAATTTAAATACAACATCCTATGAGGAAAAAATTACTCGGTATTGTGGAGAGGCTTGTGTAAGGCATTGGGATGGAAGCGTAAAGGTGGTAGCCAAATAATACACAAGTTTTCAAACCATCTGCTCCATCTGCTCCCAATGCATAACACATTGAAAGACAGGATTTTAGAAAGCAGAGCAGATGGGAGCAGATGCTTTTTATCTGCTCCGCCTGTAAGTAACTATAGTTCAGCACATTAGAAACGGGGGCTACCACACGACACCATTCAGCCTATATCACAACGTGAAATGAACTATATCACAACGTGAAATAGCCTAAAACCGTACCATGAAATGACCTAAATCACAACGTGATTTGTTATAGATCGCGTTGTGATTTAGGTCATTTTGTTGATGCTTCTTGAGACCCACTATCGTGTCACCACATCGGAGGAGCGGAACGCGACAACCTGCTTCACACCTTTTTCCGTGGGGGCATCAATGTTCAGGAGGGTAGCATCCTTCACGTCGTCGAGCACAACAGCAGGGCGATAGTCGGAGCGCTCGTAGCGGAAGGTCACGTCGTTCACGTACAGTCCCTCCACGTGGCGGGCATAGAGACCGTAGGCAGGTGTCCATCCGGCAAACTTCGGCTCGGGATAGTTCTTTCCCTGCTCGCGATAGTCTTTGTTTACCAGTTCCTTCGCACCGCCGCCTTTGAAGTAGAGTCGGATGTTGGAGAGCCACACATTGCGCACGGGCTCGTCCTTCATACCTGTGACGATGATGCTGCAGAGCGAGTCGCA
>JAEEGL015713896.1_pt1 | contig 11106 bp, 8 predicted proteins | sample 9134231 | NCBI WGS metagenome assembly JAEEGL01 (sample SAMN16246548, study PRJNA631951) | gut metagenome | biome: gut microbiome; feature: rumen; material: fiber-attached | host: Bos | place: Iran: Karaj | collected 2018-10
CTTAGCGAAATGTTCTTTGCGGAAAATCGGTTGTCGAAAACGTTGTCTGAGCAGCTCGCCATATGAGGCGAGCGTTGCGAGTTGTTTTCGACCGATTTTGGTCTGAGCAAAGGACATTGAGCTTAGTAGCGGAGTCAGTTATAGTGAGAAAACGTATTATCGTGCGTGATTGACCTGTCACTAGGATTTCAGAAGTTAAAAAATTTACGATGGATGAGGAATTATTATGAAAAAAATTAGATTAACGAATGAAACGAAGAACCAGATACTTGAAAGTTTACTAAAGAGAAGTCCCAGCCAGTATACCGAATATGAGTCCACTGTAAATGACATAATAAACAATGTCAGAAACAACAAGAATAAAGCCCTCTTTGAGTACACCGAGAAATTCGACGGATATAAACTCACCGAAGAGAATATTCTCGTTACAAGAGAAGAGATTGACGAAGCATATAAACAGCTGGATAAAGAACTCATTGATGTATTAAAAGAAGCAGCTGAAAATATCCGTGATTTCCACGTAAAACAGCTTCGTAATTCCTGGTTTGACGCAAAGGAAGACGGAACCATCCTTGGTATGAAGATAACTGCAATAGACAGAGCCGGTGTATACGTTCCCGGCGGAAAAGCAGCTTATCCCAGCAGCGTTCTTATGAATGTAATTCCTGCAAAAGTTGCGGGAGTAAGAGATATAATCATGACTACTCCTCCCGGAAAGACCGGAGTTATCAATCCCGGTACCTTGGTTGCAGCAGATATCGCAGGGGTGGACAGGATATATAAAGCAGGCGGTGCACAGGCTATAGCTGCCATGGCGTTCGGAACGGAAAGTATCCCTAAGGTGGACAAGATCACAGGCCCGGGAAATATTTTCGTGGCCCTTGCCAAAAAGGCTGTTTACGGACATGTCAGCATCGATTCTATCGCAGGTCCCAGTGAAGTAATGGTACTTGCTGATAACACTGCAAACGCACACTATGTGGCTGCAGATCTTTTAAGTCAGGCAGAGCACGATGAACTGGCAAGTGCTATTCTTGTTACAACTTCCGAAAAGCTTGCGGATGATGTTAATACCGAGATTGAAGGATATCTGCAGAAACTCGAAAGAGCAGAGATTATCAGAAAATCTTTGGATAATTACGGATATATCCTTCTTGCGGACGATCTCAAAGACGGTATAGATGCCGTAAACGAGATTGCTTCCGAACACCTTGAGATACTTACTGCTAATCCTTTTGATGTTATGACAAGGATCAGAAATGCAGGAGCTATTTTCCTTGGTGAGTATTCATCCGAACCTCTCGGAGATTATTTTGCAGGTCCCAACCACATCCTGCCCACAAACGGCACAGCTAAATTCTTCTCACCCGTTAATGTGGATGATTTCATCAAAAAGACCAGCATAATATCATACTCAAAAGAAGCACTTGAAAAAGTACACAAACAGATCGAACTTTTTGCAAGAAGCGAAGGCCTTACAGCACACGAAAACAGTATAAAGGTGAGATTTGAATAGGTCCGCATTTTAAGGTATAATACTTGCAGAGGATTTTAAAATGAGAACAGCAAAAATAGATCGTAAAACAAAAGAAACTGACATTAAACTAAGCCTTAATATCGATGGAACCGGAAAGAATGATATAGATACCGGCATCGGCTTTTTTGATCATATGCTTGAGGGCTTTTCCAAACACGGATTTTTTGATCTTGATGTAAAGATAGACGGAGATCTTCGTGTAGACGGTCATCACAGCGTTGAGGATTGCGGTATTGTCCTTGGAAGCGCCATCAAAGAAGCTGTGGGTGACAAAGCAGGTATTAAGCGCTACGGATATTTTGTACTTCCCATGGATGAGGTATTGGTCCTTTGCGCCGTTGATCTTTGCGGAAGACCGTATCTAAATTTTGATTATGAATTCAAAGCTCCTATGGTGGGAGATTTTGACACTGAGCTTGTTCATGAATTCTTTTATGCTGTATCATACAGCGCCGGAATGAACCTTCACATAAAGGTTTTGGATGGCGGAAATGCACACCATGTTATCGAGGCTATGTTTAAGGCCTTTGCCAAAGCGCTGGATATGGCTACGAGCGCTGAACCCAGAATAGAAGGAGTGTTGTCCACTAAGGGCGCCCTGTGATCATTATGTATATAAAGAAATTTGTACCCTGTATTTATCTGTATAATACTCATGCAGTTAGAAGCCTTGAGGATACGACCGTTGTTGAAACCGATCCTTTAAGGCTCGTTCAAACCTATATGGAAAAAGGCGCTGATGAAATCATCGTATTTGATATGTCCTGCGATGATGCCGGTCATGAAGAAGCCCTTGATATCATTAAAGAGATCGCTAAAGAGTCCGAAGTTGACGTTATCGGAGGCGGTAATGTTAAGCGGATGGAGGATATCAAAAAGATCCTTTACACCGGATGTGCAAAGGCTATACTTGACTACGATATTCCGTCAAATATTGATATCACAGAGGAAGTATCCCAGAAGTTTGGCAAGGATAAGATCGTAGTACGCTTCACCGAACCGACGGTTATTTCCGATAATATCGATCTTGTTAATGAATATGTTTCATCACTGATTCTGATGAATCCTCACAATATAAGGGAAACTATTGCCATTACAGGGCTTCCCTTTGTTGTACAGATCAATCAGGTAGCATTAAATAAGCTGCTTGAGATCTTCGCATATCCATCGGTTAGCGGTGTTACAGGAAACACCATCAATGATAATGTGGAGGAGATCAACAGCTTAAAGAATCTTTGTATCGAAAACAATATTCCCATTGTTTCTCTTAAATCAGCATACACCTGGGATATGTTCAAACTCGGACCTGACGGACTGATTCCCGTTGTAGTGCAGGATTACAGAACCGATGAAGTACTGATGGTCGCTTACATGAATCAGGAGGCTTTTGAAAATACCCTTCTTACCGGTAAAATGACCTATTACAGCAGAAGCAGGAATGAACTTTGGATAAAAGGTGAGACCAGCGGCCATTTCCAATATGTTAAGAGCCTTACCGCAGACTGCGATATGGATACTATCCTTGCTAAGGTTTCACAGATCGGTGTTGCCTGTCATACGGGAGCAAGAAGCTGCTTCTTTAATGAGATCACCAAGAAAGAGTATCAGGAGCCTGATAACCCCCTTATGGTATTTGAGGAAGTGTTGGATGTAATAAAGGACAGAAAAGTTCATCCCAAGGAAGGCTCTTATACCAATTATCTATTTGATAAGGGAATCGATAAGATACTTAAGAAATTGGGCGAGGAAGCCACAGAGATCGTTATTGCGGCAAAGAATCCCAATTCCAATGAAGTAAAGTATGAGATCAGCGATTTCCTGTACCACATGATGGTACTTATGGTTGAAAAAGATGTAAGCTGGGAGGATATCACTACCGAACTTGCCAACAGATAATCAGTTTGGTTTTTTGCATTTATGAATAAGTTTTGGAATACTAAATTAGCTCTTTCGGATGACATTCTGATGAAGATTGAAAAACCCGAAAGATATATCGGGCATGAAGTAAATGCTGTATATAAGGATGCGGACAATGTCCGCGTCCGTTTTTGCATGTGTTTTCCTGATGTTTACGAGATAGGAATGTCCCATTTGGGAATACAGATCCTCTATGATATGTTTAATTCCTTTGAGGATGTCTGGTGCGAGAGAGTCTATGCTCCATGGGTGGATCTTGATAAGATCATGAGGGAGCAAAATATACCTCTTTTTGCTCTGGAATCACAGGATCCCATTAAATCCATGGATTTCCTGGGTATTACGATCCAGTACGAGATGTGTTACACAAACATTCTTCAGGTTCTGGACCTGGCACAGATGCCACTTCTTTCAAAGGACAGAGGAGAAGATTGCCCAATCGTTATCGGCGGAGGTCCATGCACATACAATCCCGAACCTATCGCCGATTTCTTTGATATGTTTTATATCGGAGAAGGTGAAACCAGATACCGTGAGTTGATGGATCTTTATGAAGAGTGCAAATACAATAATCTTGGAAGACAGGAATTTTTAAGACGGGCTGTCAAAATCCCCGGTATATATGTACCTTCCATGTATGAAGTTACCTACAAGGAAGATGGAACTATAAAAGCATTTACTCCCAAGGAGGAAGGTATTCCAAAGGAGATAATGAAGGAAGTAGTAAAGGATCTTTCCGACACCTATTATCCCATGAAGCCTGTTGTGCCTTATATTAAGTGTACCCAGGACAGGATAGTTCTGGAGATTATGAGGGGATGTATAAGAGGCTGCAGGTTCTGTCAGGCCGGTGAGTTATACAGACCGGTTCGCGAAAGAGATGTAGAGGTCCTGAAAAAATATGCCCTTGAAATGATGAAAAATACGGGGCATGAGGAAATATCTTTAAGTTCCCTTTCATCCAGCGACTATTCCAAACTTCCCGAACTACTTGATTTCCTGCTTGAAGAGTGTTCAAAGAGACATGTTAATATTACCCTTCCTTCACTCAGAATAGATGCTTTTTCTCTTGATGTTATGAGCAAAGTTCAGGATGTAAAGAAGACAAGTCTTACTTTTGCACCTGAAGCCGGTTCACAGAGATTAAGGGACATCATTAACAAAGGACTTACCAAGGAAAATATTATCGACGGTTCCACGGAGGCTTTCCTTGGGGGATGGAATAAAGTAAAGCTTTATTTTATGCTGGGACACCCCTTTGAAACAGAGGATGATATCAGAGGCATTGCCGAGCTTTCAAACGATATAGCCGCAACGTTTTTTGATGTTGTTCCCAAGGAAAAGAGGGTCAACGGAAAGATTCAGATCACCGTCAGCACTTCCTTTTTTGTGCCGAAGCCTTTCACTGCTTTTCAGTGGGCACCCCAGTGCACCAAGGATGATTTTATATCCAAAGCATATTTTTGTCGCACAGCCATTACAGAACAGTTAAACCAGAAATCAATTAAATATAACTGGCATGATGCCGATCTGTCTGTATTGGAAGGTGTGCTCGCAAGAGGCGACAGAAGAGTTGCTCCCGTTATCCTTGATGTATATAAAAAGGGATCTTTCTTTGAATCATGGACTGAGTACTACGATCATGAAAGATGGCTTGAAAGTTTTAAGAGTAATGGAGTAGACCCGGATTTTTATACCACCAGAAAAAGAGAAGATGATGAGTTTTTCCCTTGGGATTTTCTTTCCTGCGGTGTTAACAAATCATTTCTTCTTAATGAATGGCACAGGGCTAGGCAGGGGCTTGTGACACCAAACTGTTCAGAGCGCTGCTCGGGTTGCGGAAGTGCACAGTTCGGAATAGGTATTTGTTTTTCCGGAAGGTAATGATTTATGGTAATGCAGTTTTTACAAAAATATCAATTGGATTTAATGTTGATATTAAGCGGAGTCTGTATGATACAGGCTCTGTTTGTATTACTTTCAAAAACACTGAATCCAAGAAGAAAGATCGCTCTTATTCTGATGAATCTGTGCGGTGTTTTTCTTTTGCTCAGTGACAGATTTGCTTATATATACAGAGGCGATACATCAAAATTCGGGTACTATATGGTGAGAATATGCAATTTCCTTGTGTATTTCTTTATCATGACGGCAATCGAATCTTTTACTTTATATCTTGTAGATCTGTATACAAATGAAGGAAACCTGAAAAAGGTACCCAAAAGACTGCGAATCACTGAAATTTTGTATATCATAGGTGTTATCATGCTGGTCATCGGGTCAAGTACAGGTTTATATTATTACTTTGATGATCAGAACAGATATACCAGAGGCCCGGGATTCCTATTCTGTTACGTTTTTCCTTTTCTGGTAGTTATCATTCAATTGACTGTGATCATACAGTATCGCAAGCTTTTGAATAAGACTTTATTTACTTCTATATTATTGTTTGCATTTATTCCTTTTATTACGACAGCATTGCAGATAGTCTTTTACGGCCTTTCTCTCACGAATATCTCTTTCGTAGGAATGATCGTTGTCGTGTACGTATTTTCACTTTTAGATATGAATGATACGGCTGCGAAAGCCAATAAAATGGAAATCCAGCTTTTGAAAAAAGGCCGTGAGGACATGGAGCTCTTGTTTGAACAGACAGCAGAAGCTCTTGTAACCGCCATCGATGCAAAAGATAAGTATACCCACGGTCACTCTGCAAGAGTTGCCGAATATTCTGAAAAGATTGCCAAAGAAGCCGGATATAATGAAGAGCAGTGCAGGGAAGTATATTTTTCTGCCCTTCTTCACGATGTAGGTAAGATTGGTATACCTGATAATATCATTACAAAGGAAGGCCCTTTGGAACAGGATGAATATGATGAAATAAAAAAGCATCCTATCACCGGCAGACAGATCCTTTCCGGTATCAGTCAGTCACCGTATCTTTCTGTTGGAGCAACATATCATCATGAAAGATATGACGGAAAAGGATATCCTGAAAGACTAAAGGGTGAAGATATTCCTGAAATAGCAAGGATAATAGCTGTGGCAGATGCTTATGATGCTATGACATCCAGACGAAGCTACAGATCAACGATTCCTCAGATGCAGGTAAGGGAAGAACTGGTTAAAGGTATGGGAACACAGTTTGACCCTGAGTTTGCAAAGATCATGATTCATCTATTGGATGAAGATTCCGAATATCAAATGCAGGAGCGCGATGAGATTAAAGAAATCTCCACCGATAAACTTGTATGTCAGGATCACAGGTCTTCATATTCCGAGGGTATCTGGCTAAACCAGTATCCCGTACACATCCATTTGAATTCCAAGACCGATCCTGATGCCTTTGAAGAGAATTGTATCGCTTCACTGATACTTTTTGATTCCCTTGATGCCCACATTCACAAAACTCAGACAAAAATAGATTCAATGAACTATTTTGAATATGGTGAGTTCTGGTTAAACGGAAACTATATAGTTCCCAATATAAGAAAGGTTGTCACTGATTCAAAATATAAATACATGACCAGTACAAACCTTAGTGAGGAAAGACATAGCGGAATAGAATACGATATTACCGCAGTCAGATACGGAGATCATGCACAGATTAAAATATCCAGTGAGTTTAAGGACATAATACTCACCTTAGCTCTTCCGGACAGCTCAAGATTTTTATATATAAGTCTAACCGGAACCAGGTGCACTGTATCAGATGTGAAGATAGAACGTGATCAGGAAATGATCGGATTCGGATACATAAACAGGATCGCAGATAAGATCAGTTATATTAAGGGCAAGGATGGAGATCTTCCGAATATCCAGATAGACGGTTCCAGATCTGCCACCACTAAGGGTACCTTGATAAACAGAGATTTCATGAATATAACTTTTCATTCCATGAGTCTTCCGACTGCAAGGCTTGTTTGGCATTGCCCTTATATTGTTTTATACACTTCAGAGGGCGGACTGATTGACGGAGTCGGTTACAAGGAATACGGTGTCATTAGAATGGACGGAGAATGCTGGCAGGATCATAAGCATTCCGAGAACACCATGCTTACAAACAGGACCGAGGAATTTGGAAGCTGGAACGAGTGGAAGAGCAGAAATAAACGGGGTGTGGACTGCAGAGTGAGAATTGAGCGCAGAGGAAATGTAATTAAGACATATCTTGATTGCGCTGGATTGATCTCAACAAACACTACAACAATATTTGATAATGTAAATGATATTTATTTTGCTCTCACCGGAGATCAGTGTGCGCTGACAAATATCAGGATAAGTTGATAAATACTTGGATCATTTATGAAAAAAATTCTTATTACAAACGATGACGGAATAATGGCAGATGGTTTGATCCGTCTTGCTAAATGTGCAGCAAAATTCGGACAGGTATATGTTGTTGCCCCCGATGTTCAAAGAAGTGCAGCATCTCATTCCATTACATTAAGACATACCATGGATCTTTACCCGGTTGATTTTCCAGTTAAAGATGTAATTGCATATTCTTGTACCGGATTACCTGCGGACTGTGTCAGGGTGGGCATTCTGAATGTTATAAAGGAAAAGCCGGATGTGGTATTGTCCGGGATTAATCTTGGCTATAACGCCGCATCGGATATTCAGTATTCCGCAACTTGCGGAGCCGCATTTGAAGGTGCTTTTCAGGAGATTTTATCCGTGGCTTTATCTGAAGGTTTCAGTGATATACACGAGACAACGGATAAATACCTGGAAACGGTACTGGCTGAAGTGCTAGAAATGCCTTATGTTCCTGGCAGCATAATAAATGTTAACTTTCCGGAATGTAAGATTTCTGAATGCAAAGGTATATTAAGAGACAGAAAAGTATCTGTCGGAATGTTTTATAAAGATACTTACGATATAGAAGAAACTCTTGATAACGGCGGAATGAGAGTCATGGTTCACGGAACACCTACCTATGAAGCAGAGGAAGGCAGTGATTTCAGAGCATTGCTGGACAATTATGTTTCAATAGGTACTGTAAACAATATAGGATACTGATTTATTTGAACGGATAATTTATGGATAACAATAAGTCTTTTGATTACAGAGTAAGATTTTCAAAGCACGGTGCCCTAAGGTATATAGGGCATCTCGATGTAATGCGTTATTTTCAGAAGGTTTTGAGGCGTGCTGAAGTAGATGTAGCTTATACCAACGGGTTTTCTCCTCATGAGATAACCACCTTTGCACAGCCGCTTGGTGTCGGGATCGAGAGCGATGGAGAATATATGGATATTAAAATGAATTCATATATTTCCTGTGAAGAATTAAGAGACCGGATAAATTCACATTCCGTACCTGAGATCCAGGCTTTATCTGTAAAGCTTCTCCCCGAGAAATCAGGAAATGCTATGGCAAGTGTTGCAGCCGCTGAGTACTATATCGATTTTAAGCCCGGCCGTGTTCCCGCTGTTTTGACTGAAGTTATCAATGATCCCGCTAAGATAAATGATATGATCAATTCTTTTTTATCTCAAAACGAGATCATTTTGGAAAAAGAAGGAAAAGCCGGACTCAGACAGATTGATATTAAGGACAGGATCTTTGAATTTGGCTGGGATGAAAACGAAAAATGTCTTCATGCAATCGTAGATGCATCAAGCGGTTATAATATTAAGCCCCAGGCTTTGATCGAACTGTTTTTAAAATACATAAACGGAACACTTATGGAAAATTCCCTTATGATCTACAGAGCAGATACTTACACAAGGGATTCAGAAGGTAATCTGATTTCCATGGATAGTGTGGGGAACGAAGGTTGAGCAGATCTATTGAAAACCGCCGCGAATTATTCGAGGCAAATAAACTTCATAATGAAGTAAGTATTTCAGATGGCAGACTGCTGATCCTTTCCTTTGAAGACGCCTTTGGCTTTTTCCATATTTTGGATAACCGCCTTGTCAATGTGTATGCTCTGAAGAAGGAATCACATAGCGGAGAGATCATTCTTTCCAGAGTATTGAATGTGAAAAAAGATATCGGAGCAGTCTTTGTAAAGATTTCTGATAAAGAAGAAGGTTTTTTGAAAAATACCAATATTCCCGAAAGATATTTGCCGTTAAAACAGGGGGACCTGATACCTGTCAGGATAATCTCAGATGAACAAAAAGTAAAAAGGATCTCCGTATCAGCAAAGATCTCAGAAAAGAATCTTCCGGAAGGATGGCAGCATAAAAGCGCTTTTAATATCCTGTATAAACCTGAGAATCCGTTATTAAGCTTTATCTTCAAAAGGTTTTCAAAAGATGATTTTTCCAAGATAATCACAGACAGCCCTGAAGTATTTGATATCATTAAAGATATTGAGAAAAAGGGTGATCAAAAGCTTGTCTCGGAACTGTATGATGATGAGAAAATATCCCTTACCAATCTTTTTTCCTTAAAGACGAAGGTTACCGAAGCTTTATCTCCAAAGGTTTATCTTAAAAGCGGAGGCTACCTTGTCATCAATCATACTGAAGCCTTGACTGTGATCGATGTAAATTCCGGCAAGAACACTCCATCTAAAAAAGAAGATAAAGAGAAAACAGTTCTTGAACTGAATATTGAGGCAGCAAAAGAAATTGCCCTCCAGATGAAACTCAGAAATATAAGCGGTATGATCCTTATCGATTTCATTAACATGGAATCGGAGAAAGATGAGGAATTACTGCTAAACGAAATGAGCGAGTACGTCAAATCAGATAAAGTAACTGTCAAAGTGATCGATATCACGCCACTTGGGATCATGGAGATCACCAGACAAAAGACAGACAAACCTTTATCCGAAATATACAATCTTTTTAGTGCATTATCGTAAATGAAAGGTAATGCACTTTATTCATTGTTTTCATCGATCCCTTTACGCCAGTTTCTTGTCTTGTTTGATACGGATTCAAATGCTTTGGCATATATATTGGTAGTGGTTAAACTTGTATGGCCCATACGCTGCTGGAGAGCCAGAATATCTCTTTCCACGCGATAAAACTCCATGGCGAAGCTGGAACGAAGTTTATGTGGGCTGATAGTTCCTGATTTTTCCGGAAGCGCCGCATCGATATATTTGGGAACGATTTCCTGTATCTGACGAATAGCCAGCCTACGGCCTTGCAGAGTGACAAAAAGAGGATCCCTGGGGCCGCAGGAGAGTGGTGTAACGATCTGTTTTTCTTCCAGATATTCTGCGATATATTCAGCTGATTCATCCGAAAAATAAATCTTACTTTGCTTTCCGCCTTTTCTGGTTACGACAACAGAACATTCATTAAGGTCAACATCGCCGTTGTCGATTCCGTTGATTTCAGAAACACGCATCCCGGTATCTAAGAACAAAAAGATCATTGCAAGATCACGTTTTTCATAATGTTTATGCCAGGCAAGCTGCCTATCCGTGAGACCGGTTCCGTAGCGAATAGTATTAAGAAGTTTCTCCTGCTCAGCGCTTGTTAAAAAAATAACATAGTCTTTGGTAGGGATTTTTATCTTTTGGGAACCTGCAACGGGATTATATGTGATGGCTCTTAATGTATCGATGAGATATTTATAAAATGATGATATGGAGGATTTAGTTCTGGCAGTTGCCTTGACATCATGTGAATCGGAATAAATCTCTAAGAATTTATCCATATCTGTAGCCGTAATCTGTC
>JAEEGL015855098.1_pt1 | contig 11106 bp, 5 predicted proteins | sample 9134231 | NCBI WGS metagenome assembly JAEEGL01 (sample SAMN16246548, study PRJNA631951) | gut metagenome | biome: gut microbiome; feature: rumen; material: fiber-attached | host: Bos | place: Iran: Karaj | collected 2018-10
GATCCCACGGACGAGCACCGTCACATCTCGCATCTTTACGGCCTGTATCCTTCCAACCAGATCAGCCCGTTCTCTCATCCCGAGCTCTTCAATGCAGCACGGAAGACGCTTGAACAGCGCGGTGACATGGCAACGGGATGGAGCCTTGGCTGGAAGACCAATTTCTGGGCGAGGATGCTTGACGGTGACCACGCATTCACCATCATTTCCAATATGTTGAAGCTCCTGCCCGCAAGCGGTAATTCCGGCGGTGGCTTCGGCTTCGGCGGTTTCGGCGGAAGTGCTGCCTATAGGGCACGCTATAGGAACGGAAGGACATATCCCAACCTTTTCGACGCGCATCCACCGTTCCAGATCGACGGCAACTTCGGTGTGACCGCCGGTATAGCGGAGATGCTGGTCCAGAGCCACGACGGCGCAGTGCACCTGCTGCCCGCCCTGCCTTCGGCATGGGCGGCGGGCAGCGTCAGCGGGCTCTGCGCCCGCGGCGGCTTCACCGTCTCTATGTCCTGGGAGGAAGGAGCCTTGAAGGATGCAAAGGTGAAGTCCTCCATAGGAGGAGTGCTCCGCATCCGCTCGACAGTGCCGCTCAAGGGTCGTGGGCTGATGCCTGCATCGGGCCCCTGCCCGAACGCGCTCTATGCTCCGGCCGAAGTCCGGTCCGCGGCTTCCGGGGATGGCCTTGCAACCCCTGAAGTATATGAGTACGACATCGTTACCAAGCCTGGGAAGACTTATAAACTCTATAAATCCATCTGATATGAAAAAGCTCTTTTTGATCCTTTTAGCGACAGTGATGGCATTTACGTCCGGCGCACAGGACAGGAACTTCCACATTTTCATCTGCATAGGACAGTCCAATATGGAGGGCAATGCCCGTGTTGAGGACGTTGACCGTGAGGGCATAAGCCCGAACTATCTGATGATGGCTCCCGTCGATTTCCCCGGGATGGGCCGTCAGAAAGGGGAATGGTATCCTGCCGTTCCACCGCTCTGTCGTGAGAATACAGGTCTCACGCCAGCCGATTATTTTGGGCGCACCCTGCTCGAGGCTCTTCCTGCCGGACACCGGGTGGGTATCATCAACGTGTCCGTCGCGGGTTGCAAGATTGACGCATTCATGAAGGACCGCGCCGAGGAGTACGGCAAGACCGGTGCCGACTGGCTCCAGAACATAATGAAGATCTATGACGGCAATCCGTACGAGTATGTCGTGAAACTTGCGAAAAAGGCTCAGAAGGACGGAGTCATTTCCGGCATCCTGCTGCACCAGGGTGAATCTGACCCGGATGACGATACCTGGCCGGACAAGGTAAAAGGCATATATGAGAATATGCTCAAGGACCTGGGACTCAAGGCGGAAGAGTGCCCGTTACTCGCCGGTGAAGTCGTCAACAGTGACCGTGGCGGTGTCTGCGGGCCTATGAACCGCATAATCGGCAGGCTGCCGGACGTAATCCCTACGGCCCATGTGGTCTCTTCCAGCGGCTGCAAGGAGAATTTCGACCGCCTGCATTTCAGCGCTGAAGGTTATCGCCAGCTCGGCCGCAATTATGCCAATGTCATGCTTCCCCTGATGGGGTATCAGGCGGTTTCCGCCGGCGGAGCGATCGATGGAGGACTTCAGTCCCCGATAATCCACTCCATGCCCCGTTTCCCCGGCATGCCCGCTGCTCCACAGGGTGCTCCCAGGCGTGCAATGACCCCCAATGTAACCTTCAACATCAGCGCTCCCAATGCCAAGGAGGTATTCTTTACCTCACAGTTCACTCAGGGACGCCTCCCTATGACGCGCAACAGCCGCGGCATCTGGAGCATCACCGTCCAACCCGAAAAAGCCGACATATATCCCTACAGTTTCATAGTGGACGGCGTCAGTGTGGCCGACCCTGCCAACATGAACATTTTCCCCAACGAGAATTTCAAGCAGAGCCTGGTCGAAATCCCCGATCCTGAAGCCCTTTATACGGTCAATGACGTACCGCACGGCCGCGTGACTTACTGCACTTACAAATCCTCGGTTCTTGGAATGGACCGGCCCGTTCTGGTCTATACCCCGGCGGGATATGAGGATTCAGGAAAGGATTATCCTGTATTCTATCTTGTCAGCGGAACCACCGATACGGAGGAGACCTGGTTCAAAGTCGGCAAACTGAACGTCATCCTTGACAATCTCATCGCTCAGGGCAAGGCCGAGCCGATGGTCGTGGCCATGCCTTACGGCAATATGATGAACGGTACTCCGAGACCCAACACGATGGCTTCCGTCAGCATGTACAAAGTATTCAACGAGGAGCTTACCAAATGCATTATGCCTTTCGTCGAGTCCAACTTCAGGATCAAGGCCGACCGGGAACACCGCGCCATCGCTGGCTTCTCCAGAGGGGGCGGCCAGTCGCTCTTCGCAGCCCTGTCCAATCTGGACAAATTCGCTTACCTGGCTTCCTACAGCGCATATCTCATTCCCGAGGCGCTGGATACCTGCTTCCCGCAGTATGCCGCTGATCCTTCCCTGCTCAATAACGGCCTCAAACTGTTCTGGTTCGGTGTCGGTACCTCCGACGGCCTGTATCCGGATGTGCTGAAGCATCAGCAGTACAATGATGAGAAGGGAATCAAGTACGAGAAGGTGTTTACAGAGGGTGCGCATACTTGGATGAACGCTCGATATTATCTCGCTACCACGCTACAACGGTTCTTCAAATGACAAAAAGCCTTCTTCTTGCAGCCCCGCTGCTTCTGCTGCCGGTCTTGTGTGCGGCACAGAACCCGGTCATTTCCACATCGTACACCCCCGATCCGGCCCCATATGTGCACGACGGCAAGGTGTACCTCTTCGTCGACCACGACGAGGATGACGCCACTTATTTCCTGATGAAGGACTGGTTGCTTTACTCTACGGAGGATATGGTCAACTGGACCTATCTGGGGGCGCAGATATCCACTGCGACCTTCGAATGGGCCTTCCAGGGAGATCGTGCCTGGGCATCGCAGGCCGTGGAGCGAAATGGGAAGTGGTACTGGTATGTCTGTCTGACCGAGGCGGCTACGCGCGGAGATGCGCTTGCCGTGGCGGTGGCGGACGACCCGCAGGGTCCCTGGCGGGACGCCATCGGCGGGCCCCTCGCCACCGGCTTCTCGTTCATCGATCCGACCGTATTCATCGACAATGACGGCACCCCTTATCTCTTCTGGGGCAACAAGGGTTGCTGGTACGGCCGCCTGAACGACGACATGATCTCGTTCGCCGACGGCTGGAAGGAGGTTCCAGGCTTCCACGATCCCGCCTGCTTCGGTCCGGAGTCCATCAAGATGAACTGGGCCAAGGGCAAGGAAGAGATGATGGTCGGCTACGAAGAAGGCCCCTGGGTAACCCGCAAGGGGGACACTTATTACATGACATATCCTGCCGGAGGTGTGCCGGAGCATATGGCGTATTCTACCGCACCTACCATAGACGGCCCCTGGACCTACCGTGGCCGCATAATGGATGAGGCCGAGAACAGTTTCACCATACACGGTGGGGAAATATATTACAAGGGTCAGTGGTATATGTTCTACCACAACGGTGCGCTGCCCAATGGCGGGGGATTCCACCGTTCGACCTGCATCGAGGAGTTCGAACTTGGCCCCGACGGGTCGATCCCCTTCATCCCTTTCACCAAGGAAGGGCCGTCACCTGTGGGAATCGTCAATCCCTATGAGCGCGTTGAGGCGGAGACCATGGCCTCATCCTGGGGTGTGAAGACAGACCGTAAGGACGGAAGGAACCACTATGTCACGCAGATACACAACGGCGACTGGATCAAGGTCCGGGAAGTGGATTTCGGTGACAAGGCGGCGGAGATGGTCTCTGTTGAAACGCTCAATTTCAAGAGCGAAGGCCGCATAGAGTTCTATCTGGACGAACTTGGAGGCAATCCCATAGCGCGTTTGGACATACTGGGCGAATACCCCGTGAAGACTGCCCGCATCCGCGGCAGGGTCACGGGAAAACACGACCTCTACATCCTCTTCCGCGGAGGTGACGGCGAACTGTTCGACTTCGACTGGTGGAAGTTCAACGACCACGTCAATATGCCCGTAATCCAGACGAAATACACGGCGGACCCCGCTCCGATGGTGTACGACGGCACAGTCTATCTCTATACGACGCACGACGCGGACGATTCCGGTCCCGGCTTCAGCATGTTCGACTGGCTGCTCTACACCTCTACCGACATGGTCAACTGGACGGACCACGGAGCAGTTGCTTCGCTTCGCAACTTCTCTTGGTACGACGGAGACAACGGCGCCTGGGCACTGCACGTAACCGAGCGCAACGGCAAGTTCTATATGTACTGCCCCATCCACGGGCACGGCATAGGAGTCCTGGTCGCAGACAGCCCCTATGGCCCGTTCAAGGACCCGCTTGGCGAGCCGCTCGTATGGCAGAAGGGGCACTGGGAGGACATAGACCCTACTGTGTTCATAGATGATGACGGACAGGCGTATATGTACTGGGGCAATCCCAACGTCTACTGGGCGAAACTGCATCCCGACATGCTTTCCCTGGACGGTCCCGCCCACAAACTCGATTATAAAATAGAGGATTATCAGGAGGGTCCCTGGTTCTACAAGCGCGACGGACACTATTATCTCGCGTTCGCGTCCACCTGCTGCCCGGAGGGCATAGGTTATGCGATGAGCGACAGCCCGACCGGTCCCTGGGAGTATAAGGGACCCATAATGCAGCATACTCAGAGGACGAGGGGCAACCATCCGGGCATCATAGATTTCAAGGGCCGCTCCTATGTGTTCGGCCTCAACTACGATCTTATGCACATCGAGACCTTCTATCATCACGAGCGCCGTAGCGTCTCCATGGCGGAGATGCATTACAACCCGGACGGCACGATACAGGAGGTCCCTTACTGGCAGGACAACTTCGTGGAACAGGTCGAGGCTTTCAACCCTTACCGCAAGGTCGAGGCCGAGACCATGGCCTGGGGTTACGGACTCAAGACCGGCCTTCTCCCAGGGGGAGGCATCTTCCTTAACGATATCGACGACGGCGAGTACCTGCTCGTAAAGGGTGTCGATTTCGGAAAGCGCGGCGCACGCTCTCTCAGCATGAATGTCCGCAGCTGCGGTCCCGCCTCCGTCGAGGTGCGTCTTGACGCACCGGACGGAGCGCTTGCAGGAACGCTCTCCGTGACGGATACCCGCGATTCCTTCAAGACGCTCTCAGGCGTCCTGAAAGGAACCGCGGGCGTCCATGACCTGTACTTCGTATTCCGTGGGGAGAACAAGGAAAACCTCTTCGAATGGGATTGGTGGAAAATGAAATAAACAATTGATAAAGACTTGATTATGAAACTAAGGATTACTCTCCTGGCTCTGCTTCTCGCAGCGCTGTGCTCAGGCCTTCAGGCCCAGAGCCTGAAGGTCAACGACCTCGAGTACCTCGAGGACACCGGTGTCAACTTCCTCGTTTACAGCAACAACTATACGGGTATGTTCTGCGACGAGAAGACCGCCGCCATCGAAATCATTCTGCGCGGAGTGCGCATCGCTACGGGCGGCGGCATACGCCTGATGAACACTCCCGAACAGTGGGACATCTATCCGGTACTGGAGTCCCGCACCGTGGACAAATCCGACAATTCCATATCCTGCGTGCTCGACTATGCCGACTACGGTTTCAAGTCCACCGTCAAGGTCGCTGCGAAGGACAAGGGCGTGACGATGGCCGTCTATCTCGACAAGCCGCTCCCGGAGAGCCTTGTCGGCAAGGCGGGAATGAACATCGAGTTCTTCCCGGCCACCTATTTCGACCACACCTATCTGATGGACGGAATGCCCGACATCCTCCCGAAGCATCCGGCAGGAGAGACCGAAATGAGACCCGTCAGCGAGAAGATAACCCAGATTTTCGGACTTTCGACCTTCAACGACCGAGGCCGCGGCGAGTTCATCGTCCCGCACCCGATCGCGACCGGCCATACTCTGGTCCTTGCTCCGGAGGATGACGACCTGCGCGTTACATTCAAGTCCGATTCCGAGATCAACCTCTTCGACGGCCGCAACCTTTCGCCGAACGGCACCTTCGTGGTGCGCACTTTCATTCCCGGGGGCAAGACCGGCAAGGTGGCCGAGTGGTACATAGAGACTTCCTATGATCCGAACTGGATCCGCAAACCCAATATCGGCTTCTCCCAGGTGGGATATACCCCTGCACAGAAGAAGGTCGCCGTGGTCGAACTTGACCGCAACGACAAGGTTCCCGCATCCGCGAAGATCATACGCGTGGCTCCCGACGGCAGCCGTTCCGTTGCTCTCGAGCCCAAGGTGAAGGAGTGGGGCGTCTACAACAACCGTTACAACTATGCTACGGTCGATTTCTCGGCCCTGAAGGCTCCCGGCCTATACTGCATCGAGTTCGGCGGTGAGACTACCAATATCTTCCCCGTGGCCGACAATGTATACGGCGGCAAGTGGCACACTACAATGGATGTCTGGCTCCCTGTCCAGATGGACCATATGGAGGTCAAGGAAGGTTACCGTATCTGGCACGGCCGCTCCAACATGGACGACGCCCTGCAGGCTCCTCTGAACTACGAGCAGCAGGACGGCTATCGTCAGGGACCCGTGACCAATACGAAGTACAAGCCGCTCGAGCACATTCCGGGACTGGCGGTCGGTGCCTGGTACGACGCGGGTGACTTCGACATCCAGTCCGGCACCGTGATCGGCCTCACGCAGCAGTTCGCATTCCTCTGGGACCTCTTCCACGAGGACCGCGATCAGACTTACATCGACCAGAAGACGCAGTTCGTGGACATACACCGTCCGGACGGATTGCCCGACGTGCTGCAGCAGTGCGAGCACGGACTGCTGAACGTCATCGCGCAGGTCGAAAATATCGGTTTCGTGGCCCAGGGCATCGTCCAGGGCAATATGTGGCAGTACGCGCATATCGGCGACGCCGTGACTCAGACCGATGGGCTGGTCTATAACCCGTCCCTCAGACCTTATGATGTAATCGGCGGTACTTCAGGTACTTATGATGACCGTGTGGCATTCACTTCCAATGGCGGCAATCCTGCGGGCCAGATGTCCACCATCGCAGCGATGGCGGCTGCGGCCCGCGCGTTGAAGGACTACAATCCCGAGCTCTCCGCCAAGGCCCTGAAGCTGGCGGTGAAGCTCTGGGATGAGAACTTCGAGGCGGCCGACCCGGCGAACGCGGCAGCGAATGCCAACGGCCGTCGCTTCGGATTCGGCGACCAGAGGACCGGCGCCGCCGTGCAGCTCTGGCGTGCCACGGGCGAACAGAAGTACAAGGACTTCTTCCTGCCCAAGGTGCTCGAGCAGCTCAAGCCCTCCCAGGCTCCTGCCGGCAACATGAACTTCCGCGGCGGTTCCAACCTCAGCACCGCCCTTGAGCTTTATCCGCTGATGGACAAGGAGTTCCAGAAGGCCGTCAAGGCCGCCGTGCCCGCCTATGTCAAGGGCGTGGAGGCCGCGGCCGCCGAGAACCCTTACGGGGTTCCGGTGTCCGGCCGCGGCTGGGGCGGTACCGAGATCGCCCTTGGCTGGGCTTACAACAACTACTTGGTATGGAAGTATTTCCCGGATATGATCGACCCTGAACTCGTGCTCAACGGCATGCACTTCATCTTCGGACGTCATCCTTACTCCAATGTCTCGTTCATTACCTCCGTCGGAGTCAATACCAAGAAGGTGGCCTACGGCAATAACCGCGGCGACTACACCGTCATCCCCGGCGGTATCGTTCCCGGACTCATGCTGATGAATCCGGATTACATGGAGCACAAGGACGATTATCCTTTCCACTGGGGCGAGAACGAGTGCTGCACCCGCAACGTGCCGCAGTTCGTTATGCTGACCCTCGGTGCGGAGGAGATTACGAAGGCACTTAACAAGAAGAAATAGTTTCCGTGATGAAAAGCTTCAGTGTATCAGTGGTTCTCGCTCTGTCACTCCTTCTGGCGGGGTGCTGCGGCACGTCCGTGCCCGGCCCGCTTACGACTGGGGAGGACAGCATCGTCTCCACCAAATACGGCAAGGTGCAGGGTTATAACGATGCCGGCATCTATACCTTCAAGGGCATCCCTTACGCCAAGGCCGAGCGTTTCATGCCCCCTGTCGCCCCGGATGTACATGAAGGAGTGCTGAAGTGCCATGTCTATGGACCCAAGGCAATGCAGAACCAGAATGTCAGGTGGAATACCCCGACCGATTACGACTTCGGATTCCAGTTCAAGATTGAGTTCCTGAGCGAAGACTGTCAGGTCCTGAATGTCTGGACACCCGCCCTTGACGGGAAGAAACGTCCCGTCTTCGTCTGGATCCACGGAGGAGGATACGCCAACGGTTCAGCGATATTCCTTCCGGCCCAGGACGGCCGCTCCCTCGCAGAGAAGGGCGACATAGTGGTCGTTACGGTCAACCATCGCCTCAATATACTGGGATATATGGACTTGACTGCCTTGGGCGGCAAGTACTCCGAGTCGGTCAACCTTGGCATGCAGGACCTCGTGAAAGCCTTGGAATGGGTACATGACAATATTTCCGCCTTTGGCGGGGATCCGGGCTGCGTGACCATAGGAGGACAGTCCGGAGGCGGCGGGAAAGTGTCTACGCTTATGGCAATGCCATCGGCGCAGGGACTCTTCCACCGTGCCGTCGTACAGAGCGGGTCGACGCTCAGGCAGTCCCTCCCGGAGCAGTCACAGGCCCTTGGCCTGGCCGTCCTTGAGGAACTGGGGCTCACTGCCGAGACTGCGGACAGGCTCGCTGAGGTGCCTTACGACGAGCTTGAGGCCGCCGGCAACCGTGCTTCCCGCCGTGTCGGCGGGCGCTTCGCTCCTGTAGTGGACGGCAAGTATCTCGTGCAGCATCCTTTCGAACCTGCCGCTCCGGAGATCAGCCGTGACGTGCCTATGCTGATAGGGTCCAACCTCAATGAGTTCTGTTATACCAACAACATAGAGTTCACTGTCGATGAGCGCACCCGCGCGGGCGTCGTGGCCCAGGCCACGGCCAAGGCCGCACAGGGTGGCGCTCCCGCCTTCGTCTATCTTTTCGAGTGGCAGTCGGCAGTCAATGACGGAGCTCTGGCCGCCTGCCACGGGATGGAACTTCCGTTCATGTTCAACAATGTGGCAGTCCAGCGCGAGATGACCGGAGGTACCAAGGAGGCCTACAGGATGGCGGATAAGGTCAGTTCCGCCTGGATTGCTTTCATCCGTAACGGCAATCCCAATACCAGGAAACTGCCGGTATGGGAGCCTTTCGACCCTGAAACGGAAGCCACGATGGTGCTGGACAATGCCTGCAAGATGCAGTACAAGCAATAGAATGATTTTAATATACATATAGTTATGAAGAGAATCAGTGTTTTACTCCTTGCTTGCGCAACCTTTCTATGCGTTGCCTGCAAGCAGCCTGTCCCCGGTCAGGTGAAGGTTACCGGAGGATGGATCCAAGGCGAGGTCACCGAGGATATGTGCATATACAAGGGCATTCCTTTCGCAGCTCCGCCGGTAGGCGACCTGCGCTGGAAGGAACCCCAGCCGGTCATTCCCTGGGAAGGTGTCCGCGATGCGCTCGAGTTCGGCCCCGGTCCAGTCCAGGGGATGAATTTCCCCGGCTCGAACAACAGCGAGGACTGCCTTTATCTCAATGTCTGGTCTCCGGCCAAATCCCCGAAGGACAAGCTTCCCGTGTTCGTCTGGATTTATGGAGGAGGCTTCTCGATGGGCTCGTCGTCCACGTTCGACGGCCGTCCGCTCGCCGAGAAGGGTGTTATCCTGGTGACCATCAACTACCGTGTCGGTCAGCTGGGATATCTCGTACATCCCTGGCTTACAGCCGAGAGCCCTCATCACGTCTCCGGCAACTACGGTATTATGGACCAGATAGCTGCGCTGCAGTGGGTGCATGACAATATCGCCGCATTCGGAGGAGATCCGTCCAAGGTCACCATTTTCGGCGAATCCGCCGGAGGCATTTCCGTAAGCATGCTTTGTGCATCACCGCTCGCGAAAGGCCTGATCAGCGGTGCCATATCGCAGAGCGGAGGTTCCTTCGGCCCCGTCAGGCATCATTCCTACCCCGGAGAGAATATGAAGACCCTGGAGATGGCCGAGCAGGACGGAGTCAAGTACGTCGAAGGTCTGGGCGCTTCGTCCCTTGAGGAACTCAGGGCGATGGATGCGAGCGCATTCGCCCGCCAGATGGTCGTGACGGGAGGTGCCTGGCCTATCGTGGACGGCTATGTCATCCCCGACGATCAGTACAGGATGTACGAGGCAGGCAATTTCAATGACGTGAACGTCCTTGTCGGATACAACTCCGATGAGGGTGCAAGTTTCGGGAGCAGCAACGTTCCCGAGGAGCACGTGGCTGCTGTTGAGGAACGCTACGGACCTTTTGCCGGCAAACTGCTGGAGGCTTATCCCCTTGACGGAAGTTCAGTCGTGCCCAAATCTGCCCGAGACCTCGGTCGCGACGCTTCCTTCGGGTGGCATACCTGGAGTTGGGCACGTTTGCAGTCCGAGAAGGGAAAGTCCAAGGTGTTCATGTATTATTTCGACCAGCATCCGGACTATCCTGAGGACTCTCCCCAGTACGGACACGGTTCCCCTCACGGACAGGATGTAGATTATGTGTTCAAGAGCCTGAGGCGCGAGACCGTGCCGACTGACTCTTATCTTTCCGAGACAATGGCTACTTATTGGACCAACTTCGCCAAGTTCGGCGACCCGAACGGAGAGGGGCTCCCCGAGTGGCCGGAGTTTACCAAGGACAACCACGTCACTATGGTCCTGACCGGATCGGGACCGCATCCCGAGGCCGTGCCTGACGAGGATGCGATGTGGGTGCTGAACGAGTATTTCGAGTGGCGCAGGTCCGCCGAGGGTGCGGCCTGGGCTGCAGCACAGGAATAGTATCATCATTTTTATTCACTTAGATATGGAAAACTATGTAATCCCTTCCCCCCGCAATGACGGGATGACTTACAGTTACTGCGGCAGCAGTGGCTTGATGCTCAGTAGGATAGCGCTTGGCTTCTGGCACAATTTCGGTTGGACGAGA
>JAEEGL016558304.1_pt1 | contig 11106 bp, 12 predicted proteins | sample 9134231 | NCBI WGS metagenome assembly JAEEGL01 (sample SAMN16246548, study PRJNA631951) | gut metagenome | biome: gut microbiome; feature: rumen; material: fiber-attached | host: Bos | place: Iran: Karaj | collected 2018-10
AGAGCAGGACCGGTCTTCTTCATGTTGGCCTTGGTCCTCTGGCTCGTTATAGCTTTAGACGTTTTTCTCTTAGGTGTTGCCATTTGACATTCCTCCTTCTGAAAAAAATCAGCCTTTACAGTTTAATGACGTTGCACTGCTTTGTCAAGCAGAACTTTTGACGTATTTTACTTTCCGGTAACGATGTCGTAGGTATCCCTTGCGATCATAAGCTCTTCGTCGGTCGGGATGAGCAGGATCTTTACCTTGGAATCGGGAGCGGAGAGGTCGGCTTCCTTGCCGCGCAGTCCCCTGTTCTTCTCAACGTCCAGCTTGATGCCGAGATAATCCATGTCCGCGCAGGTCATTTCCCTGAACAGATCGTCGTTCTCGCCCAGACCGGCCGTGAATATGATAGCGTCGGCTCCGTTGAGCTCCGCCATGTAAGCGCCGATGTACTTCTTTACTCTGTGGACGAACATCTCGAAAGCAAGCTTGGCCTTTTCATCGCCGGAAGCAGCCGCAGCGTGGATGTCTCTGGCGTCGGAGAAACCGCCGATGCCCAGAAGTCCGGACTTCTTATTCATGAGAGTGTCCAGTTCTTCCGGTTCGAGTCCTTCTCTCTTCTGGATGAAGGTAACTACCGCGGGATCCAGATCGCCGCAGCGGGTGCCCATCATGAGGCCTTCGAGCGGTGTAAGACCCATCGTAGTATCGACGCACTTTCCGTCCTTAACAGCTGCAATGGAAGCTCCGCTGCCGACGTGGCAGGATATGAGTTTAAGGCCTTTTTCGTCCCTGCCCAGGAACTCAGCGGCGCGCTTTGTAACGAATCTGTGGCTGGTTCCGTGGAAACCATATTTTCTAATGCCGTACTTGGTGTAGTACTCGTAAGGAAGCGCGTACATGTAGGCGCTGGGAGCCATGGTCTGATGGAACGCAGTGTCGAATACCGCAACGTTCTTCTTTCCGGGCATTACATCCATGCAGGCGCGTATGCCGAGGAGGTTGGCCGGATTGTGCAGGGGTCCGAGAGGTACGCATTCCTCTACGCCCTTGATGACCTCGTCGGTTATGAGCATGCTGGACGAGAACTTCTGCGCTCCGTGCACCACTCTGTGGCCTATGGCGCCTATCTCGTCGGTGCTCTTGATGACACCGAGCTCGGGATCGGTAAGGATCCTGATGATCTCCTTGAAAGCGTCGGAATGATCCTTGCAGTAAGCCTCGACTTTAGTTGTCTGTCCGTTCTTCTTGTGACCGATGAAAGAGTCCTTAAGGCCTATCTTCTCCGCGTTTCCTTTGCAGAGGACCTTCTCGTTGGTCATGTCAAGGACCTGATACTTCAGCGATGAGCTTCCGCAGTTAACAACCAGAATAATCATTATGTAACCTCCTTGAAATTTATAACATTTTAGGTACCTGCACTTTGTCCGAAAACTCGGCGGCAGGTTTGCCGCAGATCATGCTGAAAATGTCAGCAGATCTTATGTCGACGTCCAGAACGGGCAGTTCCGGAGCGTTCGGAACGATGTTTTTATTTATGTTCGAATAAACGGGGATGCTGCAGTTTTCCTTCGCGTTTTTCAGGATCTCAGCTCCCCTGCCGTTAAAGGCAAGGACCTTGGCGTAAGCGATCTCCTTACTGTCCGCGTAATCTACGCGCTCTTTGTTAATTCCTAATACCAGCTGCGTAAGGACGCGCGTAACTCTCGAAGAAGTATATCTGCCTGATACCGTTCCTTCCACAAGCTCTTCGATGTCCGAAGCGTAGGATGCCTGTTCCAGGAGCCTGTTCTCCAGACCTTCCGAGATCTCGGGGATCTGCCGGAGCTCATCGGAGGAAGCGGAAGCAAGAGCGTGTCTTACCATCGCGAAAAGCCTTTCTTCCCTGAGTCTCAGAGCTTCCGGTGAAAAATCAGGCGCATCCAGGATATCGATCATGGCTTCAGGAACATAGTCCTTCCATTTCCCGTCGCCGTTTTTCATCAGAGACCTGATCAAAGACGCTGAAGCGCGATCGTCGGAAACGTCGACCGTTCCGTGTCCTCCTCCGGTACGTTTTACAGCGGCGGCTTCCATCCCAGCTCTCTGCCTTATGATCTCCCTGAGATAACATACGGCAAGCGTATCGTTGGGCCCGCGCAGGACAGTGTAGTCCAAGTCCGGATAGACGGACGCGAGAGCCAGATCGTAAGCGGCCGGATAGGACGCGCCATTTCCGAGAGCCGTCCTGAGAGCCTCTGAAAACTCAGCGGTTTCGAACGCCGTTGCGCTCGCTATCTCCCGGAGCGCTTCGATGTCTCCCGACTCGCTTCCGAATACCAGACCGTCCACGCATCCGAGGCCTTTAAGCACACGTATCCCGCCTCTCGCGAAAAAGTCGGCGGAGTTTACCGCGTAGACAGCAGGAAGCTCCAAAACAAGATCCGCCCCGCAGCGTACCGCGGCCTCCGCTCTTAAGAACTTATCGCAAAGGGCAGGACCTCCCCGCTGCACGAAGTCTCCGCTCATAACGCAGACTATGCCCGAAGCGCCCTGCTCTCTTGCTTTGCTTATAAGGTACGCGTGGCCGTTATGGAATGGATCGAATTCGCAGATTATACCTGCAATCTCCATTATTCCTCTCCGGAAGACTGAGCCTTGTAGATCTGGTCCTTTACTTCGTTGCGGCTGGACGCGATATTGCTGTTGATCTTTTCGAAGGTATTCTGCAGATCGTCGTACATGTCGGTGAAGTACGTAGCGTACATCTGGTCGACCTTCTCCTGGAGATTGTAGAGCATGCCGTCGGTGTAATCCAGGATGGACATCTTCATTACCTGGCTGTTCTCCTTGGCGACGCGCATTATCTCGTCCGCTCTGGCCTTTGCCTTGAGAGTGATCTCGTCCTGCTCCACGAGCTTGGCTGCCTTTTCCTGAGCCTCGGCGATGATCTTCTCGTACTCGGCCTTGGCGTCGTCCAGGATCCTGGTGCGCTCGTTCTTGATCCACTGAGCCTGCTGGATCTCGTCCGGAAGCTCCAGACGGATCTCCTTAACGATCTCGGTGATCTCGTTCGGGTCGACCATTACCTTTTTGACGACGGGGACTGTAGACGCAAGTTCTATTATCTCGTCCAGTTCGTCCAGAAGTTCTAATACTTTCATTTCTTACCCCCTGTTTTATATTGTTTCATAAGTTTGTAAACGTCTTTGCTGACCCATCCGGAAACGTCCGCTCCCAGGCTGAAATTGGTGCGCACGATGGAAGAGCTGATGTACGAATACTCCGGCTTGGTCATGATGTAGATGGTCTCGCAGCTGCCCTTGAAGAAATAGTCGTAGAGCTGGGCAAGGCTTATCTCGTAGTCGAAGTCGCTTACGTTGCGCAGGCCTCTGACTATGAAATCGAAACCGTTGTTCATTACGTACGTAGGAAGATGGTCCGAGAAAGACACGATCTCCACGTTTTCGATGTGCTTAAGAGCCGCCTTCACCATCTCCGTACGCTGTTCCAGAGTGAAAAAGCTCTCCTTTGCGTAGTTGACGACGACACCGACGACGAGGGTATCGCAGAGCTTCGCGGCCCTTTCGATGACGTCCACGTGTCCGACGGTTATTGGATCGAAGGTGCCGCAGCAAAAGCCTTTTTTCATTGAGTCTTCCTCCGGTATATCGTAAGTCCTGTCTTTCCGTATCTTCTGGATCTGAAGCATTCCAGGTCCCTGTATTCCTCCGGCAGCTCTTCGTGACGGTCGTGCTCGCAGACGATCATGCCGTCCGCAGCCAGACTGCCGCTGTCGAGGATGGTATCCAGCGCTTCAAGAAGGTATCCGTCCGCGTACGGAGGATCCAGAAAATAGAAATCTATCTTTTCCGAGACGCGGGAAATGGCGCTGCGGAAATCGGCGTTCAGAATGACCGCCTTATCCTGCGCCCTGCATATCGCGACGTTTTCCCTGACGAGCCTGACGGAATCCCTCTCGGAGTCCGAAAAATAGGCTTTAACGGCTCCGCGGCTGAGGGCTTCCAGCCCCAGATTGCCGCTGCCTGCGAACACGTCCATTACTACCGTCTTAGGCTTGAAATACGGCAGGATGATGCTGAAAACAGCCTCTTTCACCTTGTCGCTGGTAGGCCTTATGGAGTAGTCCGGCGGGGACTTCAAACGTCTTCCTCTGTATTCTCCTGCAATGATCCTCATATCATTTTATTTTAACATATATCACAGTGTTAGTCTATCGCTTTGCATGTACTTATTTCTTAGGTTCTGAGCGAAATAAGCGTTCTGCGGCAGTCTCAGGGACGGGTCTTCTGAAAGCATCTTCTTAACGTCCTTAAGCGCCTGCGCCGCAACGGCTCCGTGCTTTACCGGATCTGCCAGACGCAGCTGCGGAAGTCCGTGCTGCCTGTAGCCGAAGAACTCTCCGGGACCGCGGATCTCCAGGTCTTTGTTGGCGATCACGAATCCGTCGGAAGTGCTGCACATTATCTCGGCTCTTTCAACGGCCGTCTCGCTTTCGCTGTCAGTGATTATAAGGCAGTAGGACTTGTGCTCCCCTCTGCCGACGCGGCCTCTCAGCTGGTGCATCTGCGCCAGTCCGAAACGTTCGGAATTCTCTATGAGCATTACCGTAGCGTTCGGCACGTCTATGCCTACTTCGATGACTACGGTGGAAACGAGTATCTGCAGCTGCCCTGAATAGAAGGCCTCCATTACTGCGTCCTTCTCCTGCTGGGTCATTCTGCCGTGAAGGAGCCCGCACTTAAGATCCGGGAACCTGCTCTTAACTTCCTCGAACAGTCCTTCGGCGGAATACGCGTCCAGAGCCTCGGAGTCCTCGATGAAAGGCGCTACTACGTAGGCCTGGCGTCCGGAGCGGACCTCCTTTTCCAGCAGAGCGTAAGCCTTATTCCGTCCCGAAGCGTCGTAACGAGTGGTCTCTATGGGAACGCGTCCGGGCGGAAGCTCGTCTATTATCGAAATGTCCAGGTCCGCGTACAGCACGACTGCAAGCGTCCTCGGAATGGGCGTCGCCGTCATTACCAGAACGTCCGGATCCGTACCTTTGGCAGACAGGGATTCCCTCTGGCTGACTCCGAAACGGTGCTGCTCGTCGGTTATGACGAGCCCCAGATCCTTATAAACTACGTTGTCGGAGATCAGAGCGTGCGTGCCTACGGCTATGTCCACGCTCCCGTCGGCAAGACCTTTAAGCACCCTGCGTTTTTCCGCGGAAGGCATGGAAGATGTCAGCAGTTCGATGTGCGTCCCGAAGCCCCTGAAAAGCTTTTTAAGCGTTTCAAAATGCTGACGGGCCAATATGTCGGTGGGCGCCATGAAAGCGCTCTGGGAGCCGTTTTTAAGCGCTACGAACATGGCTGCGCACGCTACCGCGGTCTTGCCGCTGCCTACGTCGCCCTGCACGAGCCTGTTCATGGCTTTATCGCTCTTCATGTCAGATAGTATCTCGGAAAGAGCCCTGCTCTGCGCGCCGGTGAGCTTATACGGCAAACTGTCCGTAAACTCCTTAGCGGAGGAAATGTCGAAACTGCGGCCTTTTCTTCCGCGGCCGCCTCTGGTCCTTGAAAGCGCAAGAGCCGCGTCCAGACAGAACAGCTCCTCGTAGACCAGCCTGTACCTTGCCGCGCGGAATCCGTCGTCTCCTTCCGGATAGTGTATGTTCCTGTAAGCGTAATCTCTGCCGCAGAGCCTCGCCGAAGAAACGGCGGCTTCGGGCAATGTCTCCTTAAGCTCGTCCAGGTGCTCCAGCGCCGCTGCGGAAAGCAGCCTGACATCTTTCTGCGTGAGGCCTCTCGTAAGCGGATATACGGGCAGGATGCCGTCTTCCGCTTCCGCGTCCGCATGGGAATACGACGGATGGAACATGGTGGTCCTTCCGTATTCGATCTTCACTTTTCCATAGAACCGGAACAGATTCCCCGCCTTGAACTGCGGCAGAAGATAAGTGCCGTTGAAGAAAAGGACCTCCATGCGGCCGGTATCGTCTTCGGTCAGAACATGCAGAGTCCTTTTGCGTCCGAAGCCTCTTCCCAAAGAAGCGTTAAGAACTCTGGCCGTGACAACGGCTTTCTCTCCGTCCGTAAGCTCGAATATACTTTTCCTGTTGCGCAGATCCTCGTACTCCCGGGGATAAAGCTCCAGGACGTCGGATAAGTTCTCTATTCCCAGGCGCAAAAAAGCTTCGGCCTTTTTGGGGCCGACGCCTTTTACGTCCGTTACCGGTGAATAAAGACCTATGCTATTCCTGCTGTTCTTCTTCTGTGCCACGATAGCTGAATCGTATGCTCCGTTTGACGAAGGTCCTCAGAGTTGTCATCTGCACGACCTCTATGATTATGTCTTCGATCGGAAGCTCCAGGGACTCCTCCGCGGCTTTGGTTACGTATTCCAGTATGCCTCCGGCGATCTCGCTGGTGCTGTAGCCCATGCGTATGCTCAGCGCCGCGTAAACGTAGAGACCGTCTTCTCCGCAGCGGATCTGACGCTCTCCGGTATACTTTGCCTTACCTTCCCAGGGGGCTATTGCTTCCGCGAGGATCTGGCCCACGAGAGCTTCGTTAAGGGTGATTATGCCTAAGTCGTTGGTTTCTTTATATAGCATGGATATATTATAGCAAACTTTCCTAAAAAAATCTTGCTAAAGCAAATACCTTGTGCTATAATTTCTTGGTCTGAAAAGAAAACACGCACCGCAAAAGGTGCTTAAAGCTTGAAATTTCAACCATTTGCGGTAAGGAGGAGTTAAAAATGTCCAAGAAGTGCGAGATCTGCGGCAAGGGTCAGGTATCCGGAAACAACGTATCCCACTCCAATCGTCATACGAGAAGAAAGTGGAACGCGAACATACAGACTGTAAGAGTTGAAGAGAACGGAACTACCAGAAGGATGAACGTCTGCACACACTGCATCAAGTCCGGAAAAGTTACCAGAGCATAATATAAAATATGCAACGACCGCTGCAGTCTTATGACTGCAGCTTTTTTTATCAGTCAAGGAGAGAAATGGACACAGTTCCCCGATCGCCCTGGCCTTGGGTGATCATTCTTTTATTCATAGCGGCGTTCCTTGCGGTCAGCGAGACAGCCATAGCCTCCGCGAACAGAAACAAGCTTCGCGTGGCTTCGGAACGCGGCGATCTGCGGGCGGACAGAGCCCTTTTCGTTCTGGATCATTTCGACAGAGCGATAACCACCATACTCATCTGCACCAACATCGTACACATCGCGGCCGCGACGATAGTCACGGTCTATGTTAACGCGCGCTACGGCGCCGGAATGGTAAGCGTCAGCACGGTCATAATGACCATCCTCGTGTTCTTCTTCGGCGAGATGCTCCCTAAGAGCGTAGCCAAAAAGTACGCCAACAGATTTACTCTGTCCAACTCAGGCATAATAACCTTCCTGATGAAGCTGCTCACTCCCCTTTCCTTCGCGCTGGCGAAGATAGGAGAGCTTGCTTCCCGTCTTACCAAAGCAGAACAGGAGCTTACCGTCACCGAGGACGAGCTCCACGACATAATCGAAGACATGACGGAGGAAGGTACACTGGAGGAGGACGAGGGCGAACTGATCCAGTCCGCCATAGAGTTCGGAGACATTACCGTCCGCACCATAATGACGCCCATAGACAAGGTGGAAGCCATAAACGCGGAAGACAGCGCCGAGGAGATACTGGAGCACATCAAGAGCCAGGTCCACAGCAGACTTCCGGTCTACAGCGGCGATCTTAACCACATAATAGGCATACTTCAGATAAGGAACTACATACGCGCTTATCTTACAGACAAGAACGATCTGGACGTCAGAAAGCTTCTAAACAAGCCGCTGTTCGTCAGTCAGGATCTTAACATAGACGATCTTCTGCCTATAATGGCGGAGCATCAGTTCACCATGGCCGTTGCTCACGACGGTCACGGCCACAGCACAGGCGTCGTATCCGTGGAAGACATCCTGGAGGAACTCGTCGGCGAGATCTGGGACGAGGACGACAAGGACAAAGGAGGCGAAAAGCAATGATAATAGCACTTTTCGCGGCACTGATAGTCTGCGTCGTACTGTCCGCCTTCTTCTCCGGAGCGGAGATGTCATACTCGTCATGCAGCAGGATACGCGTCGAAAACCTTAAGGAAAGCGGTGACAAACGAGCCGCCAGAGCCTTCGGAATACTGGACAACTTCGACGAAGCGCTGGGAGCCATACTCACCGGCAACAACCTCGTGAACATAGCCGCTTCATCCATCGGCTCCGTTATCGTAATCAAACTGATAGGCAGCGGATACACATGGATAGCTACGGTCGTGGTAACGGTACTCGTAGTAATATTCGGCGAGACCATACCCAAGATCAGAGCCAAAAAGATCTCCAACACCATGGCTTTAAGATATTCGGCTCCGGTAAAGGGACTCATGACCGTCCTCAAGCCTTTCGTGTTCGTCGTCATCAAGATGGTCGACTTCATTACCAGGGAACTTAAGGGCGAAGACGCGGACATGGACGAAGACACCGCCGCCGAGGAAGCCATAGACGAGCTGCAGACGATTATAGAGACCGCCGAGGACGAGGAAGTTCTGGACGAGGACCAGTCCGAGCTAGTCCAGGCAGCCATCGATTTCCTGGACGTTTCCGCATACGAGGCAATGACCAGCCGCGTGGACGTAGAAGCCATAGACATAGAAGACAGCCTGGACGACATACTTGCCGTCATCATGGAGGATACAGCGTTCACAAGGATACCGGTCTACGAAGGAAGCATAGACAACATCATCGGCATCCTCTACCTGAACCAGTTCCTTAAAGCATATACCGAGTCGGAAGACATAGACATACGCAGCCTTCTGATGGAACCGCTCTACGTCTATAAGACGACAAAGCTCACTTCCGTGCTGGACCAGCTACGCGAGGCCAAACAGCACATGGCCATCGTCTGCGACGAATACGGCGGAACGCTGGGCATCATTACCATGGAGGACATCCTGGAAGAGATAGTCGGAGAGATCTGGGACGAAGAGGACGAGATCGAGGAAGACGAAGTAAAGGAGCTTTCCGACAACCTGTTCGAGCTCGACGGAGACCTTGGAATAGACGATTTCTGCGAGACGGTGGGGATCGATCCGGACGAGTTCGAAAGCGATTCGGACACCGTAGGCGGATGGGCCCTGGAGCATTTCGAGACCTACCCCGTAAACGGAGACACCTTCGAAGACGAAGACCTGAAAGTTACCATTCTTGATATAGACGAGCGGCGAGTAGAACGACTGCTTGTAGAACGACTTCCTATAGAAGAAGACTGACAGCATATATGCCCCGGCGTATTCCGGGGCTTTTTTGTTGCCAAAGCCACAGAATGGGTTAATATGACGATGTGTTTATGCTATAATCTTCTTGCAGATGAAACCATTGAAATAAGGAGGAAGGATCATGGCTAACAAATACGCAGGAACAAAGACCGAACAGAATCTCCTGACCGCTTTCGCGGGAGAGTCCCAGGCCAGAAACAAATACGATTATTTCGCTTCGAAAGCAAAGAAGGAAGGATTTGAGCAGATAGCTGAGCTGTTCTCCAAGACCGCTCTTAACGAAAAGGAGCACGCGAAGCTCTGGTTCAAGGAGCTCGACGGCATAGGCGATACTTCCGCCAACCTTTCCGCGGCTGCCGACGGCGAGAACTTCGAGTGGACCGACATGTACGCAGGCTTCGCAAAGGTCGCCGACGAAGAAGGATTCCCGGAACTTGCCGAGAAGTTCAGAGGAGTAGCTGCGATAGAAAAGGCTCATGAAGAACGCTACAGAGCGCTGCTTAAGAACATCGAGACCGCGAAAGTCTTCGAGCGCAGCGAAGTAAAGGTCTGGGAGTGCAGGAACTGCGGACATATCGTAGTTGGCTCCAAGGCTCCCGAAGAATGCCCGGTATGCGCTCATCCGAAGGCTTACTTCGAGCTGAGGGTCGAGAATTACTGATACTGATCTGAAACAGGAACACAAAAAGGCCGCGCGGACATACGCGCGGTCTTTTGTTTACGAAAAATGAGTTTGGGATCAGAGATCTATATCCAGCGTTACCGGACAATGGTCGGAGCCCATGATGTCTCCGCGGATGACCACATCCTTTATATTAGCGGCTATACGGTCCGAGACCACGAAGTAGTCTATCCTCCATCCCACGTTCCTTTCGCGGGCTCTCATTCGGTAGCTCCACCAGCTGTACTCCACTTTGTCCGGATACAGATACCGGTAGGAGTCCGTAAAGCCGCAGTCCAGAAGCTGTCCGAACGCCGCCCTCTCCTCGTCGGAAAAGCCAGCGTTATGGTGGTTGGTATCCGGATTTTTAAGGTCTATCTCGTTGTGCGCCACGTTGAGATCTCCGCACATTATAACCGGCTTCTTCGCGTCCAGCTTCTTAAGATACTCCCTGTTGGCGGCCTCCCAGGAGAGTCTGTAATCCAATCGGGCAAGCTCGTTCTGGGAGTTGGGCGTATAGTTGGTTACCATGTAGAAGTCCGGGAATTCCAGCGTTATCGCTCTTCCCTCCTTGTCGTGCCCTTCAGCGTCGATGTCGTAATGGACCGAAAGAGGCTCTTCTTTTGTGAATACCGCCGTTCCGGAATAGCCTTTCTTTTCCGCGCTGTTCCAGTACTGTCTGTACTCCGGAAACTCGGCTGAAAGGTCGACCTGATCCGGCTGCGCCTTGGTCTCCTGCAGGCAGAATATGTCGGGGTCTTCGGATCTGAAGAACTCGATCATTCCTTTTCCCATGCAGGCTCGTATTCCGTTGACGTTCCAGGTTATGATCTTCATGTCTTTCCTCTTCGTTCAATGCGCGTCGTCACGAGCAGCCCGTAAGCCGGGTTCTGTCGTGGACGGTCATCTTTCTAGGGCCTATGTTGCCATAGGTCTCGAGCGACCTACCTTTCGGGAAGGGACGGGCAGCCCCCTTTCAGGCATTATCCTTTCGGAATCGCCTCCCTTCTTGGTCTTGCTCCGGATGGGGTTTACACTGACAGTCTGTGTTACCACAGACCCGGTAGGCTCTTACCCTGCCTTTTCACCCTTACCGCTGTTTGCGGCGGTTGTTTTCTGTTGCACTTTCCTTAGGATCGCTCCCACCGGCCGTTAGCCGGCATCC
>JAEEGL010621556.1_pt1 | contig 11105 bp, 6 predicted proteins | sample 9134231 | NCBI WGS metagenome assembly JAEEGL01 (sample SAMN16246548, study PRJNA631951) | gut metagenome | biome: gut microbiome; feature: rumen; material: fiber-attached | host: Bos | place: Iran: Karaj | collected 2018-10
AGATATCCCCCACCTCTTAGCGTAGCGAAGGTGGGGGGAGATCTTCGTTTCAGGCGGGGTTCAAGCCCCGACTGAAATGAGATGCGAAGCATCGTTTTGTTACCGAGGAAACGCTGAAGGCGTTTTCGAGGTGACTTTGACGTACCATATGCAATATGAACAAAAATATATTTTTCTTAGGAGGAACGCATGAGATTCAAGAAACTTTTTGCAATGCTTCTGGTATTTGCGATGATAGTCCCCGGTACCGGTGCATTTGCGGCAACAGACAGTACCGGATCAAATGAAAACGAAGCTGTCGAATACTGGCAAAACGTAAAGCAGAACGGTGATCTGAACCTGATATACCAGATTCAGACTGTAGACCAGCTTTCCGACAACAACACAGACGATATCGGTGATAAACGTATGTCCGGCAATCCCGTAAAAGACGTCAACTATGTTGTAGTGGATAATTATCAGGACGTAAGTACCGGTTACTATGATTTTAACGACGTCTCAGCTCCGTATTACAGCTTTGATGAGATTTCCAATTCATTCTATTCGACTCCTACACCGGAACCTACAGCTACACCCGAACCTACGGCTACACCTACACCTGAGCCTGTGCTTCAGCCTACAGAAGAGCCTGTAGCTACATCCACTCCTGTTCCTACCGCTACCCCGGTTCCTACAGCGACACCCACTTTAGCTCCCACATCCACACCCAGACCTACTTCAGTACCGGTTCCTACGGTCATGAAGCCGGATGACAACGGTAATATTTATATTATTCCCGAAGAAAAGACTCCTCAGAAGGTTACTTTTGATGTGGATCTCGAAGTCGGAAGATATGCTCACATAAAACCCCAGCAGGCTATGAACCATAGCAAGACTTCCTCAAATACATCGATCATCCTCGATCCCAGGCTTGCCACAGATTCATTCAACGCTGAATACGAATCACGTGCTATGAAGCCCGGCAAGGCTACTCTCACATTCTACAACCAGAATGAACAGTTCACCGAGGAATGGAATGTAAATGTTTATTGCAGACCTCTGGATTTCGAAAAGACAGAATACATCGTAGAGAAAAAGGCCGGAAGGAACGGATACATCACTCTTTTCCTCAAGTATTTCGAGTATGAATACGAATATGCATATGATTTTGAATGGTCATCATCGGATAAAAGCGTAGCTTATCTTGCAGGCGGAACAACAACCACCACATTTGCTAGATTCTGCGTCGTAAAGTCCGGTATCTCCATCATTACGGTAAAGGATAAATACGGTAATTCATCACAGTGCGTTCTAATAGTAAAGGATGCAGAAAAAGCTCAGGCTACTCCGGTACCTACTGCAACACCCACCCCTACCGCAAAGCCTACTGCAACGCCTACTCCTGAACCCACTGCTACTCCCAAGCCCACCAAGGCTCCTACAGATACCCCTACTCCCGAGCCTACCGCTGAGCCTACCGCAACACCCAAGCCTACAAAGACTCCGAAGCCCACAGCTACACCTACCGAAGAACCTTTAGCCGACGGTATTACCGAAAAGCAGATCAAAAAGATGGTAAAAGAATCGACTATAGATCTAAAGGTCACAAGCAAGGACGGAAAACTGACACTTGACTGGGATTCAGATTCAGAAAACGATATTGTATCAGAGCTTTTCCTCGATGGTTATGTGGTCCAGGTAAAAGGCGGAGGTTTCAAGAAATTTACCACCATCAAGAAAATAAAGGATGTAAAGAAGATTACTTTCAATTTCACGGATGGTGAAAACAAAAAGAAGTATACCTTCCGCGTAAGGGGTTATCATATAAACCACGAGACCGGAAAGAAAGTATATACGAAATGGTCATATACCGTAAAGGCCAAGTTTAAGAGTAAGAGCGTTAAGAAATAATCAAAACACGATAATCAAAACGGGAGAGGCTTATGATTCCTCTCCCGTTTTTATTTGTAAACTTTTCACATTCGATGTTGATACCGGATTATGAGTTCTGCTTTTCCCTGTCAATACGGAATTTAACGGCACTCTTTAAGTACTCCAGATATGCTTCGTCAGAGCACATGGATTTTCCCGGCGAATCGCTAATCTTGGCTACCGGACGTCCGTTTACGTACTGCAGCTTTATTACGATATTCAATGCGTCTTCATTTGTGTCATTTGATACGAATGTACCGATTCCGAAGCTCACCTTTGTTCTGTCCTTAAAATATTCATACAGAGCCTGTGCCCTGTCAAAATCAAGGCTGTCACTGAAAAGAAGCACTTTAGTCTTGGGATCCACACCGTACTTTTTGTAGTGCGCTATGATTTTCTCTCCCCATTCATAGGGATCTCCCGAATCATGACGTACGCCTGTGTAGTTGTTTACCATTGATCTGTCAAAATCCATCAGGAAAAGATCCGTGGTCACAGTATCGGTGAGAGCTGTTCCGTTATCGCCTTTGTATTCATCATACCAGTCCTGCATAGCGTAATGATTGGTATATGCAAGAGGGATACTGTCTATACCCTGATACATCTGTACAAATTCATGGGCGAATGTTCCGATGGGCTTTACGTTGTATTTCATGGCAAGATATACGTTTGATGTTCCCACGCACTGCTTTGTCTCCGTACATAAACGTCTTACAGCTTCGTCTTCCCATTCTCTCGAAAGTCTTCTTCTGCATCCGAATTCCGCAAAGCTGAATGTATATTTTCCGCTGTTAAAATCCTCTATCTTCTGGCTGAGTCTTTCTTCTGCCGCCCTGCGGAGATTAATGTAATCATAGCTCATCCTGAAGTATACTTCGTTTACTATCTCGAGAAGATATATTTCAAACTGCATGGCTGAGAACAGAGGACCGTCAACCTTTAATATAAGTTCACCTTTATCCGTAAGGTCGGTAAAGACATAGTCTCTGATGGGATGCCAAAGCCTTAAGAATTCCACATAGTCCCTCTTTATGAAACGTATGGATCTTAAATAATCCAGCTCCTCTTTGTTAAACGTCAGAGTACAGAGATAGTCTATCTGTTCGTTTATCTCATCAAACATTTCACGGGTAAACACAATGTCTTCATTCCTGCATTTAAACATGTACTCGCCTATCAGATCGGGATGTTTATGAAACATGACCTGATTCATATTGAATTTGTATAAATCCGTATCAAGTAATGATACAATTATGGGATTTAATCTCATTTCACCTGCTCCTTTTTATCCTTTTCAGCTAACACTTTTTGCTTCTTTTAATGTGATTCCGTTTTTGCCCAGAGGTACTTCGTGGTCAAGACCTACGAACTTGCCATCCTGCTGCCAGAGTACTTCTTTCACAAACTTGTATTTTTCGGTATCCCATGTGGTAAAATCATCAAGCAGCAATCCGCCGGTGTCTCCCGAATTTGCATTCAGGCACCAGAATGTATGATTCAGATGATATGTCTTTATCAGCTTCTTCATATAAGTCATCCATGTGAGGTTGGGTTCTTTCATGAATCCTCCCCACTCACCGATCAGAAGGGGTGCTATGTTCTTTTCATATATATAGAACCAGTTGTCATGCCAGCAGTCCTTCATGAGCGAATCATATGTGTATTTTCCCTCGAACCACGGCTGCTCATACACTGTAGGACCGTAATCATGCGGCGAGTATACCAGCTTGTCCTGATATTTTCCGAGATTTACGGGGTAGTCTGCTACACCTCTTAAATTTCCGCCCCACCAGTTGAAGTAATAATCCTTGTCATTCGTAGAACTGAAATTACCGTTTTTCTTTATGTCCTTGGGATAGATTTCTATTCCTTCCACCATGATAAGGACATTGGGGTTCTTGGCAAGTACCTTCGCTGCAGCTGTTTCAGCTACGTATTTCCAGTTGTTTGCTTTCTTGGAATCATTCCAGATAGCCGCTCCGTCACCCTCATAGGGTTTTCCGTGAGGTTCATTCTTTAAGTCAAATGCGATAATGGTATCATTATCCTTATATCTGGCCGCCATCCATTCCAGTGCATGATAATAGTCGTTTACTTTGACCTTATCTGTGTACCAGAGATTTACATTATGTCCCGAAGCATTGGTCTCAGCCGAATGGATATCGGGCATTACCTTGATTCCGTTTTCTTCCGCAAGTGCCAGGAAATAATCAAATATTTCCAGACTGTTCATGCTGTTAAGTTCGGTATTGTATGCGTTATTATAGTTGGCCTTCGGATACTCTCCGGCTGCCCACTGATTGATAAGTTCTGCCGAGATAGGTACTCTTATCAGGTTAAATCCATGGTCAGCTATAGCTTTTACCGTTGGTTTAAGCTGACTGTTCCACAGTCCGTCAAAGGTGTTGGTTCCTGTATTGTATCCGAACCAGTTAAGGCCTGTGATCCATACTTTTTTACCGTTTTTATCGAGTATGTTCTTACCGTCGGTATGGAGCCAGTCATCTCCTTTTTTACCCTTGGTATTTTCTTTTATCTCTTCAATCAGGTCCTGTCCCTGTTTGTCCGAATCATTGTCACCGTCATTACCGGAGCCGCCGTTTCCTCCGTTGTTTTCATTTTTCAGTCCCGGATCGTTCTGGTCTACTTTTCCACTGTTTACGGTCATGTTTTTTCCGTTAAGCTTTGCGGATTTTACTTTTACATCGGATGCTTTAGTTCCGAGATTACAACCTATAACCACGGTTCCGCCTGCATATATATCACTGTTGTATCCAGCATCGGTTATGGTTAGTTTATTCTTGTCGGTTGTAAATGTTCCGTTCCAGCCGCTGACAGAAGCCAGTCCTTCAATCTCCATCACAAGTTTCCAGCCGCTGACAGCTTCTTCGGTATCGTTTGTTATTCCGAACTGGATTCCGAACATATTTGTGCTTGCATCCTGCCATGAGTTATCAATGCTGTAAGTCAGAATATAGCTGCCGGCTGAACCGGTTTTCTTTTCGTCTTTTTTGTCGGGATCTCCGGTATTATCTTTGTCTCCTGAATTATCTGTATCATCTTCTGTTGTATCTACGGTATTATCATCCCCTGTATCGGTGCCGGTTACATCGTCTTTACTGTCAGCATCTTTCTTGCCGTCATCATCTGCGTCGCCGGTGTTATCCGCATCATCAACCGTCGTATCTGCGGTGTCATCTTTTCTGTTATCTACCGGAGTCTCATCACCGTCAGTATCGGCATCACCTTTTCCTTGACTGTCCGAACCGGAATCTTCTTCATCAACATCGCTGCCACCGTCATCGTCCGTATCACTGCCTGTAGGACCCGCGGTGTCATCTTTCCCATTGTCATCTTTCCCGTCGTCCGTGTCGGTTACGTTATTTTTGCTTTCACTATTGCCTTTGATGTCAGGTTCGATATCACCGTTTTGAGCATTCGCACTATCCCCTGTATTGACGGTATTGTTATCTCCGGTATCGTTTACAGCAGCATCTGTGTTCTCAACCGTTCTTCCAACATTCTCCTGCTTAGTGTTATCCTGTTCCGATGACTTTCCCGACTTACCTATAACAATTCCTATTATCATTCCCACCGCAAGAATACAGACTGTTGCTGCCGTTATGATAATATATTTAGTCTTGTCTTTTGAATTGTTGCCGGAATTGTTTTTTCCCATTATACAAGCTCCTTTTCTGACCTATATAAACACGCCATGCCTTTCTTTACTTTCGGGCAAGCTGACTGCCGGTATTTTTTCCTGTCGTGATTTTCTTGATCCATTTACCGCTTCGAAGTCTTATCACGCACCATATAGTCTTAGTAATCTGATCAATCTTTAAGAAGAAGTATACCCAGAATACATCAAGCTTAAAAACATAACCTGCAAGATATCCGAGCGGTATGGACAATGCCCAAAGGAATATATTGTCTGCGATCATCAGCATCTTCGTGTCGCCTCCGCCTCGAAGAACACCTTTTGTCATGATACTGTTTGTCGCCTGGAATACTATGATAAAGCTTATGGCCATCATGAGATCTTTGGCTATGGACTTTACTTCTTCACCTGCTCCCGAGTAACTGTTGATTATCGGGTTGCATATTATCATCAATATGACCGCGGATACCGCACCGAGACCAAATCCAAGTCCAAGGAACAACCAGCCCTGTTCCTGTGTTTTCTCCTTACCTCCGTTGCCGAGTGTCTGTCCGGTCACTATGGCGCCCGCCTGACATACGCCCTGTATCATTACGGTACTTAGCTGCTGTGTGGTAGCGGTAATCGAATTGGCTGCCGCAAACTGATCGCTCAGTTTACCTATAACGCTCGCTACCGTACTGTTACCTATCGCAAGGATTCCGTCACTTATAAGAACGGGAATACATATTCTAAAGTACTCTCCGATCAGATTCCTGGTCTTAAGCAACATGTCTTTTATCTTAAAGCCTATTTTCTTATCCACGCACAGGAAATAGATCATAATACATGAAGCTTCGAAGATTCTGGCGATCAGTGTTCCCAGCGCTGCGCCCGATTCCTCCATCCTCGGTGCTCCGAAGTGTCCGAAAATGAATGTATAGTTTGCGCCCATATTCACAAAAAACGCTCCTATGGAGACAAACATCGGAAGCTTTACCTGACCTACGCTTCTAAGCACTATGGTCGTAACAAGGGATGCCCCCAGGAAGAAGTATGTAGGAATGGAGTATCTGAAATAATTGGCTCCGTATTCCATAACAACGGGGTTGTCAGTGTATATGGACATTATCTGTTCGGGAATTACCGCAGTGATTACCGCAAATATTGCCGCAAGTCCCATCGCCAGTCTCAGCATCAGGGTAACGGTCTGCTTCAAAGCGTGACCTGCTTCCTCTTTGTTTCCTGTCGGTGAGTTTTTCATACCCCAGTAACGTGATACGAGAACTGAGGCTCCCATACCCAGACCCATACATAAAATATGATATATTCCAATAAACACGTTTGCCTGTGCAACCGCTGTAATCTTCTCATCCTGCAGCTGACCTACCATGATGTTGTCGAGCATGTTTACACCCGTGGTTATCAGGCTCTGAAACGCTATCGGCAATGCCAGTGAAAACACTCTCTTGTAGAATACAGGATCCTTCTTAAAAAGTTTCATTTTTGTAGACCTCCAAAAATTCCAACTTATAATTTTACCAAAGTTTTATCAAAAGGTCAATCATATTTTTACCACCCGTATTTTGCCGTCTGAATAATTCAAGATATCCTCTCCTATCACTTCTCCGTACATATAAACAGGCACGCAGGGAGGACATGAAAGTACGGGGTACGCCATAATCCTTCCTATGCTGTTCTTTACATCCACCGTTTCCGATACGGACATCATGGCTTCTTTCATACTCATGGCTTTTACAGGTTTTGGTAGACGTTCTGTATGTATCGCGTCACCTGTGTTTGTGGCATTTTCCCTGCCCGTGCAACTGTCTTGTGTATAAGAATTTATCTCCTTACTGTATCTTAACATTACGTCTTCAAGCCCTTTTATATCATCCTCGGTATTTAATGGTGTAAACATAAATACAATATGGGATCTGTCATGGTATTCCACATGGATGTTTTCCTGTTTTAACGCATCGGCAAAATTATTACCGTCGATCTCCGGGCTGTCTGCGATTTCTAAACCATCCATGCCGTCATGTCGATTCAAACCCCGTTCCGATTTTTTGTTCCTACCTGCAGCACAACACCCATGATATCTAAGTCGCACGGAAATTTTCAGCGGTTCATCACCTTCGAGTTCATATCCCATTTTACTTAAATGTCTTTTTAGTGTGCTGACACGTTCGGCAGCTTTAACAAACATGTTTTCATCACCGGATGCCTTCTCAAGATATTCATTACATAGATCAAGCGACTGCAGTATAAGATATGAAGGACTGGTAGACGCAAACAGCGACAAGGCCTGACGTACGTTTTCATAGAAAAACCGGTCGGTCCCGTTATTTATATGCAGATACGCACCTCCTGTCAGAACAGGAAGGGTTTTGTGTGCCGAAGAACAACACATATCAGCACCCAGATCTATCGGGAACAGGGATTTTTCAAGGAATTTAAGATATGCACCGTGAGCATTGTCCACCAGCAAAAGCATCCCGTTTTTATGACAAACCGTGGCCAATTCTCTAATATCAAGCATATTCCCGAGATAATCGGGACTAGTAACATACAGGGCATCGGGTTTTATTCCGGTATCACCGGTTTTACTTATATAATCCTCCAAGTCCGGTGCCGAAATACTGCAGCTTTCATATGATTCCGATTTAAGAGGCATGATCCAGTCCACATCAATATCGAGCAGCGCACATGCATTTACAAAAGTAGAATGTGCATTGCGTCCGGCGAGTATAAAAGGTCTTTTTCCCTCCTGCTCAGCTTTTTTCACGATCATAAAAAGCATGGCCCTTATACACAGTGAGGATCCTTCCGTGGAATAAAACGTATCTGTTCCAAACAGTTTACCGGCGTTTTTCTCACTCTCTGCTATAATGCCACAAGGGGCTGACAGATAATCAGCCCCATCTATTTCGGTAATATCATATTTATATATGTCTGAAAACTCTTTTTTCCCTATTAAAGGACTTCTTCCTTTATGCCCCGGCATATGCATTCTTACCGGATTTTTCAGGATATAACCATTTACAAAGTCATAAATCGGTGTTTTCATAAGCTCCTTGCCACTTCTACCATAATGGCACATTCAAGACGTTTCTTAAACAGTTTGCATCCGTAATCATATACGCCGCGTACAGAACCTGTCGCATGATAAGCATTTGCGGCACATCCGCCGGCGCAGTAAAGTCTTGCCCAACAGTTCCTGCACTCTTCTCTCGCATAAACATTGCAGGCCGCAAAATCATCCTGAGTCTTTTTAGCGGTCACGCCCTTCCAGATATCTCCGAGCCTGAATTTCTCTTCACCTACAAACTGATGACAGGGATAAAGGTCTCCCCAAGGGGTAACTGCCATATACTCTGTTCCCGAACCGCAGCCCGATATCCTTTTGTATATACACGGGCCCCCCTTAAGGTCTATCATATAATGATAGAAGGTAAACGGATCTTTTTCTTTGTCTTTACGAAGCATGAGTTCTGCGAGTTTTTCATACTGCTCATATACTATAGGCAGGTCTTCCTCAGTCAAATGCATCGGGTCGTTTACATCACATACGACGGGTTCCATGCTGAGCTCTCTGAACCCCAGGTCAAGCATAACCTTTATGTCTTCCAGAAAATCAGGATTAAGATGCGTAAAGGTTCCTCTCATGTAATAGTTTTTCCCGCCACGGGCTTCAACCAGTTTTTGGAACTTGGGTACTATCTTCTCCCAGCTTCCGTTTCCGGCATAATCCACACGGAATCTGTCATGTACTTCTTTTCTTCCGTCAAGACTTAAAACGACGTTACTCATCTCACGGTTTGCATATTCTATGACATCATCGTCTATCAGCACTCCGTTGGTGGTCAGCGTAAACCTGAAATTCTTATTATGCTCCTTTTCAATACTTCTGGCATAGGCTACAACCTGTTTTACAACATCAAAATTCATAAGAGGTTCTCCACCAAAGAAGTCCACCTCCAGATTATGCCTGTTACCGGAATTGGCTACCAGAAAATCCATAGCCTGTTTTCCGACCTCAAAACTCATAAGAGCACGTTCTCCATGGAACTTGCCCTGGCTTGCAAAACAGTACGAGCAGTTCAGGTTACATGTATGCGCCACATGAAGGCATAATGCTTTTACCACACCGCTTGTCCTGGCTTTCAGTTCACCGGCCATGCCTTCGTATGTGTCTTCGGTGAAAAGCTGACCTGCGTTTTTCAGTTCTGTGATCTCATCGTAGATTTCTTCCAGTTCATCTTTGGATGTACCGTACTTTTCGTTCAGTTTTTCAAAGAGACCGGTCTTCTTACCGTCATCCGAAGTTGTGTCAGCATATTCCGCTATCATATCATAGGTAACGTCATCCACAGTGTGGACCGAGCCCGAGCATATGTCAAGAACTATGTTTAAGCCACCTGATTTGTACTGATGTATCATATATTTCCCACTTTCTTTAGGTCCATCATATACTGTTTCTTATGATTTCCTTTAAATCGAAAAAAATATCGCCCCGTTTTAGAGGCGATATTCGTTAATCTCAGTTTTTCTTATCGCTCTTCTCGCACTTCTGATTTGCGATACCACAGCTTGTCTTGCAAGCTGACTGGCATGATGTCTGGCACTCACCGCATCCGCCCTTCTTTGCGCTCTCACAAAGATTACGTGTTTCAACAGTCTTAATATGCTTCATAATAGCCTCCTTTTTACTGTCCCATCTGCTTTGCAACTTCAGCAGCAAAATCTTCGTTCTTCTTCTCAAGACCTTCGCCTGTTTCGAAACGAACGAATCTGTTAACCTTGAATGTGCAGCCGTTATCTTTTGAAACCTTTGCGATATACTGGCCAACATTTTCCTTGTCCTCAGCCTTTACATAATCCTGATCAACAAGGCAGATTTCCTTAAGACGCTTTGCAAAACGTCCGTCTACGAGACCTGCAAAAATCTTATTCTCAAGATACTCAGCCTTATGAGTAGCTGCGATATCACGAAGTACCTGCATTCCCTCAGCAGACATGAAATTGTACCAGAACTTGTTGTTCTTCTGCTCTTCATAAGCTGCCTTATCTTCTGCACTCCACTTATTTGTATCAAGTGCTTCCTGGATAACTGCATTAAGGATGGGCTTGGGAAGTGATGCAGGATCAGCAAGGGAACTGTCTACTACGATCTCTCTCTCTTTTGAAAGAGTATCAGCTGAAATCTCTTCCTTGTTTACATAAGAAGGATTCATAGCTGCGATCTGCATAGCCAGGTTCTTTGCACACTCAACTGTAGCATCATTCTTAGGAGCATCAACATCAAGAAGAATACCGATTTTTCCATTCATATGAATGTACTTAACAAGGAATCCGTTTGTGTTGAACTTAACAAAACGACGAACCTTAAGGTTTTCACCGATTACCGCTACCTGAGCCGCACGAGCCTCATCAACAGTCTTTGAGGTATCGAACTTCCAGGGCTTTGCAAGGAACTCTTCAATTGTAGTTGCATCTGTCTCGGAAGCTGCCTGCGCAACCTGCTCAACATAACCTCTGAACTTCTCGTTCTTTG
>JAEEGL011099725.1_pt1 | contig 11105 bp, 8 predicted proteins | sample 9134231 | NCBI WGS metagenome assembly JAEEGL01 (sample SAMN16246548, study PRJNA631951) | gut metagenome | biome: gut microbiome; feature: rumen; material: fiber-attached | host: Bos | place: Iran: Karaj | collected 2018-10
GTCTCACTCGTAGTGCTCGGCGTTGTCACCGGTTCACTCGTGGTGCTCGGCGTCGTGACTGTCTCACTCGTAATGTTCAGCGTTGTCACCGTCTCACTCGTAGTGCTCGGCGTCGTGACCGTCTCACTCGTAGTGCTCGGCGTTGTCACCGGTTCACTCGTGGTACTCGGCGTCGTGACCGTCTCACTCGTAGTGCTCGGCGTTGTCACTGTCTCACTCGTAGTGCTCGTCGTTGTCATCGTCTCACTCGTGGTGCTCGGTATTGTGACCGTCTCACTCGTAGTCGTCGGCGTTGTCACCGTTTCGCTTGCAGTGCTCGTCGTCGTCACGGTCTTACTTGTGGTTGTCAGTGTTGTGACTGTTTCCGTGGTAATACGCGGTGTCGTCACGGTTTCGGTCACGGTTGTGAACGGCTCGCGCGTCGTTGTCGTTGTGGTTTCTGTTATGCTCGGCTCAGTGCGCGTCGTAAATGTCAGGGTGGTGCTTGTCTGCGATGTGACCGTCTCATATGCAGTCGTTACAGTCGTCACAGTTTCCGTTGTGACAGGCGGCGTGGTTGTCTCACGCACTGTCGCTGCGGTTGTCGTTGTCACGGTCAGTGCAGGCGTGGTTCGTGTTGTGAATGTCTGAGTGGTCGCAGTCGGTTCGGTGACGGTTGTGGTTGTTGTCTCAAAACCGGTTGTTGTGACGGTTGCCGCAGTGGTGCGGGGCGTTGTCACGGTTCCGGATGTTGCCGAAGTGCTGCCGGTCGCGGATGCGGCGGCTGTCGTTGTTGTACCGGTCGGAACAGTTGTGACCGTCGCAGCGGCTGTTGTTGTAGTAGTGGTTGTTGTCGAAGTCGTTGTGGTCGCAGTTGTTGTTGTCGTTGTAGTCGTAGTAGTGGTGGTTGTCGTAGTTGTTGTGGTTGTGGTCGTAGTGGTGGTAGTCGTAGTGGTGGTAGTCGTAGTGGTAGTAGTCGTGGTCGTAGTAGTCGTGGTCGTAGTAGTTGTAGTCGTTGTAGTCGTGGTCGTGGTTCCTTCGATCTCAAATTGCAGCATGCGTCTGCCGGTGTAATTGCCGGTACCGTCTGCATATGCCTCCGCAATGCCGGGCTGTAAATTATTCTTGTACGAAACCGTATAATCCTTCTCCGGAATCAGCGCCTTCTCCGGATCGCCTGCATAGGCACGTACCTCAGGACAGATATTTTTGCCGTTTTCAGTGAATTTCTCACCGTCCATCTCGATGCGGCTGATCGGTGCAGGCGAAATGCTGAACGGAATCCGGTATTCGCCGGTGACATTGCCTTTGCCCGTAATCACGGCAGTCGCTTCACCTGCATTGATATTGTTTTCGTAGCTGAGCGTGTAATCCTCCGCTTGCAGCGTATAGCCGTTTTGCAGCCTGACCGAAACATCGGGCGTATGCGCCGTGCCGTCATACATATAGGTCGATGTATTCGTCGTTTTTGCGGTCAGGACATCCTTCAGATCGGCAGGCAGAATCGTGAACGAGCCCTCTGCGGTGCCGGTATAATTGCCCTTGAACGTGACCCTGACCTTTGCCGTTCCGGCATTCTGATTGTCCGAGAATGCATAGGTATAGGCAGTTCGCGGCAGATCATCCCCGCCGAGCGAAACCATAACCTCCGGTGCATAGGTCGGTCTGCCGTCAAAGGTCACCGTCGAAAAGGCGGTTCTGACCTTCGCGGTTTTGCTGATATCCGCCGGAACAATGTCAAAATACAGCGTAACTGTTCCCTGATATGTCCCGTCGCCGGTGAGCTTGACGCTGCCCTTGCCGCACTCCGTATTCTCGCCGTATACGGCAAAGAAGGTCTCCTCCTCAATCAGCTTCGGCTGATTCACCGCAGTAACCTTCGGACGGATCGGGCTGCCGGTATACGTAAATTCATCTGCTTCGAGCTTGAACATCGCCGCTGTCAGCTTTGCCGGATTGATCCGGAAGGATGCAGACAGTGTGCCGGTGTAATCGCCCTTGCCCTTTGCGGTAACGGTTGCCGTGCCGGGGTATGTATTATCCGCATATTCCAGCGTGTAATCCGTCTCCGGCTTGAGCTTGGTATAATTTGCTGTCACGGATGCATCCGGTGTGACCGCATCGCCTGTCCAGTCATACGAAGACGGCGAAACCGTGATCTTATCCGTTGTTTTGAATGTATACGGCAGAATCGTGAAGGTCAGCTCCGCGCTGCCGGTATAGTTGCCCATGCCCTCAATCAGCGCCTTTGCGGTACCGGCATGCAGATTATCCTGATAGGTGACGGTATAGTCGATGCCTTTTCGGAAGCTGACGCTGTCGGTCCGCACGACTGTCGGTGTACGCTCGCTGCCGCTGAATGTATATTCGGTTACGGACAGACTGAGCACCTCCGGATCAAGCTCCGCCGGCAGAATCTGATATTCGAGCGTGAAGGTTCCGGTATAGTTTCCGGTAAATTCAACGGTGACGGAAGCGGTTCCGGCGTTGTATACATCGGCATATTTCCGGTTGAAGCCGGTTGTCAGCGTTTTGTCGCCGATGATTGCCGTGACCGCAGGCATATGGCTCTTGCCGTCATAGACAGCGGAATCATATTCGAGCTCGAGCTTGCAGTTCTCCTCGGTGAGTGCAAGCGGCTCGATTGTAAATTTCAGCGTTTTCTGTCCGGTATAGTTGCCCCTGCCGGAAACATAAACCGTCGCGGTGCCCTTGCTGATATTGCCGCTGTAGGTCAGTGTATAATCCTTGTCGGCGGTCAGAACGGTTTTGCCGTCGGGCGAGCAGACCTTCACAGCCGGTTTGACTGCTTCGCCGGAATAGACAAACGGTCCTTCGTCCGTGATTTCCGCGATGAAATCGGCATCATCGGCAATGCTCACTGCCGTGATCTGAAAATAGATGCTCTTGGTGCCCTTATAGGCACCTGTTCCGGTGACAGTGCCGTAAATTCTGCCTGCATCTGTATTGTTCTCCCAGCTGACCGTATAATCGGTATCGGCGCGCAGGATGCGTTCACCGTCCTTGAGAACGATCTCCGGTGCAATCGGCTTTCCGGTATAGGGCGTTTTGCGCTCCGCATCGAAATCCGGATCGGCAAATGCAACCGTACAGCCCGACAGATACAGATAACTCGGCGTGAATGTCCGTCCGATTGTGCCGGTATAATTGCCCTTTCCGCTGACAGAGATCGTATTTTCGCCGTATTCACAGGTATAATCCTGCTCCGGCACGAGCACATTGCCCTGATCGTCCTTGACCGTGATATCCGGCGTCAGGACCTTGTCCGGATCGCGGTCGGGATTGGATGCAATCGAGAGCCTGCCGGTTTTCAGCTCCTGCGGCTGGATCGTGAACAGGATCTCCGATTTGCCGGTGACATAGAGGCTGTCCGGCAAAGCCGTCAGCGTGATTTTGCCCATGCCTGCATTGATATTGTCCGAATAGGCAGCGGTAAAATCGACATCCTGCTGCAATTCGATCTGTGTGCCGCCGGAATCTCTGACCGTGACCGTAAATTCCGGCTCAAACGGCTTTCCGTTGTATTTGCATGCGGCATCATTGACCGTACAGTGTACGCTTGTCGCCGTGAGCGGTGTCAGCTTTCCCAGCGTCTTTTGATAAGTATGCCCGCAGCCTGTGCAGTGATAGGTGATATAGCCGTCCTTCTCGCCGGTCGGCTGGACGGTCTCCGTGATCTCATAGCTGTGTTTCAGGCTGAATTTGTAATCCTTTGCCGCAGCCGGATTGTATTTCGGATAGATGCGCAGCGTGCAGCTGACCGCTTCGGGATCAAACTGTTCGATTTGAAAATACTGCTTGAAATCATGGCTCTCCGGATCGACAGGCGTCAGATACTCTGCACCCTCCGTGACCTCCATGACATATGCCGAGCTCGTCACACCGTCCGGCGCGGACGCACTTGCACGGACAATCAGCTGCTTGCCTGCATCCGGATTGTCCGGAAATCTCGTGGAATAGGAATTCGGATCGTCGCTCGTTGTCCAGTAGGGATAGAAAGCGGTCGGGACGACAATCTGCTTATCCTCGCCGCATTTTGTGCAGCGCAGCGTGACATTGCCGTTCTCATCGGCTTCTGTCAGCTGCTCGTACTCATGACCGCCCTGATAGACGGCAGTGCTGAGCGCGGTCGGGCTCTGTGCATTCATGCTGTAAAGCGTGACCGTTTCATTTTTCCACGTATACCAGTAGATTTTGCCGTTCCGGACAACTGGTTCACAGTCAGAGAGCGCGCCCTCAAAGCTCTGGATGCTGCCGGTCGGCTTGCCGGTCTTGTCGAGTGTCCGGTAATTGACCTGACTGCCTCTCTGCCAGAGCAGCGCAAAGGCATCGGTGCCGGTCTGCACGAGATACGGCGTCTGTCCCTTGTCCGTATCTTCCGCATAATTTGTGACGGTATAGCGTGTGACCGTTCCGCTGAGATCATTTTTCGGCACAGCCGCAACCATGATATTGCGGGTATACGGGTCGGAATAATCGTTCCAGTAATCGGCGATCTTATTCTGATTGATCGAATTATACGCGATAATATAGTGCGTACTGCTCTGTGCAAATCCGCCGACGGATGCACCGGTATAGTTGACCTCCCGCATATTCGTGCTGTCGGCTGCCGCCGGAAACGGCACCAGCGTGCAGCGCGTCGCGGAGGCAGAGGTCATATTGCCGCCGGTATAATCGCTCTTGAAATAATCGAGCACCACGGCACGCGGATAGGCATCGCCGTGACTGATCGTGACGACATGCGTGCCGTCCAGCATGACAAACTGATTGAAGGAATGGCTCGAATAGTTCACGGAATTGGAATCCGTGTGAATGAGCCCGCTCATCGTGGACATCTTGATCTGGAACATCAGGTTTGCCTGATGCCCGCTGTACATTTCTCTGCCCATATGCAGAATCAGCCATGTTCCGTCATCAGCGCAGCGCAGTGTGCCCGCATCAAACGGAGCGGTAACACCTTTGGTACTCAGCGTACTGTTGTTGACAGAGACATGCTTGACGAGCTTCCAGTCGCTGCTGTACTTTGCGATATCCAGCACGGGCAGATCATTGTCTTTCTCCGAATTGTTCTGACCGGTAATCAGATAGAAGTATCCGTCCTTGCCCTGATGAAATCCGCCCCAGACCGGCAGCTGCATGGTCACGGTTTTCCGCGATTGCAGCTTGAAATCCGAGGAGTAGTATTCAATCAGCGCCTTCGGATTTTCGGTGTCGGTTTTGGCAATCGCGCCGCCCTGCACGCGCATCCAGCCGGTGCCGGAGGGAACAAGGCTTGAGGTGATCGCCGCAGCCCAGCGGCTGTAATTGTGCTTGCCGATGTTGCTGCCGGTAAAGGTCTGACAGTAGAGATCAGAGTCTGCCGCTTCTGCCGGAACCGGTGCAGCAGGCAGCAGCGTGAGGGTCAGTGCTGCTGCGGAAAGCAGGGACAGCAGTCTTTGTTTCAGTTTCATGCCGGATAACTCCTTTCTGTCTCATAGATGCGGTTGCGTAAATCAGAATGAAATTGTACTTATTATACTATATTTTACCAGATTTTGCAATAGTTTTCCTGATTTTGATGAATATTTTTTGCTTTGACGATAAACCGCATGTCAAGCAGAAGCCGCACAATGTACAAACCGGAATCGTCAATCTTGTGCATTGTGACAAATCGGCTTGCAACCGCTTGACAATTTCCCTGCTTTGTTATATACTTAGCTACACAGGTAACTAACCGACTAAGAAACCGGAAGGATGTGAGAGAACGTGAAATATCCGAGCTTCAATGACACAGAGCCGCTGTTCATACAGATTGCGCAGTGGCTCGAGGACAGGATCGTGACAGGTCAGATTCAGGCTGACGAACAGATTCCCAGCACGACCGAGCTTTCACAGGTGCTGAAAATCAATCCGGCGACCGTCCGCAAGGGCGTGAATCTGCTCGTCGAAAAGGGACTGGTCTACAAGAAAAGGGGAATGGGCATGTATGTAGCAGAAAACGCAACGGAAAATGTACGCGACGACCGCAGAGTCAAATTCTATGACGATTATATCGCGCCGCTTCTTGCGGAGGCGCAGCGGCTCGGGCTGTCGCGCGCCGATCTGATCGAAATGCTGAAAGGAGATGACGCGCAATGAGCACGATCACAGTCAAATCACTGTCCAAAACATATCATCATTCCAAACAGGCGCTCAGCAGCGTGAATCTGACGATCGAATCCGGCAGAATCTACGGACTGCTCGGCAGAAACGGCGCCGGAAAAACGACCCTCTGCAATATCATCGGCAACCGCATTTTTGCGAGCCGCGGCACGGTGGAACTGGACGGCAAACCGCTCTGCGAAAATGATGAACTGCTGAAATCGGTCTACTGCATGGGCGCAGAGGATTTGCTGCCGAATTATATGCGTGTGAGCGATGTAATCCGTTCCATGCGGATGTTCTATCCGAAAACGGATGCGGATTATGCCAAAAAGCTCTGCGAACGCTTCAGGCTCGATCCGGTCAAGCGGCTTTCGCAGCTCTCGACCGGCTACCGCACGATCGCAAAGGTGATCTTTGCGATGTCGAGCGGCGCTGCGTTTCTCTTTCTCGATGAGCCGACGCTCGGCGTGGACGCCAATCACCGCGAGCTGCTTTATAAGCTGATTCTCGAACGCTTTGAGGAGGCCGGCACAACATTTATCATCTCGACGCATCTGATCGACGAATGCGCCGGACTGTTTGAACACTGCTTTATCCTGCGCGAAGGCAGTCTGATTGCCGATTCCGAGAGCGATGATCTGCGCCGCAGCGCCTATACGGTGGACGGCAAGGCGGAGGATGTGGAAGCCTATCTCAGCGGAAAAGAGGTGCTCAGCCGGACAGCGGTCGGAACGCTCTGTTCCGCCTGCGTCAAGGGCGAACCGGATGCGGTTCCGGCGGGACTGACGGTCTCGCAGCCTTCGATGCAGCAGCTTCTCATCGCTCTGACCGGAGGGGAGGAATAATCATGCGTGATTTTTCCCGATATCTGTTCCGCGGACGCGAAGGGCTGCGGGAATACCTGAAATTCATCGCAGCCGTATTCGCAGCGCTGTTCTTTATTTACATGGTTTTTCTCTGTGTTCTGGTTCATGACGGCGAAACCGGTCAGATTGATCTGTCGATGTATGAATTGATCGGCGGCTTTGCAGCAGGAATCGGCTGCGCTGTGGTTCTGGACCGTCTGCTGCATATCGCGGTTAATTTCGGCGTATCCCGAACGCGCTTCCGGATGTGTATCCTGCCTGCACTGCCGGTATTTGCACTGATCACGACCGGTATCATCACGCTGCTGAATATGCTGACGGTTCTCATTTTCCGTCAGTTTGATCTGGAACTCAGCTGCATGGGTAATTTACTGACAACGCATTCATATTCTATCTTTCGACCGCGTATGCTACTGTTCAATATCGTGTTCGTATTCTGCATGATCCTGTTTTTCTACACATTGGCAATGTTATATACCGGCTTCAAAAACCGGTTCAATCTGCCGGCCGGTCTGGCAGCGGCGTGCATTACGGGCTTTCTCGGCTATATCTATATGAATCAGTATGATTCACTTGTCAATCAATTCGTCAATCAATTCATAGGCGGGATTCATTATTACATGTATCCGAATGATTTATTTGAAGTGATCAATCAAGAATACTGGAACTATATAATTTTGCTGACTGCACTCGCTGCTCTCTGGTATCTGGCAATCTATGCAGTTTTCGCAAAGCTGATCAAACGCGCTGAAATCTGCGGCAAGGAACAGGGGGGACAGATATGAAAACAATGCTTCGGTATCTGCTGCGGACAAGGGGCGGCATCGGGACGACGCTGCTCTGCGCAGGCGGCATTCTGATCATCAGCTTCTGGATCATCGGGCTTTTTACGGGCATGAATATCTGGATATACAGATACATCGAAAAGCTGACGCTGCTCGCGGCTGTCATCGGATTTCCGTTTGTATGCGGCAGCGCATTCCGCTTCGGAACGGCAAACGGCGTCTCGCGCAGAACGCTGATCAAAACGCTGCTTGCATCGGTTTTTTTGACCGCTGCGCCGCTGTCCGCCGTCAATGCCCTTCAGCTTATAATCCGGAATCGAGTGAGCATGGACGATTATGCATACTATGGCTACTATCACTGGTCATATGATCTGTACTGTCTGAATCTTGTTCTTCCGGCAGCGCGAGATGAACTGCAAAGCGAAGACGCGGAAACGCTGCTTGCAAATATTCCGAAACTCATCTGCTGGGAATCGCTGCTGTATTTCGGCATGCTCTGTCTGCTGCTGACGGCATGCTGCTGCCTGTACGCGCTGTTCCGGAAATACGGTGTATTCGGGCTGCTGGGCGGCACACTCATTCCGCTTGCGCTGGTCAGTGTATTCCGGCTCAAGGTCTCTGTCTCTGCCGCGCTGATGCAGAAGCTGCGTGATATCTATTATCATAAGGAACCGGCACAGCTTTCACAATTCTTTCTGAATTATCCGCCGAAAGCGCTGCCGTTCTTCCTGAGCTTTGCAGCCGCGATTCTGACTGTCGCTGCCGTATTCGTGCTCGTCATGCGGAGAACCGGCATCCGGAAGGAATGCGGCTGAGGATACGATATATATTCTGAGACTTTTTCCGTTCTGAACCTGAAAAGGTCATGGCATTCGGTGCTTGCCTGTGATATACTTATGTCGTGGGACGCAGGCAAGTACGCTCCCTATAACGTCTATGAGACTGTGTACGCCGTTTATAGCTTGAACAGGGCGGCTGCACGGTCTCTTGCTTCGTCAAGGTCTCTGGACGTTGCAATGATGTCCGGAATCACCCTTTGGAGATCGGACAGCCGAACTACGCCAAAGATTGATTATTCGGTTATTGGGAGGTAATTTTATGTTTGATGATTATTTTCGTCGTCATTGTCCTGATCGTATTTGTACTGGTCGTGTTCTTGATAAGAATGGTTCTTGTTTCTGCCGTTTTGGCCGCAAGTCTACTTTATTCTGTTGCTATTGTGATCATCGCATTTTTGATCCCTGTGGCTCTTGTGACAATTTCCGTGACTGTAAAAATTCTTTTAAGAAAGCCAGGTGATTTTATGGGAATGTATAAATCTCGTTCTTATGTGCTTGTTTTTTTTGCTGATACTAGGTATAAGGTTGTTACTCGTGAAGTTGATCTTCAGGATCTTTGTGTTTCTCTCGTGCGTTGGGTTGATCCTGGTATCTCTGTCTTGGTTGGTGGTTCTGATTGCCGACAATATGCTGTTGTTGTCGGTGGCTCTTATTATTTCATTAAGGATCTTGTGAAGGATTCTTCTTTGCAGCGTTATGTGGTTGACCTGATGAATGGTGTTTCTAATCCTCGTGTTCCTGTTGAATCGTCTTAAGTTTGGTCAACGAATAGTTTTTCCGCCTCGTAAAGAATAAAAAGAGAAGCTCCGTCAAACATTCGCCAATAGGTGGCACGTAGTGCGAGTGTGGTAAACTATGGAGATTGTTGGAAACGCGCCCGAGGGCATGTGTTGGAAACTTTCAATCATCACTCACGGCACCTCACTTGCAGAGTGATGTTGAATAGTTTTCAATACATGCCCTCAGCGTTTTCAATGATCGGAGTAGTTTTCCACGCTCCAAAACTGAAAAAGATAGGTTCCCTCGGTTCCCGAGGGTTAAAGCAGCCGTCGCAGAGCTGGAAGGGAGCGCAGCGGAAAAAACAGTCTGTTCGTTGCAGCTCGCATTAAAGATTAGGGTTTTCCGGGTTGTCGGTTCTCCCGGTCAGATAGTCGAGTGATACATGATAAAAGTCTGCTAAGATGATAAGTCTGTCTATAGGTATTTGTCTGTGTCCGTTTTCGTATTGTGCATAGTAACTCTGTGACGTTTGCAGTAAATCGGCTATATCTTTTTGATTTAGGTCGTTGTCTTCTCTTAGGTCTTTAATTCTTTTGTAATAGTTCATAAATCGACTATCTCCTTTTTGTGTATTATGTAGAATTATATCACATCTGAAATATTTTGCTTGACATTAGTTCAAATATAGACTATTATATACTTAAGTAGTTCATATGTGGACTACTATGATGTGATTTGCTGCAACCTAGCCGAGTGCAGCGGATAGTTTATAAGTAACCGAAGGAGTGCCCAAGGTGGAGCTATGAAGCTGTTGAGCTTGGCAGCTGAGCTATGAAGCTAGGGACGGGACGTAGTAGGCAAGGCTTTTTGCAACCCGAAGAGTAGGTGAAAGTAAACAGGCTATTTGATATAAGCGAACCGGCGCAAGAATACCGGCACATTAAAACGGCTGGAGCAATGCCGATAGCTCAAGGAGGTAAAATATGCAATACTATTTTCAGGGTCTTGAAAGACGAACCGGTCAGGGTGAGCGTGATAACGGTGATTCCTTTTCCTGGGATAACTGCTTTATCCATTGTACTCTTGCCGGTGGTTACAGCCCGAAGGGCGTTGTCTATGGTAACATGGGCTGTTCCTTCAAAATCAAAGCTGAACTTATCGACCAGGTCTTCGGAATGCCGCTCGAGGATCTGATCAAGGACATCGAGCTTTACATTGGCGAGCCGGTCAATCTCGGATTCTTCCCGAATGATAAGGGCGGCTTCGATGTAGGTTCCGTTACGTTTAAGGAAAAGGGGTGAGTTTCATGCCCGTTTTTCCTACGTGGTCTAAGATTCTCATTATTGTTTCCGGTTCTATCTGGTTGATCGCAACGATCGGTCTTCATGTTGTTTCGGCTGCGAGGAGGAAAAGAAATGAACGAAACAACAACTCTCACTTCCTTAATGACGACATTCGAGGAGTCTACAACAACAACGACGGTCAGCCTGTCGGAACAGGAAATGTTCACGCAGCTGAACGAGCAGTTGACCAGGGTAAATGATTGTTTTACGTTTATCATCGGTTTTCTCTGTGCGTTTGTTGTTTTCCTTGTCTGCCGATATTGTTACCGCTTTCTCAATATGTTCTTCTGAAACCTGCTAAGAAAAATCAATAGGCAAAACAGCCAAAGTTGAAAGCTGCGCTTTGTTGAAAGTGTTGATGCGTGGAAACTGTTGATGGGTATAGCAAAGGCAGCGTCAGAAAAACAGCTTTCAAACGCTTGATGAGTA